>Ga0208014_1000190_pt1 | contig 35300 bp, 19 predicted proteins | sample 25_taG_FD_184099 | JGI IMG/M metagenome (GOLD analysis project Ga0208014, IMG submission 184099) | Marine viral communities from Cariaco Basin, Caribbean Sea - 25_WHOI_OMZ (SPAdes) (version 2) | ecosystem: Environmental > Aquatic > Marine > Oceanic | place: Caribbean Sea: Cariaco Basin...
AACATTTCTTTTAATTCTTCAATTTAGCGGCACGTGTGGCCCATTTAATTCCCGCTATGCGGGTTTCATCAGTCAAATCATTTAAGACCCGAGGGAAACCATCAGGTAGAGTAATCCAATAATCAATATCACAATGAGACAGGCGAGCAGAAAGCCGGTACGGTCCTTTTTATTCCAGGTATACAGTTCCCAGTTGCTATTTGGGAATAAAAGGGTTTCGGTAGTAGGCTGTTGTTTCAACAGACTATTGTCTACAGCACGGGTACGCATTTTACGGTAAAAATCAGCTAAATACTCTTGTTGATCGGGTTTGGTGCTCCAAGCGATTACAAAAAGTACCAAAAAGGGAAACAACAGGCGAATGCCCAGTCTTATGGTTTCGTTTAAGGCATACGGATTTTTAGAAAGGTCCCAGCCTAGCCGATCTAAGAGGTACAATTCAAGATAGATATAACCACGCCCGTAACGTGTATCGGCTTTAGTGGTTGAAACACCTTTAGACCAAAATATAGCCTGACGGGGCATCGCGTAACTCACGGCATTGTACCCGCCCAGAGAAAGTTCTTCCGGTTTTTTGACCTGCTCTTTTTCGCTTTGCGGAAGCTTTTCCCATTGTGCGATATCGTGTTTACGGTTTTCCAGATCAACGGCTTTTACCTCATAATTGCGGGTGACGATACGAGATTTGGTAAGCTTGGTCAGGCTTTCATCGGTACGCAAAGCCGGAAAGATATTGGGTAACAGCGTTGGGATTAGATAAAATAGCGTAAAGGTGAGCAGAATGGAGCTCCATGCTGCAATTCGATTTGCCCGTCGCCATTTTAAGCCCAGCCAAAATGCTGCTACAAACACTACAAAAAATTCCCAGATAAACTTTAGAATCTGAAGAATAGTATCAAACTGAGTGGTAATGATTGCAGCACCTATAAGAAACAGCCCCCCAGAGATCCTCCCCGCCCAGATGTAATGCCGGGCAGAATGATTGGGAAAAAAATATTTGTAAAAATTGTTGACCACCAAACCTGATACGGTAATCATCAGGCAGTCTGCGGTAGACATCAGGGCGGCCATCAAACTGGCCAGCATGAGACCTACAAGACCCAATCCCAATGGTGCCAGTAATTGGGTGGTGGCGTGACCCCAGACAAAATCAGAATTCATGATTTTACCTCCATACAACAAGATGGCGCAAAGCCCTACCATACCCCATAAAATGGTCACAATACGCTTCATAAAGGTACCGGTCACAAAGCCCGTACGCGCTGCGTCTTCACTTTTTGCGGCACCAGCAGTCACCAGTTGATTGGGCTGCGCGACTACCGTCATCCCCGAAACTAAAGCGGCCATCACAATAAAATACCAGGTAAAGTCTAAGGTTGCGGGCGAACCAAAAATCTCAAAAGTACTTTCGGGCAGTTGCTCGTGCAGATGCGAAAGCGCCTGCATCATCCCGCTCCCGCCAAATTGCTCGTTAATCGCAGACCATGCAAAAGGAATGAGAATGATAGAGAGCAGGATGATAAAAACACCCTGAAGTAAATCGGTATAAAACGCAGCTTCGAGTCCACCCAAAGCCGTATAAAACAGAACGATAAAACAGATGGTCCAGATGAGCACATCTTCAGAAAAATAACTGAACAATGCCCGTGGATTTTCTTGTCTGAGTTCGGTTAACTCCTGTTTCTCCGCCTGGGAGAGGTAGGTGAAGTTTTCATTAGAGAGTTCAAAAAGCCGGTCTGCCTTTTCTTTTTCGATTTTTTCAGTTATCGTCAATTCGTTTTCGGGCTTTCCGGTCATCGCCAAAGCGGTTGTGGTTACTGCTTTATACCCCACCGAAAGCAAGCCCATCATTCCTATTGTACCCACCAGGGCATAGGTGGCGGCCATTTTTCGCGAGGCGTAGCGCTCCTGATAAAAATCACCCATCGTCGTGATGCGCAGGCGCCTTAACCATGGAGCAGTGATCCAAAACAAGGGAGTGGCAAAAAGCATTAAAAGCGAACTCCAGATCCCACTGGCGCCGTTTTTAAAGGTGGTGGTTGCCACACCTGCCGGACCATCTGCCGAGGTCGCCTGACCAAAACTTGCAAATGTTGAAAAGAGTTTTCCAAACTGTCTGCCGCCCAAAAAATAATCTTCTTCCTTTTTAATCTTGAGGCTAGACCGTATACCAATATACACAATGACTCCAAAGTATAGGGCCAATACTCCGATATCCAGATATGACAAGCCTAAAACCATAATCAGTTCGCGATTTTTTCGAGTTGTGTTTTTCCTTTTTTAACGATGCTTTCTAAATGCTCAAATGCCGCCGTTCCATTAAAGTTATCGAGTATCAACGGAGTTATATTTTCGGCATAGAGTGCGTTGCCGTAGTATGCCGGTTTTTGGGTTCCCCAATTTACCGTGGTATTTGAGATGTATACGTTTTGGGCATTTATCATATAAAACCCTGCGGTCTGTTCACCTACAAAATCATCATCTTTGCAGGGTCTGCAATCATAGTATCCACCCTGATATTCCGTAGTTTTTGAAACCTCCAGATCAATATCATTAAAGCGAATATTATCAAGCAGATCTGGTGATGCCGCTCCCAGAAAAATACCGTTTTCACTTTTGCATCTAATGTTTGCGAAGGTGATGTTAGAAACTTTACCAATACCGGCTTCTTTAGCTCCGGGTTTTAACCTCCAGCCTGCATCTTTATGGTCGTGCGAGGCACGGGGATAAGCGGTAATGTAAATAGGCTCTGCCATACCCCACCAGACCTCAGAAAACTGTTTGCATTCTACCATAATATTCGAGAATATGATATCTGATACAGTACCTTCATCCCGGTTTTGAATACCTATACCCCGGCAACTTCCGGTTATGATGCAATTATTAAAGGTAACATGACTAATAGAATCCATATTTTCTGAACCTATTTTAATCGCACAGGAAGTGCTGATCAATGTGCAGTTTGAAATAACGATATTTCTGCAGGGACCTAATTCTTCATATTCCCTTCGGTTTTTTAAACAGATACAGTCATCACCAGATTCTATATGGCAATTACTAATACGTATATTTTGGCAATGATCAAGGTCGATACCATCACTATTGCGAACTTTCAGATCGTTATATAAAGATATATTTTCAATGGCAACATCATAGCAGCCAATAAAATGAAGCGCCCAATACGCGGCATTACTAACAGTAACACCGTACATTTTTATATTTTTACACGATACTAGTGTAAGCATATGCGGTCTTGGGTCTATAGTTTCAAATGGTTTAAGCTCATAAGAGTCATGCAGTTCATCCCCCATAAAGAAGATACCGTTGCCATCTAACGTACCGCCACCTGTGATGGAAATTTGATTGAGATTTTCGCCACCGATCCAGATCGTGCCTTCACCCATGTTTTGTCTAAATGCACTTTTTGTATACACACTTTCATCTGGATAAGCTTTAAGAACGGCTCCGTGTTCCAGGTGTAACTCGATATTCGATTTAAGATTAAAAGGTCCGGATAAATAAGGCTTACCGGCAGGGATTACTACTTTACCACCACCCAGGGCCGCGCAATAATCTATTGTTTTTTGAATTGAAACCGAATTATTCGTAAAATCATCATTTACGGCTCCAAAATCCTGTATATTCGCTAAATTCATTAATTTTATATGTGGGACATATTTTAAATGGTAATATATTTAAAATATATATTAAAATTACTTTTTAAATGTCTTAAGTTTTAGTTGTTTTACCAGAAATTTCTAATTAATCATCCAATCACTATGTCTTCCAAAATCAAACCCATTAAATCAGTTTCACTGGTTGAGCAGGTAGAACAGCGCATTCTCGAATTTTTAAAGGAAAACCGTTTTAAATCCGGAGATTCATTGCCAGGAGAGATTGAACTTGCTGAAAATTTGGGAGTAAGTCGTAACATTGTGCGTGAGTCACTTAGCCGCCTACGTATGTTTGGTGTAGTTGAGTCTAAAAAGCGCAAAGGAATGTTCATCGCTGAGCCTGATATTTTGAGCGGAATTGAACGTATTATGGATCCTGATCTTTTAGGGGAAGAAGCTATGCAACACATTTTTGAATTACGGCTGGTGCTTGAAGTAGGTATGAGTGAATTGCTGTTCATTAGAAAAAATAGTTCAGATATTAATAATTTGGAGGAAATTGTAGATCGTGAGGCCAATGATCCTCTTTGCAAAACAGATCTTAAAACTCGTCTGGCTTATGAGATTGAATTTCACTCCTATCTTTATAAAATGTCTGGTAATGGTACATTAAACCGTTTTCAGTCTATGCTACTACCGGTTTTTCATTATATGATGCAGCAGGAGTCTAAGTCTGATGCTAAACCGGTACGCGGTACTATTTCGCATAAAGATCTTGTTGAAACTTTACGGAATGGAACCGCTTATGAATTTCGAGAAAACATGCGCAATCACCTTACTCCGCATTTTAGCAAATTGAGTTAAATAATTCATTTTTTTAAAATTAAAGTCCGTCAATCCTTCAGGCTAATCCGTGATTGACGGACTTTCTTGTTCTTAGTAACCCGGATTTTGGCTTATGGTTTTACCCGAAGCATCTATCTCAGCCTGCGGTACAGGTCTCAGAAGGTTTTTCTCGGTAATCGCATTGTTAAGCGCTGCATGCGGGTTGTATTCTAAAACGCGTGATACTAAAGTACCGGTACGTTTTAAGTCCATCCAGCGGTTGACCTCTCCTATAAGTTCACGAGCACGTTCTTCTAAGATTAGTGTGATATCTATATCTGTTGCAGTCAACGGTGTAGTAAGACCAGCACGTGAACGAACAGTATTAAGATAAGTAGCTGCCGCATCCAGATCATTTTTCTGGAAAGCAGCTTCAGCTGCGATAAGATAGGCTTCAGCACCTCGCATCATAATCATATCACGATCTCCTAAGGCTCGCTCATTTGCATAAACAAATGGAGCTCCGGGGTCATCAAATTTTTTGAACATAGGGAAGTGTACGTTTGTTACGCCATCATTCACAAGATATTCATGGGGATTAATTACAGTATAAGGTTTACTGTCTATACGTGCTTGACTCCAGGCGGTTTTAGGAAAATAAATTGCAGTATCTCCAACTTCTAGTCCGTCTTCAGCCACATCAGCATATATAACATAGCGTAATGTTTCTTCATTACGGGTATCTTCAGGGTCGAACATATTAAAGAAATACGGAGTAGGCATTCTGCCTATACCATTTTGGTACAAAGTACCCCGTTCCAAACCTGAATAATTGAAGTACTCAAACTTGTAAAGTAAATGTTTGGTGTTTCCCCAGCCCACGCTCGAGGATTCGCTACCGAAGAGATAAGAAAATATTACTTCATCATTCCGCTGATTTTCAATATCAACCACAGCAGCAAAAGTAGGCTCTAGTGGATGATTTGCTATCACCGTTTCTGCCAAGGAAATAGCACGCTCATAATCATCTGGAGCGGCAAAAGATTTGTAACCTCGGGTTAGCAACACTTTTGACAATAAATGACGAGCAGCATCTTTAGAAACAGTTCCGTAGACTTCTGGATTTTCATCAACAGTGTTGATGGCATCATTAAGGTCGCTTACGATAAGGTCATAAACTTCTTGTTCTTCAGCACGTGTGAAATCTGATTTAGCAGTTGTAATGGGGTCTGTGACAATGGGAACCCCTCCGTAATTTTCGACCAGTTTAAAATAGGACCAGGCTCTGAAAAACTTGGCCTCGCCAACTCCTCTGCTTTTTAAGCCTTCTTCTACACCATCAATCAAATCGGCATTTTCAAGCAAAGTATTTGCTGCTGCAATAATTTGGTACTGATTGGCCCAATACACCTGCATCACATAGTTTGATGCGTTCATATCTACATAGTCATTAATCGCATCGGTACCGGTAAGAGGGGAGGAGCGAGTCACGATATCTGTACCTAGATCTTCCAGCACATATAACATATCTGGCGCATAACGAGTGGTATTGTCACGTGATATTTCGTAAATATAATTCAGAAGTTGGTTAAAGCTTTCAGCATTTTCCCGCGAAGAAGGAATACTAATAGCCTGTCTGTTTGTTTCCTCCAGAAAATCTTCGCAACCGGTTAAAAGCGTACCGATAAGGAGTAAAGTGAGAGATGAGGTATAAATTGATTTTTTCATAATACTGTATATTTTTTTAGAAACTAAAGTTTAAACCAGCCATATAGGTACGGGACATAAATGCAGCACCATAGGTGTTTCTACCGGCATTCTCTGGATCCCAGCCATCATAATCTGTAAAGGTGAACGGATTTTGAACTGTAGTGTATAAACGTAGCCTTTTAATACCCAATTTTTCTGTGGTACTAGTTGGTAATGAGTATCCTAAGGTCATAAATCCAACTTTTACGAAAGATACATCCATATTTTTAATGGCTTGTTGATAGGGACCGCCATTACCAGGCTGAAACCAGTTGTTGGTAGGGTTATCAGGTGTCCAGTAATTAGTGTCATAACCATTCCACAACCGGGCTGGCTCACCATCATAAGAGAATGCTCTGGCATTATGGAAATTACTAGAGATAGTAACCCCCTGACTTGTATATACAAAGAAGGAGAAGTCAAAATCCTTATAGTTCATAGTGCTGGTAAAACCACCGGTCCATTTAGGTAATGGGTTTCCAAGTACGGTACGGTCTCCTTGCTCAGTAATTTGCCCGTCACCATTAATATCAACTACACGAACCTGTCCCGGTTTCTGACCGTAGGTTGCAGCTTCTTCAGCTTGATCCAGTTGCCAGATGCCATCGTACTTATAGCCGTAGAGTGAACCGGTTGGTTCTCCTACACGGTGAATAAAGGTACCTCCCTGAGCACCAAAAATGATTTCATTACTGTTGTTATATAAATTAACGATCTCATTTCGGTTGCTTGCAAAGTTTATATTAGTATTCCATTTGAAGTTATCATTGTCAATTATTTTGGCATTTAGGCCTATTTCAATACCGCGGTTACGAGACTCCCCAATATTGTCAAAGGTTCCGGAAAAACCAGTTGCGGTAGGTAAGGGTCTGAAGAAAATGATATCCCTGATATTACGATTATAAATATCTACACTACCGGTTAATCGGTTATTTAAGAAACCAAAGTCAACACCTACGTTCACCTCAGAAGTGCGCTCCCAGCTTAAATCCTGATTAGCAAGACCGGAAACAAATAGGGTAGGTACACTCGCATCACCAAGATTAGTATAACTTGAGTTAAGCAAAGACAGTGTTCCTAAAGGATTTAATCCACCGCCAATACCATTATTACCCGTTTGCCCGTAACTAAGGCGTAACTTAAGATCGGAAAAAACCTTTTGAGAATTCATAAAGTTCTCGCGAATAACCCGGTACGCTAGTGAAGCAGACGGGAAAAAAGCCCATTTATTATCTTCTGACAGAACAGAAGCACCATCGTACCGTCCTGTTAAAGTAAGGATATAGCGATCCATTAAATTATAATTTACACGAGCTGTGTAGGATTCTAAAGTTTGTTTACTAAAGCCGCTTCCATAAGAGTTAATATTAGAACCGGCACCCAGATTGTAAAAAAGGAAATTATCTGAAGAGAAATTTCTTATCTGAATGTTATAGGACTCATTTTCCTGTAAAAACCTTGAATATATGAAAGTAGCAGCAATGCTATTATCGCTATCAATATCTTTGTTATAATCAATAATGTTATCCCATGTATAGGAGTAGTCCAAAAAGTTGTCTACTTGCGCACGGGTACTGCTTTGGTTACCTATAGCACTTTTGGTATACAAACCTCGGTACTCACCTAAACGGGTGTATTTTACGTTAGGAGCAAACTTTGTTGTAATGCTAAGCCCTTTAAGTGGTTTTATACTTAGCGAAATATTACCGATAAAATTGATGTATTTGTTCTCTAGCTTCCAGTTTTTGGTATCAAAAATAGGGTTACTTACCTGTGTTTCTTTTTGTGTAGGTAGAAAAAGTAAGTCTCCATTTTCATCATAGGCCCGTCCTATAGGTTTTAATCGATATGCACTTCTAAAAGCTTCTAAACTACCTTCGTTGGTTGTAGCTAAAGTGATGTAATTATCATAACCAAAAGTTAACCAGTCGGTAAGATCACTTTGGATGTTACCTTTTAAAGTATAACGCTTAAAGTCTTCACCATAAGTAGTACCTTCATCTTCGGTATAACCTAAACCGGCGGCATAAACCGTATTTTCATTACCTCCGCTAAGATCCAGGGTATGGTTTTGCTGAAAACCGTTGCGGGTAATCAGGTCAACCCAGTCTGTGCTTACGCCGTTTGCAATGTTTTGCAGTTCTTCTTCACTCAAATAATCTTCAATATTAACAGCTGCTGCGGAGTACTGGCTGAAGTTACCATCTTTATTAGAAGCAAACTGATTCCCAACTACTACGTCTCTAAGGAAAGGGATATAACTCTGCCCATCAAAAACAGGAGGCAGATTATAAATTTCTTTAAAACCTACATAGTTGTTGTAACGTATACTCATTTTACCTTCTTTTCCCTTTTTGGTCTGAATGATCACAACCCCATTGGTACCACGGGAGCCATATATAGCCGCAGATGCAGCATCTTTAAGCACATCCATACGTTCAATATCTGCCGGATTAAGGAAAGAGATATCGTCAACAAAAATCCCGTCTACTACGAATAAAGGGTTTTGTCCGGGACTATATCCACCGTTACCAGAACCAGAATTGATGGTGTTAGCCCCTCTAACACGGATATTAAAGCCGCCAGAACCTGGCTTATTATCTGTACGTTGTACAGTCACACCGGCAACCTGACCCTGAATAGAGGAAACAGCGTCTATCTTGTTGGTTTTTTCAAGAGTTTCGCTACTTACCGTGGATACAGAACCGGTAAGGTTAGAGCGTTTTACTTTGCCATAACCAATAATAGCAACCTCTTCTAGTGATGCTATGTCTGTTTCCATATTAATGGATAAAGAAGTCTGGTCTTTAATGATAACTTCCTGGCTAACATACCCCACAAAACTAAATACCAGTATGGATCCAGATTCAGCCTTGATCTCAAAAGAACCGTCTAAATCAGTTACGGTTCCAGTATTAGAGCCTTTGATATTTACGGTCACACCCGGCAAAGTTTCGCCTGAGTCAGCATCGTAGACTACTCCCGAAATCGATTTCTGTTCATAACTCGAATAAAATTTTACGTAGGTATTGGCTTGACTTACCTCCGTGCCTAAAAGTACCAGTATTGCGAATATTGGTCTTAGCATCCTGAGCTGTAAAAGTTTTCTCATAAATGATGTTTTGGTTATAATAATACTAAATATGTATTTATGTAATTATGTACTACATAACAATGTTAAGAAAATATTTTGAAAACATTAATACTTTTTCAAAAAAAAATAGCATTTAGGTGGTATTTCTCAATTTGTTTGAGTTTTTGCAAACTGGGAAAAAAATCCTCATAGTTGTTTAAAGATAGGCGTAGCATGTGATTTGCTATCTAAACTGCACACGCCTCATATTTATAGCTTTGTGCTTTACTGTTCAGTTTACATTGAGAACAGTAAAGTCTTGATAGTTTAAACTTAAACGAATGTTATTTGTGGCAAAAACATTAATAATTTTTAAGTGAAAAAAAATCAATTATTTAATTTTGCTTATAAATTTCTGGTTAAAATTATTTTTATGGTGTGCTCTATATCGTAGCTTTTCTGCTTGATGATCAGTTTTTTACCTAAAATGATAATTTTGCTTTTTATACAGAAACCACTAAAATTCTTTAAAAGTTAGTTATGGATGAATCTTCTCGACTTCATGATTTATATGATCATCAAATACTAGATAGCAATCCAGAAAAAATATTCGATGAGCTTACTTATTTGGCTTCATTAATTTGTGGTACTCCTATATCTTTATTTAGTCTTTTGGATAAAGACCGTCAATGGTTCAAATCTGTGTATGGTATTGAATTGAAAGAAACGTCACGTGCAGATGGTTTTTGCCATTACCTATTAGATGGAGCTACGTCTTTATTTGAAATAAATGATGCTACCAACGATCCACGTTTTAAAGATAGTCCTTTGGTAGAAGGCTTTCCTTATATATCCTATTATGCAGGAGCCCCTATTAAAAGTGCTTCAGGGAATATTCTAGGAGCTCTTTGTGTTATTGATCAAAAACCCAATAGCCTTAATGATCACCAAAAGAAAGCTTTACAGATTTTAGCAGGGAAAGCGACTAATTATTTAAAAACCCGTAAGGCACTTATCGATCAACAAAAGAATATAGAACTTAACGCTAGCCGATTAAAACAAATACTCGATAATACGCCGGGAGTTATCTTTCAATTAAGGATTCAAGGTGATATTGATCTTAGTTTTGATTTTATAAGTAGAGGGATAGAGGATATTCATCCTAATCTTTCCGACAAAAAGATGAAAGAGCAGCCAAGAAGTTTTTTACAGTATATTCATCCCGAAGATGTAATGGGATTTCGGCAAAGCATAAGGAAATCAGCTTCTTCCTTAAGTCTTTATAAATATAATTTTCGAATACTTTCATCTAATGGTAAAACAAAGTGGTATAAAGTTAGGGCGACCCCGCAACATATTGATCAGAAGACGGTAGTGTGGTTTGGGACTTTGATGGATGTTTCTGGTATCATGGAATATGAAACAATTTTAGAACAAATTACTTTTGATATATCTCATGTAATCCGTAAACCATTAACTACCTTATTAGCTTTAAACAGTAACCTCCGAAATCATGATGAATTAAATGAAACCGATCTGCGAGAGTATTCAGACATGATTAATATAGTTATTAAGGAACTTGATGTCTTTACCAGAAAGATTGATCAATTCTATCAATTGAAGGTCGCTGATCACCAAGATAGAATGTAACTATCAAGCACTAATACGAATCTAAAATTGAATTCTCGGCATGCCCTAAATAATCTAAATTGCTTATTTTAAGTATCCCTCTTTATATTTCCCCTTCCAATAGCTATGCGAATTGGAAGGGGGAGAAATAAAAATAAATTTCTAATAAATACTTCGTTAGATGCATGTGATATAGTCTTCTACTAAAAAAAATCTATTCTTAATAAATAATAATATCAAAGTTTATAATCCTCTTTAAAATTATTTGGAGAAATCCCCGTATTTTTTTTAAAAAATTTGGAGAAATGACTTAGGCTTTTAAAGCCTAAGTCTTCTGAAATATGCAAGAGACCTAAATCATTTTGGAGTATTGCTGCTTTCGCTTTTAATATCACATATTCCGATATTATTGTTTTTACACTTTTGCCTAAAATCTGATAAGTAATACGATCTAAATGCCTTTTACTTAAATTAAGCTGATTGGCATAAAAACCAACTGATTTGTAACTTTTGTAATTTTTAGAAATTTCGACTTCCAAATTATAAATAACATTAAAGTATCTTGTTTTACTATTATCCAAACCACTATATTCAGATAAGTAGTATCTGGATAAATCTATATAAATAATAGAAATGAGATATGCGATTTTTCTAAAGCTGAAATATTCATCACAGTTGTATTCTTCTTTTAAAAACTGAAATTGATGGATAGTGGAGATAAGCTCTTTGTTTTTTAATAATAAACTGGGTGGATTATGATAGGATAAATAGAAGGGATAGTCATTGATCTGGTCGTTGGGTAAAAGTAGGTCGAACAGGTTTTTTGAATGAAAGAAAATATAGCCTTCAGGAGCAACAGTAAATTTCCAGGAATGTACTTGTCCAGGTCGCATAAAAAATATACTACCCGGCTTTATTTCATAGCTTTTAAAGTCTATTTCATGATTCCCTTTTCCTGCAGTAAACAAAACGCATAAATAGAAATCATGGCCATGAGGGGACAATATCAATTCTTTATTTTTTTCAAGATGTTTTCTAAAATCGTTAAAATAAAAATCTATTTTATTTAGATCCTCCTTGAATTTTGGGATAGAGAAAATCGTTGGTTTTTGCATAATGTCTTAAAAGTATAAAAAAAAGGATAAAACGGGTAAGAACTATGATTTTGAGTACTGGTAAATTTGTAGTCCAATAAGAATGGTGATGAAAATTTTAGCGATACTGAATAATCGATGTCCTAATTGTGAAAAGGGGAGCATTTTTGATAAAGACCGAGGCTTGATTAATCTTTCAATTCCAAAAATGAATAAAACCTGTCCCTCATGTGGCTTTCAATTTGTCAAAGAGACCGGCTTTTTTTATGGCGCTATGTATGTTAGTTATGCTTTAACGGTAGCAGAAGGTTTTATCTGGTTTTTAATCGGTTATTTTCTTTTAGGACTTTCGTTAATGACCAACTTTCTGATAATCGCTGCGATAGCACTATTATTAAGTAGATTTAATTTCAAAATTTCAAGAACTATCTGGATTTATATATTTTACAAACAACATTAGAATTCTTCATCGTTTGTATGACTTACAAATATCTATTGTAACCAATGGGTATTAATATTGTGTCTAAAATGGATAAGTGTCTTCCTGGGATTATTATAATTACAAATCCAGAGTAGATAGACCATATTTTTGATATCGTTAGAAATACCAGTAATTAATGATGGCACTAAAAGTCTATGTAACTGCTTTTATATGTGATTTAGCAAAATAAAGCAGGTTTCAGAGCAAATAGACCCTCTTGCGGTCTAAAAAGACTGGTTTTATAAGCTATTCTTACAATGAATAATCCATTTAGATAAACTCAATTTCCCGTTATTGGATGTACAATCTGAATAAATAGTTTAGGTGTCGATTTCAATTTGGCGAAAATATCCCGAGTCTATCCCGTTAGTCATTTATCCTATTTTTTAAATTTCATTAAAGATTGATATATCTGCTTATTAATAAGTAAGCTTAAAAACATAGCAGCCTAAACTATTTTTCTTTATTTATGCACAACCGGTTGTTTCTAGGAGAGATTTCATGAAATGAATATATTTTATCTTGTTTATTGTTAATTTCAATTTTCACTAAAAAATATATTTTAAAATATTGAAAATTAAAAAAACAGTTAAAAAATTTGATGAATTGATTTTAAAAAATTAAACTTGTAGTCAATAAAACTATTAGTTAAAATTGTAAATCTATATTTTCAGTTTATTTAAACAATCGATTTCGTAGACTCGAATAATTTAAAATTTTTATTATGGGGAAATATTTATTAAAATTTAATTTTCTGATGCTTTTGTTTTTCTGTCAGTTATCTCTTGCTCAGGATAACAAGGTAACTGTGTCAGGAACAGTTGAGGACAGTGCAGGACCCTTACCTGGGGTGAATGTTATTGTTAAAGGAACATCAACGGGGGTGACCACAGATTTTGATGGTAGATATGTACTCGAAGATATACCTGCGGGATCAACTCTTGTATTTAGTTATTTAAGTTTTAAAACGCAGGAAATTCCTTTGAATTCCAGGACGGAAATTAATGTTACTATGGAATCTGATACGCAATCGTTAGAGGACGTTGTTGTGGTTGGATATGGTACTCAAAATCGTTCGGAAGTGACAGGCGCCATTTCTTCTATTGATTCGGAGGAGATTGCCAGTGTTCCAGTAGCAACGGCAGATCAGGCACTACAGGGGAGAGCTCCCGGAGTAAACGTAGTAAATAGCGGTGCACCAGGAAATTCGCCTGTAGTTAGTATTAGAGGTCTTGGAACCCCTAATAACAATAGCCCTTTATATGTTATTGATGGTATTATTGCTTCTGGGATGGGAGATCTAAATCCTAATGATATAGAGAATATTCAGGTGTTAAAAGATGCTGCAACCACAGCGGTATATGGCTCTAAAGGCTCCAATGGTGTGGTTTTAATTACGACCAAAAAAGGTAAAGGCACTCAAAAAGCATCACTGAACTTTGATGCTTATTCGGGGGTTAATTTTGTAAGCTCTCGGTATAACGTATTAAACACTCAACAGTATATTCAATATTTGGATGAAATAGATGCTACACCTACTAGAGTTTCAGATCCTCAATACGCAGATTTCATCAATAATGATACAGATTGGCAGGATGAAATTTTTAGAGGAGGACTTATGCAGAGCTATAATTTAGCACTTTCTGGAGGAAACGAAAATAGTAACTATCGGTTTTCTGGAGGTTATCTAGAGCAAGAAGGAGCTATTATTGAAACTGGATATGAAAGATTTAATTTTAGAGCAAACAGTAATTTCCATTTTGGTAACTTAACCATAGGAGAAACTTTAGGCGTTTCTTTTGATGAACAGAACCCGGAAAGGGATAGTGGAGGGCGTTCTATAATAGAACATGCTATTAAAATTTCTCCTTATCTACCTGTTTATAATGCAGATAATTTAGGAGGCTTTCAGGGGCCTAGTAGTTCAATTGATGGTCAGGATGCAGAAAATCCTGTAAGAGTTCAAACTTTAGGAAATGCCAGTAACCGTTCTGTTAATATAATAGGGAGCCTTTTCGCAGAATATGTGTTTTTCGATAAAATTACTTTCAAATCTCAGGTAGGTCTGGATTATAGTAACTTTAAAAATACCAATTTTATTCCTTCGTATAGAGATGATGAAACTTCTACAAATAGTACTCCATATGCGCAGATAACTAAAAACACTGGGATATATCAATCGTTGACCTATACCAATAGTTTGACTTATAAAGACTCTTTTTTAGAAAATCATAATATTGAATTCCTCTTATTATCAGAGCAGCAAACGATAAAAAATGAATCTATTAATGCGAGTAGTAGAAATGAAATTTCAGATGAGGTAGAACAACTCTCCTTAGAGGGGGCTAATCTTGGTTCAAGTTCTTCAGAATATGTACGTATAGGATATTTAGGACGATTAAACTATAATTATGATAAGAAATATCTCTTTGCGTTCTCACTTAGAAGAGATGCATCTTCAAGATTTGGGCAAAGTAACAGATGGGGGTGGTTTACTTCTGTATCTGCTGGATGGAATCTGGGTAGAGAGCGTTTTATGGATGGCTCGATATTCAATAACTTAAAACTTAGGGGTAGTTGGGGAACTACCGGAAATGATAATATAGGTGATTATCGATATAGTTCTACTCTATTAACCAATTTTATTTATCCAATAGGTGGTAATCCCGTTCAGGGAACTACTGCGAATGGGTTGGGTAACGCAGATTTGAAATGGGAAGAAACCGAGATGAGAAATATAGGTTTGGATGTTGGAATTAATAATAATCAGTTTACTCTTTCTTTAGAATATTATAATAATAAAAGTGATGATCTTTTAATTGATCGTCCATTAGCATACTCTTTAGGTTATAATGATCCGGTTATTACTGAAAATGTAGGATCTGTTAAAACTCATGGTTTAGAAGCCAACTTAGGGTATAATGATTACGATGGTGATTTTACATGGTCTGCTAATCTTAATTTTGGAACTAGTAAAAATGAAGTGATATCTCTTGGCGGAGTTCCTTCAATACCGGGTGCCAATTTTGAAGGAGAATTTGTGTCGAGAATATCGGTAGGGGAGCCTTTATTTTATTTTTATGGATATAAAACCAACGGGATATATCAGACACAAGAGGAAATTGAAGAAGTATTAACCGCTAATCCAGATCAAACCGCTGTTAAGCCTGGTGATGTACGTTATGTTGATATCAATAATGACGGTCAAATTAATTCAGATGATAAAGTGAAAATAGGAAATCCCTATCCAGATTTCACCTTTGGTTTTAATTTTAATGCGAATTATAAAAACTTTGACTTGAATTTATTTGTAAATGGTTCGATAGGTAATGATGTATTTAACACCAATATTTATGATTTAGAAGGAATGACAAGGCCATTTAATGCTGGTACCCAGGTATTAAATAGGTGGACTGGTCCGGGTACCTCCAATAGTATTCCCAGAGCACTAGGAGCCACTCAAAACACGAATGCTTCAGATCGATATGTTGAAGACGGTTCTTACACCAGATTAAGAAACTTGGTAATAGGATATTCTTTTCCTTCAGAATTTTTCAATGATACATTCTCAAAATTTAGAGTGTATTTAAGTGGGCAGAATTTATTGACCTTAACAGATTATTCTGGCCTTGATCCAGAAATTGGACGTATTTCACTTAATAATGGGGCAGCAAGAGACAATTTCGAGCTTGGTATAGACCGCGGAAATTACCCTCAACCAAAATCTGTTCAAATTGGTCTTCAAGTTGCATTTTAAAAATTAAAGTTATGATGAAAACATATAAAATTACAGTAATATTTATTTCTGTTTTATTTTGGATTTCTTGTGATACAGACCAATTAGAGCAGAACAATCCAACTCAACTTTCTCCTGAAACATTTTTTAAGAATGAAGCACAGGTAAGAGCATCGGTGAATGCAGTATATGCCAGTCTACAAACTATAGGCTCATATAGTAGAAATTATTACTATATGATGGATAATATGGGACACGATAATACTGCTAATATACAGCAGGAAGCTAATAAAATTATATTCTTGGATTTTTCTTTTGATGCCAGTTCAGAATTGGTTAGAGCATTTTGGGATAGTGAATTTAGAGGAGTTAATAAAGCCAACTTTGTAATAGACAATGCAGATAGAATTAATGAAATCCCAAATTCTCTTTTAAGCCAGGAAATGAAAGATAAATATATAGGTGAAGCAAAATTTCTTCGTGCTTTATATTATTTTAATTTAGTGACAAGGTTTGGAGATGTGCCATTAATTACTACTATTCCAGAAGGCGGTCAAGGTCTGCCTAGAACTGCTTCTGAAGAAGTGTATGCACAGATTATTGCCGATTTAAAAGATGCTTCTCAGACGTTATTACCTAAAACTGAAGAAGAAAACGGAAGAGCAACCCGTGGTGCGGCATACGCATTTCTAGGGAAAGTTTATTTATATCAGGAAAATTATGCAGAGGCAATGAATGCTTTTGAAAATGTATATGGAAAGTATGCATTGTCTGAAAATTATTTTGACAATTTTAAAGAAGAAACAGAACATGGTCCTGAATCTATTTTTGCGGTTGAATATGATGAATCTATGCCAAACGGTGCTTTTTGGAATTCTGATGTGAATGGAGAGGGAGGAAATGAGTCTAGTTTAAGAGGTCAGTCTTATGGAATGTTTGATTGGTTTAATGCGTATCCATCAGATGAATTAAGAGCCGAATTTGAAGAAAATGACCCTCGGTTCGATGAAAGCTTCTATACTGTTGGAGATACTTATGCCGGAGGAGTTATTACCGAAATTAGCTTAGACAGACCTGCAGGTTGGAGAAAATATCAAAATTATTATAAAAGAACTAACGAAAATCTTCAATCTGGTATAAATATGAATGTAATTCGATATGCCGATGTTCTATTGATGATGGCAGAAGCCAGTAATGAGTTAGGGAACCAAGCTCAGGCTATTGGATATATTAATGAGGTACGAGATCGTGTTGATATGCCATTATTACAAAATGGGCTAAGTCAGGATGAAGTTTTTCAGGCTATAGTTCATGAAAGAAGAGTTGAATTGGCCGGAGAGCAAGTACGTTTCCCTGATTTGGTAAGATGGGGGCTTGCAGAACAAGAACTCGGGAAATACGGTTATCAGGAAGGAATACATAACTTCTTTCCTATTCCTGAAGTAGAGTTAAATACAAATGATAGTATAAATAGCGGAGATCAAAATCCTGGATATTAATGAAAAATAGAACTTGATTTAATATTCGAGATATTGATCTATTTAAACCATAAATAGGCAGCTTCTATTAATAAAATTAGAGAGGCTGCTTATTTTAATAAACACTGTTAGTTTGTTTATAGGCAGGGAGGATGTAATCACAACAATTAGCTATAGCAAGCATTTTTTTAACGACCATACTTATACTACACTTTCTTCTTAACTAGCTTATTACAAACTAATCCATATAACAGATATAAAATGTAACGCAGTTGAAAGTTTTTGTTACATGCAGGGAAAGATACCTAGTATATATTCAAGTAAATTGCTTTCTAAATTTTTGCAGGTTTTGTCTCATACTACCCCCAAATTATGCATGGGTTGCAATATGACATGATCCCTAGATGATCTGGTTGTTATTAAAATGATATGAAGATATTTGGTCAATTTTTAATTGTTTCATTGCTATTTGGAGTCTCTAAAGGATATCCCTTTCAGGATACTTTGATGACTTTAAATTATGATGAGCCTGCCAAAGTATGGGAGGAGGCTTTGCCAGTTGGGAATGGTAGGCTGGGAGCAATGGTTTTCGGCAGAACAGTCATGGAGACTATTCAATTAAATGAAGAAACCGTTTGGGCCGGGGAGCCTGGAAATAATGTGGTCGCTCTAAGTGAAGAACAGTTAGAGGAAATCAGGAAGGCTATTTTTCAGGAGGAGTATCAAAAAGCCCAACAATTAGCAGATAAATATCTCTCAAAGAAAGATAATAATAGTGGAATGAGCTACCAGACGGTAGGCAATCTAATTCTTAATTTCCCCAATTCAAATGCAGTGCGGGATTATAAGCGGGAGTTAGATATCAGTAAAGCTGTAAGTACTGTTACTTATAAAACCGGAGGTGTTGCATATAAACGCCGTATCATTTCTTCTTTTCCAGACGATGTGATTATGGTAGAGCTTACTGCAAACAAACCTGGAAGCATCTCTTTTGAAATGGGCTTAAAAAGTCCACACAAAAGTCATGATATTCAGATTAAAAATGATGAGGTATGGCTTTCCGGAACCTCCTCAGATCAGGAAAATAAAAAAGGAAAAGTAAAATTTCTGGCAATTGCAAAACCGAAAATTGAAGGCGGAAGGATTGAAACTACAGAAAACAGATTAAAAATCACAGGAGCTAACCGTGCTGTTATTTATATTTCTATAGCCAGTAATTTTAAAAATTATAAAGATCTTTCTGAAGATGCAGAAAGCAAGGCTATTGCACTATTGAATGCTGTTTATATCAAAGAGTTTGGTAAGTGTCTTGATGCTCATATTGCCGAATACCAGCAATATTTTAACAGGGTGCAACTAGATTTGGGAACTTCTAATGCCATAAATAAAACTACCGATATTCGATTAGAAGAATTTAATGACTCTGATGATCCGCAGCTAATTGCGCTATATTTTCAATTTGGCCGCTATCTTTTAATTTCCAGTTCTATGCCAGGAACACAACCTGCCAACCTTCAGGGGATTTGGAATAAGGAAATCAATGCACCCTGGGATAGTAAGTATACTGTGAACATAAATACAGAAATGAATTACTGGCCTGCTGAGGTGGCTAACCTTTCAGAAATGCATAAACCTCTTTTCGGTCTAATAAAGGATGTTTCTGAAACCGGAAAAGAGTCGGCAGAGAAAATGTATCACGCTCGAGGTTGGAATATGCATCATAATACTGATATCTGGAGGATTTCAGGAGTTGTTGATCCGCCTTTTTATGGATTATGGCCCCACGGTGGAGGTTGGCTAAGTCAGCATTTATGGCAACATTATCTGTTTACTGGCGACACCAAGTTTCTAAAAGAGGTATACCCAATCTTAAAAGGTACTGCACTATTTTACAAAGATATCCTTCAGCAGGAACCTGAAAATAATTGGATGGTAGTAAATCCCTCTAATTCTCCTGAAAATGGTCATCCCGGTGGGTCAAGCCTGGCAGCTGGAACCACTATGGGAAATCAGATTGTACAGGACGTTTTCTCAAATTTTCTGGAGGCCTCCCAAATCTTTAATGAAGATAAAAAATTTTCTGACAGTATTAAAAATGTGATAGCAAACCTTGCTCCTATGCAAATTGGTAAGTGGGGACAACTACAGGAATGGATGAAAGACTGGGATCGGCAAGACGATAAACATCGGCATGTTTCGCATTTGTACGGACTTTTTCCTTCTAATCTTATTTCTTCTTATCGTACTCCAAAATTATTTGCTGCCGCTAAAAATTCTTTGCTAGCCCGCGGTGACGAATCTACCGGATGGTCAATGGGTTGGAAGGTGAATTTATGGGCGCGTCTTTTGGATGGTGACCATGCGCTGGCACTTATCCATGATCAGTTAACGCCAAGTAGACAGGCGGGACACGGTGAAAAAGGAGGAACTTATCCTAATCTTTTTGATGCCCATCCGCCGTTTCAGATCGATGGAAATTTTGGATGTACGGCGGGGATTGCTGAAATGCTCCTGCAGAGTCAGGATGGTGCAGTTCATATTTTACCTGCCCTTCCCTCTACATGGAATAAAGGAGAAGTAAAAGGTTTAAAAGCCAGGGGTAATTTTGAAGTGGATATCGTCTGGGAGGAGAATAAACCGGTTAAAGTGAACATCACTTCAGCCATTGGTGGTAATTGTAGATTGCGTTCCTATTATCCACTTTCAGGCGATGGATTAAAAAAAGCTACCGGTGTAAATCCTAGTCCACTTTTTAAACTTCCACAGACTAAAGAGTCACTCATCTCTTCTGATGCAACTATAATAGCACCTGAATTAAAACCGGTTTATGAATATGATCTGGCAACAGAAGCAGGGAAAGAATATCTCATAAAACTTGCAGATGATGAATAATATTAGACTAAAAAGTTCCTTTGTTTTTGTAGTTTTTACGCTATTTGGGATGCTGGGTTTTTCGCAGCAAAAACCCTATCAGAATCCTAATTTAAGTCCCGAAGAACGTGCTGAGGATTTAGTGAACAGATTAACATTAGAAGAGAAAGCTTCTCTGATGTTTGATGTTTCTGAAGCAATTCCCCGTCTTGGCATTAAAAAATTTAACTGGTGGAGTGAAGCCTTACACGGTTTTGCAAATAATGATGATGTAACTGTCTTTCCAGAGCCAGTAGGAATGGCAGCTTCTTTTGATGATGAATTAGTGTATCAGGTTTTTGATGCAACCTCAGATGAAGTACGTGCGAAATATCATGAGGCTCTTCGGAACGGAGAAGAAAATAAGCGTTTCCTGAGTCTTTCCGTATGGACCCCCAATGTCAACATCTTTAGAGACCCACGTTGGGGACGCGGACAGGAAACTTATGGAGAAGATCCATACCTGACTTCAAGAATGGGTGTTCAGGTGGTAAAAGGACTACAAGGGCCTGAAGATGCTAAATACAAGAAATTACTGGCTTGTGCCAAACATTACGCGGTTCATTCAGGACCGGAATGGAGCCGTCATGAACTTAATCTCAATAACGTATCTCAAAGAGATCTCTGGGAGACCTATTTGCCTGCTTTTAAAGTACTGGTACAGGATGCCAATGTGCGACAGGTCATGTGTGCTTACCAGCGTTTAGACGATGAACCTTGTTGTGGTAGTGACCGTTTGCTTCAGCAGATCTTAAGGGAAAAATGGGGTTTTGAGCATCTTGTAGTTTCAGATTGTGGTGCGATACAGGATTTTTATACCTCACATAACGTATCGTCAGATGCTGTACACGCTGCTGCCAAAGCTGTTCTGGCCGGTACAGATGTGGAGTGCCAGTGGGATAACCATAATTATAAATTATTGCCAGAAGCCGTAGAGAAAGGTCTGGTAAAAGAAGAAGATATCGATAGGAGTGTAAAAAGGGTTTTGATAGGCCGATTTGAACTTGGTGAAATGGATCCCGATGAGATTGTTCCGTATGCCCAGATTCCTGCATCGGTGATTAATAATGAAGAACACCGGCAGCTGGCTTTAAAAATGGCCAGGGAGTCGATGACCTTACTACAGAATAAAAATAATATTCTTCCACTTAGTAAAGGCCAGGATAGAATTGCGGTTATCGGGCCAAACGCAGATGATGAACCCATGCTTTGGGGAAATTATAATGGTACCCCGGTTAGAACAATAAGCATTCTTGATGGAATCACTTCAAAGATTGGAGAAAAAAGTATTGTCTACGATAAAGCCTGTGATCTTGTTGAAGATAAGGTTACGCAAAGTTACTTTTCTCAAATTTCGTTTGATGGAAAACCTGGATTTAAGGCGACCTATTGGAACACTCCGGATTATAGCGGCGAAATAGTCGCTACCCAGCAAATTGTAAATCCCATAAAACTAACTACTGCCGGACAGCACGAATTTGCTTCCGGAGTTAAACTTGAAGGTTTTTCTGGAAAGTTTGTGGCAGAATATGTGCCTGAAAAAGATCAGGAAATCGTCTTCAACTTTGGAGCTACAGGTCATTTCGAACTTTTCGTGAATGGAGAATCATTGCGCAGTTATAATAACTGGCGTACATTACCTTCTAAAATCCCTTATAAGGTTGAAAAAGGGGAAAAGTATACAATCGAAATTCATTACGCTCAGCTTAATAACTGGCAGGCAAATTTAGAATTCAATTTTGGAAAGGAGATTCCCGTAAACTATGAGGATCTTCTTAAAAAACTAAAGGGAATAGAGATCGTAATTTTTGTTGGTGGCCTTTCAACCAAACTTGAAGGAGAAGAAATGCCCGTTTCTTATCCCGGATTTAAAGGAGGCGATCGTACAGATATAGCACTTCCTTCAGTACAAAGAAACTGCTTAAAGGCATTAAAAGATGCTGGCAAAAAGGTCATTTTCGTAAATAATTCAGGTTCCGCCATTGGACTCGTGCCAGAAACAACATTCTGTGAGGCTATTTTACAAGCATGGTATGGCGGGGAATCTGGTGGGCAGGCGGTAGCCGATGTGCTTTTTGGGGATTATAATCCGTCTGGAAAATTACCTGTAACTTTTTATAAGGATACCACGCAACTTCCAGATTTTGAAGATTACTCCATGAACGGTAGAACCTATAGGTTTATGAAAGCTGAACCACTTTTTCCATTTGGACATGGCCTTAGTTATACCAATTTTAAAATAGGCGAAGCCCAGCTTGATAAAAGCGAAATTGATACTTCCTCATCGGTTAATATTACCATTTCGATTAGTAATGAAGGGAAAACTGAAGGGGTGGAAATTATACAGGTTTATGTTCATAAACAAGGTCTTGAAGAAGGGCCTATTAAAACTTTAAAAGGATTTAAGAGGGTAAATCTTAAGCCAAATGAAATGAAAAATGTGACAATTAATCTGCCCTCAAATTCTTTTGAATTTTATGATAAGAAGGCACGAAGCATGAAAGTGATGCCAGGGAACTATGAGATTTTCTATGGAAATTCTTCAGATGACAAGCAACTAAAAAAAACTGAATTAAAAATCCACTAATATGAAAACCATAATACTGTTACTTTTTTCTATGCTGCTTTTCGCATTTAGTGCCAGAGCACAGGATCCAAATTTTCATATTTATCTGGCTTTCGGTCAGTCTAATATGGAGGGGCACGCCAAAATTGAACCTCAAGATACGGTAGCTATTAGTGAACGTTTCAAGGTTTTATCAGCAGTAGAATGCCCAGACCTGGATCGTAAAAAAGGAGAGTGGTATACGGCCAAACCGCCGCTATGCAGATGTAATACCGGCTTGACTCCCACAGATTATTTTGGTAGGGAGATGGTAGAAAATCTTCCAGATAGTATTAAAGTGGGAATCATAAATGTTGCCGTTGGCGGTTGTAAAATCGAGCTTTTCGATAAAGAAAATTATGAGTCGTATGTAGCTTCGGCACCAGGATGGCTAAAGAATATGGTTAAGGAATACGACGGTAACCCCTATAAAAGACTAGTAGAAATGGCTAAAATTGGTCAAAAAAGAGGGGTGATTAAAGGAATTCTATTGCATCAGGGTGAATCGAATACCGGTGATACACTTTGGCCACAAAAAGTAAAAGGAGTTTATGATAACCTGATTAAAGATCTAAAACTAGATCCTAAAAAAACTCCTTTACTTGCCGGTGAGATGGTTAGTAAGGAAGAGGGAGGTTCTTGTGCCAGCATGAATACTATCATTGCTAAGCTTCCAGAAGTTCTACCTAACGCTTATGTGGTTTCTTCTGAAGGCTGCACTGCCGTAAACGACCATCTACATTTTACGGCTGAGGGTTATCGAAAGTTAGGTAGACGTTATGCTGAAAAGATGCTTGATGCACAAGAATTTGAAAGGCTAGAAAGAGAAGCTCCTAAAGGTTTTGTTCAGAAAAGAGAAAATATCGCTCATGGAAGCATTGACAGCATCAGTTATAAATCGAAAACGGTAGGAACAAATCGAGAAGCGCTGATTTATTTGCCACCAAATTATTCGAAAAATAAGAAATATCCTGTGCTTTATCTTTTACATGGGATCGGAGGCGATAAAAAGGAATGGCTACGTGGCGGAAATCCACAGGTTATTCTAGATAATTTATATGCTGACGGAAAAGCTGAACCTATGATAGTCGTGATGCCTAATGGAAGGGCTATGAAAGATGATCGTCCTGTAGGAAATATTTTTGATAGTACTAAAGTAGCAGCATTTGCCAATTTTGAAAAGGATCTTCTAAAAGATCTAATTCCTTATATAGAAAAGAATTTCCCTGTTAAGAAAAATCGCGAAAACCGTGCAATAGCTGGTCTTTCCATGGGTGGAGGACAAACTTTAAATTTTGGGCTCGGCAATCTGGATATTTTTGCATGGGTAGGAGCTTTTTCATCGGCACCAAATACTAAAACACCAAAGGAACTGGTTCCAGATCCCGAAAAAGCCCGAGAGAAATTAAATCTGTTATGGATTTCCTGTGGAGATGCCGATAACTTATTGCCATTCAGCGAGCGAACTCATGAGTATCTAGTGAAAAACGATGTCCCTCATATTTATTATATAGAACCTGGAGTACATGATTTTAAAGTTTGGAAAAACGGACTTTATATGTTTGCTAAAATGATATTTAAGCCGGTAGATAAATCAAAATTTAACGATTACAGTCTGTTAGGAAAACCCGCTTCAACCAATATAGGCAACGCTCAATATCCTCAGATTTTACCTAATGGCCGGGCAGTTTTCCAGTTTAATGCTCCTGAAGCAAGAGACGTAAAAGTAGATTTGGGACGTAAGTATGATATGGATAAGAATAAAGACGGAATCTGGGAAGTTATTACAGATTCACTTAGTGAAGGCTTTCATTATTATTCAATTCTTATAGATGATGTTCCTGTGGCCGATCCCAATAGCGAAACTTTTTATGGAATGGGAAGAATGGCTAGCGGTATTGAAGTTCCTTTTAAGAACGATGATTATTATGCTCTAAAAGATGTTCCTCATGGAGATATAAGAAAGGAACAGTATTTCTCTCCGGTGTTAAATAACTGGAGAACATTTTATGTTTATACCCCACCGGGATATGAAGAAAATACGGATAAAGAATATCCTGCTCTTTATTTATATCATGGTGGTGGAGAGGATGAACGTGGATGGGCTCAACAGGGAAAAGCAAATCTTATCCTCGATAATCTAATTGCGGAAGGTAAAGCAAAACCTATGCTGATTATAATGCCAGATGGGAACATGCCAGTTGCTGCATTTGATGAGAACGGATTAAAAATGTTTGAAAATGAATTGCTTAAAGGGGTGATTCCTTATGTTCAAAACAAATATCGTGCTGCCAACGATTCAGCAAGCAGAGCACTTGCCGGTTTGTCAATGGGTGGTATACAGACACTTTACGCGGGTATTCCTAACACCGATCATTTTTCCTCTCTTGGGGTTTTCAGTTCGGGGTGGATTGGAAAAGATAATAAGATTGCAGAGGCACAATATGAATTTATGAAAGAGAATAAAGATAAAATTAATCAGAATCTCGATCACTTCTATATTTCTCAGGGAGGGAAAGAAGACATTGCTTATAGCAATGGAAAAAGAATGATGTCAAAATTAGATGAAATGAATATAGATTTTACCTACAGCGAATATCCTGGCGGGCATGCCTGGCCAGTATGGAGACACGATTTATATACGTTTGCTCCTTTATTATTCAGCAACTAATAAATAAATTATGAAACATCAAATTTTAGTTTTTCTAATCACGCTGCTTTGTTATTCCGGGTTTTCTCAGAATCAGCAGCAGGAAATCAAAGAAGATTTTAAGCCTTCTTCCAAAAATCAGCCGGGGCAAGAATATCCTCAGGTAAATTCACAGGGTTATGCCCGTTTCAGAATTGTAGCTCCCGCAGCCGATAGTGTTCGGGTGAGCTTGGGATTAGGCGGACAAGGAGGTACCAAACTTGAAAAAAATGAAGAGGGAGTTTGGATGGGAACTACAGAGGGACCTATGGATGAAGGTTTCCATTATTATCACGTAGATGTCGATGGTGGGACTTTTAACGATCCGGGAGCAAAGAATTACTATGGCTCGGTTCGCTGGGAAAGTGGCATCGAAATTCCGGCACACGACCAAGAATTTTACGCTTTAGAAAACGTTCCTCACGGAAATGTTCAGCAAATTCTTTTTCCTTCACCAAGTACAAAAACTTCCCGTCGTGCTTTTGTATATACTCCTCCGGGATATTATGAAAATAGAGATAAGAACTATCCTGTTTTATACCTACAACATGGTTGGGGCGAAGATGAGACGGCGTGGAGTAATCAGGGGCATGCCAATCTTATAATGGACAATCTTATTGCTGAAGGAAAAACAGAACCCTTCCTAATCGTGATGACTTATGGAATGACCAATGAAATTAAATGGGGCGGATTAAGAGATTTTGATATTAAACATTTTCAGACTGTTCTGGTTGATGAACTTATTCCTTACGTAGATGAAAATTTTAGAACCATAGCTGATGAAGAACATCGCGCAATGGCAGGTCTTTCAATGGGTGGTATGGAAACCAAAATGATTACTTTGAACGAACCTGATGTATTTTCTCGTTATGCACTTTTAAGTGGTGGAACGTATACTCCTGAAGATTTACAAAATCATAAAGATGTAAAACTTGTTTTTATAAGCTGCGGAAGTAAAGAACGGCCTGAGGCAGTTAAAAAAGCTGTAGAAGATCTTAAAGTTGCCGGTTTTAATGCGGTTAGCTATATTTCTGAAGGTACTGCGCATGAATTTCAAACCTGGCGACGCAGTCTGCATAAACTAGCACCTTTATTATTCAATTAAAAGATATGAACCGAATTCAGCTTCTAATAATTGTTTTTATTATTGGTTTCTATTTGCCACTTTCAGCGCAAACCGATGATATGGTAAAGGAAGATTTTCAGGGCTCATTGGTAAATCAGCCGGGAAAAGAATTTCCGAAGGTAAATTCTGAAGGTCGTGTAAGAGTCCGCATAGAAGCTCCGCAAGCTAACAATGTGCAACTTGATATTGGCGGAGTGAAATATGACCTCAAAAAGAATGATGGAGGAATTTGGATAGGAGAATCGGCTCCCCAGGATGAAGGCTTTCATTATTACCAGCTAAATATAGACGGAGCATCGGTTCCAGATCCTGGTTCAAAATATTATTATGGTGCTGGACGATGGGGGAGTGGTATTGAAATTCCCGCTCAGGATCATGAATTTTATGAGATGAAAGATGTTCCGCATGGCAGTATTACAGAGAATATTTATTTTTCTGAAATCACTCAGGATTGGCGCCGCAATTTTGTTTATCTGCCACCGGGATATTTCGAAAATTCTGAAGAGCGCTACCCGGTACTTTATCTACAGCATGGGAGTTTTGAAGATGAAACCGGATGGGCTTCCCAGGGACATGCCAATCTGATTCTAGACAACCTTATAGCTTCAGGTAAAGCCAAAAAGATGATTGTGGTTATGGATAATGGCTATGCTTACAAACCGGAAGCAATGCAAAATGCTCAGGATGGACATCCAAAATCTGCTTTTGAAGAAGTTCTTATCGAGGAGGTTATTCCCAATATTGATAAAAAATTCAGAACAAAAGCTAGTAGAGCATATCGCGCCATTGCCGGATTATCCATGGGTGCCAATCAGACTATGCGAATCATAATGAACAATTTAAACCTGTTTTCTTATTACGGTGGATTTAGCGGAACGTCCAATTATCCCGGGAATGAAAAAATTGATACCAAGACATTTCTGAATGGTGCTTTTGAAGATGCCGATAAGGTAAATGAAAAGCTGAAAGTACTCTGGCTTGGACTCGGAACTAAAGAGCCTGAAGTGTTTTTGAAAACCGTTGGTGATTTTAAGGAGATGGCCGAAAATAAAGGTATCAGCTATACTTTTTATGAGTCACCGCAAACGGCACATGAGTGGCTTACCTGGCGCAGATGCTTGTATCAGTATGCACAATTATTATTTAAATAAGAGAAAACTAAATAGAAAGTATATAATTAAAATTAATACAAGAACCCTAGAGAATGAAAAGACCAATTAAACCAACAATTTACAAGTATAGCCCCGTGTTTCTTTTAATGACGCTGCTGCTGTTCTCATTTTCAAATAATAAAAATGATAATGAACCCAAACCCAAAAGAGCAACTAACGAACCGGTTTTTCTGAGCGCCACTTACAAAGGCGAGGATGAGGTTTATAAGAAATACCCACTAAAAGAGGGAGAATTCTATAATCCGATACTTCAGGGAACCTATCCAGATCCTGCTATTACCCGCAAAGGAGATGATTATTATATGGTTTGTTCCTCTTTTGCCATGTTCCCAGGTGTGCCGATTTTCCATTCTAATGATCTGGTAAATTGGACACAGATTGGACATGTGTTAGACAGAACTTCTCAGCTAGACGTGCACAATACCGGAATAAGTCAGGGAGTTTATGCTCCAGGTATCACTTATAATGAGAATAACGACACTTTTTATATGATTACTACTGCATTTGCTGGTGGTTTGGGGAATATTGTAGTAAAAACTAAGGATCCCATGAAAGGTTGGAGTGAACCTTATAAATTAAAGTTTGATGGGATCGATCCTTCTATATTCTTTGATGATAACGGAAAAGCCTATGTGGTGCATAACGATGCGCCAGAAGAAGCACTTTATCAGGGACACCGGGTGATTAAAATCTGGGAATACGATGTGGAGAAGGATCAGATAATTGAAGGAACCGATAAGGTCATCGTAAATGGTGGAGTAGATTTAGCGGATCAACCTATCTGGATCGAAGCACCGCATGTTTATAAAAAAGACGGACTGTATTATTTAATGTGTGCTGAAGGTGGTACAGGTGGTTGGCATAGCGAGGTGATTTTTGTAAGTGACAATCCAAAAGGTCCTTATAAGCCTGCACCAAGCAATCCTATTTTAACCCAGCGTTATTTTCCTAAAGACAGAGAAAATATGGTAGACTGGGCGGGGCATGCCGATTTGGTAAAAGGTCCTAATGATAAATATTATGGTGTTTTTCTAGCCATTCGCCCAAACGAGGCCGGGCAGGTAACAACAGGAAGGGAAACCTTTATTTTACCTGTTGACTGGTCTGGGAAATTCCCTGTTTTTGAAAACGGACTTGTACCTATGGAGCCAAAACTTCAAATGCCAGAAGGAGTAGAGAACCACACTGGTAAAGATGGATTTTTCCCTAACGGAAACTTTACTTTTACCGACGATTTTCAGGCAGATACTTTGGATTACCGATGGATTGGACTTAGAGGCCCGAGAGAGGATTTTATGAAAAAGACTAAAAATGGACTCCAAATTAAGCCTTTTGAAACTGATATTAATGAACTAGCGCCAACTTCTACATTATTCTATCGCCAGATGCATAAGGATTTTACCTTTATGACTGAGATGAAATACAAGCCTAAATCTTCTGAAGATATGGCGGGAATCACCTGTTACCAGAATGAGCGTTTTAATTATGCTTTTGGAATTACCCGAAAAGATAAGGACTATTACTTGCTTTTGGAAAGAACCGAAAAAGGAGAATCTAAAATCGTAGCAAGTAAGAAAATTGATTTGGAAAAACCTATTTCATTGAAAGTACAGGCTCACGGAGATCAATATGAATTTAGCTATTCGCTTGATGGAGAAAATTATGAAAATCTTGGGGGTAAAGTTTCAGGAGACATTCTCTCTACAAATGTAGCTGGAGGTTTTACCGGTGCAATGGTTGGTCTATATGCAACCTCGTCTAATGATGCAACCCCTAATTAATCATATTAAAATTTAAGATTTTGAGAAATTTAAATAAAGTTGTAGCTGTATTAACCCTAATTATGGGTTTTACAGCTACAGCTCAAAAACCAATTATTCAAACCAAGTATACTGCAGATCCAGCACCAATGGTATATAATGATACTATATTCCTCTACACTTCACATGATGAGGATGATGCGGAAGGTTTTAAAATGTTGGACTGGCTATTATACACTTCAACCGATATGGTAAACTGGACAGAGCATGGTGCGGTGGCTTCTCTAAAGGATTTTAGTTGGGCTCCTCAGGATAATGGTGCCTGGGCCGTGCAGTGTATTGAAAGAAACGGTAAATTTTATTTGTATTGCCCAATGCACGGGAGTGGTATCGGAGTTTTGGTTTCAGATAGTCCCTATGGACCATTTAAGGATCCACTGGGCAAACGCTTGATTGATACAGACCATATTTGGAATGATATAGATCCTTCTCCTTTTATCGATGACGATGGGCAGGCTTATCTATATTGGGGAAATCCTGATGTGTATTATGTGAAATTGAATGAAGATATGACCTCAGTTGAAGGAGAAGTTGTGAAAATTGATTCGAAACCTGATAACTATCAGGAAGGTCCTTGGGTATGGAAACATGATAATCATTATTATCTAGGCTATGCTTCTACCTGCTGTCCTGAAGGTTTGGGATATGCTATGAGCGACTCGGCTGAAGGTCCTTGGGAATATAAAGGAATGATCATGGATGCTACCGAGAAAACCAGAGGAAATCATCCGGGAATAATTGAATACAAAGGAAAGTCTTATGCTTTTGGTCATAGTTATGATATTTTAAAAAGTAAAACTTCGATTTTTTATGAAAGACGTTCGGTTGATGCGGATGAAATGAAATATAATGAAGATGGAACCATTCAAACCATTCCTTACTGGAATGACAAAGGTCCTGAACCAATCGAAAACCTAAATCCATTCCATAGAACAGAAGCGGAAACCATTGCCTGGAGCGAAGGTGTAAAAACTAACAAAACTGAGGATAAGATATATGTAACCGCGATTGAAGATGGAGATTATATGATGGTGCAGGGTGCAGATTTTAAAAATGGCGCAACGAAATTCAAGGTTTTTGCTCAGCCAGTTTCAGGAGGAACTATCGAGATCCGATTAGATGGAGCAGAAGGGCAGCTTATAGGTAGCTCTAAAATTGAAAAAGAAGCCGGAAATACCTATAAATTATATACTAGTAACATGGAAAAAGTGCCGGGAGTTCACGATATCTACTTTGTTTTTAAAGGAGGTGATGGCGAGCTATTCAATCTAGATTACTGGGAATTTCAAAAATAAAAATGAATACTATGAGAATATTCAGCCTGATATGCTGTATGCTTTTAATGAGTACAATTATTGCTCAGGAAGAAGCATCCATTAATAGTCCAGACGGCAAGTTGGAAGTTTCAGTCAAGGTCGAAAACGGAAAACCCTTTTACATTGTTACGTATAATGAAAAAGTCATGTTAGAAAAATCTCCGCTAGGACTCGTGACTAATGAGGGAGATTTTACTTCAAAGATGAAATTGCTGGAGGCTTCAAAAGGTACTACTAGCTCAGAATATAACATAAAGAAGATTAAGCAATCTCATGTTTCTTACAAGGCCAATACGCTTACAATTTCTTTTGCTAATGCTGAAGAAAAGGAAATATCTGTTGTTTTTCAGGTAAGCGATAACGATATCGCCTTTAGATATGAAATGCCTAAATGGGGAGACACGCGGGCTTGCGTGGTTGAAAAAGAGCTAACCGGATATAATTTTCCCAAAGGGAGTACTTCATTCTTGTCGCCTATGATGCAATCTATGGGAGGCTTTGCCAGGACAGCGCCTAGCTACGAGAGTGGTTATTCCGCAGATGCGCAGCTTGAAAGCAATACTTCAGGAACGGGTTATGTTTTTCCAGGCCTTTTTAAAATTGGAGAAAATGGATGGGTTTTACTTTCGGAAACCGGTGTTAGAAGTCTTTATAATGCTTCGCATTTAAGCAGTTTTAAAGATGGGATTTATACGGTGGAATATCCAGATCTCGCACAAAATAATGGTTTTGGTAGTGTTGGCGCTCAAATTGGATTACCGGGACATACGCCTTGGAGAACTATAACGCTTGGGGAAAGTCTTAAGCCTATTGTGGAAACTACTATTCCTTTTGATGTGGTAGATCAGCTTTATGAGCCTTCTCAAGATTATAAATACGGAAAAGGAACCTGGAGTTGGATCGTTTGGCAGGATAACAGTATGAATTATGACGACCAGGTTAAATATATCGATCTTGCTGCTGCAATGGATTTTGAGTATATCCTTATCGATGCCTGGTGGGATGAAAGAATAGGTTATGAAAAGATGGAAAAACTTATCGATTATGCCAAGTCTAAAGGAGTAGATGTTTTCCTATGGTATAATTCCAACGGAGTTGCTAACGATGCATTTATGACTCCGCTTAATAAAATGAATACTGCTATAGCCCGAAAAAAAGAAATGAAATGGCTAAAAGAAGCTGGCGTTAAAGGATTGAAAGTAGACTTTTTTGGAGGTGACAAACAGGAAACTATGAAGCTTTATGAAAACATACTTTCTGATGCCAATGATTATGGATTAATGGTTATTTTTCATGGAGCAACACTCCCAAGAGGATGGGAAAAAATGTATCCTAATTTTGTAGGAAGTGAAGCTGTTCTAGCTTCAGAAATGCTCATTTTTTCTCAAGATACAAGAAATAAGGAGGCCTTCTATGCTTCTCTTCATCCGTTTAGTAGAAATGCCGTTGCCAGTATGGAGTTTGGCGGAATATTGTTGAATAAGTATCTCAATAAAGGCAATAAAGAAGGTCAGGAGCGGTTAACCACTGATGCTTTCCAACTGGCTACTGGAGTTTTATTTCAGAATCCTGTACAAATGTTTGCATTAACTCCAAATAATTTGGAAGATGTACCAGACTTTGAACTTGATTTTCTAAGGGAGTTGCCAACTACCTGGGATGAGACGGTATTTATTGATGGGTATCCGGGAAAATTTTCGGTTTTGGCAAGGCGGCATGATCAAAATTGGTATGTGGCCGGAGTTAATGCTGAAAAAGACGTGAAAAAACTAAAACTGGAACTTCCCATGCTTACCGGAAAGACAGTGACCTTATTTTCTGACGATAAGAAAAAAGAAACCTATTCCAAAGAAATTAAAATCCCTTCTAGCGGAAAGATTTCCTTAGATATTCAGCCAAATGGCGGATTTGTAATTAAAAATTAATCAATTTATGAGGTGTTCATTTAATGTATTGATGCTGTGTAGTGTTTTGGGAACTTCATTCCTAAATGCACAAAATCCCATTATTCAAACTTCTTATACGGCAGATCCTGCACCAATGGTGCACGATGATAAATTGTATTTGTATACCAGTCACGATGAGGATAATTCAACCTGGTTTACTATGGACGACTGGCGATTGTACACGACTGAAGATATGGTAAACTGGACCGATCACGGAGCAGTTTTGGAATACACAGATTTTGATTGGGCCCTGAAGAATGCATGGGCACCGGCCGCCATAGAACGTGATGGTAAATCTTACATTTATGTACCTATAACAGACCGCAGTAATCAAAATGGGATTGGAGTGGCAGTAAGCGACAGTCCTTATGGACCATTTATTGATCCTTTGGGTAAGCCTTTGGTTTCCGAAAGTAATGCCGATATCGATCCAGCGGTTTTTATTGATGATGACGGTCAAGCCTATATGTTTTGGGGCAATCCTGAGTGTTATTTTGTAAAGCTCAATGAAGACATGATCTCTACAAAAGGAGATATTCAAAAAATTCCAAACACTATTGAAGCTTTTGGCAAAAGGAAAGGCGAAAAGAATGAGCGCCGACCTACTACCTATGAAGAAGGTCCCTGGGTTTATAAACGTAGTGATATTTATTATCTGTTTTTTGCAGCTGGTCCGATACCTGAACATATTGGATATTCTACCAGTAAAAGTGTAACCGGACCCTGGAAGTATCAGGGGGAATTGATGCCTACGGAAGGCGGTAGTTTTACGAATCATCCCGGGATTGTAGATTATAAAGGCAAAACTTATTTCTTTTATCATAATGCCGGTTTGCCGGGTGGTAGCGGATTTACACGTTCAGTTTGTGTGCAGGAATTAAAATTTAATAGTGACGGTACCATAGAACAGATGAATATGACTAGTGGAATAAAGGAGGCTTTAAAAAAACTAAATCCGTATCGCAAAACAGAAGCAGAAACCATTGCCTGGTCTGAAGGTTTTAAAGCACAATCAAACGATGTGGTGGGAAACTTTGTAACCGTCATGAAAGACGGAGCTTATATTAAGGTGAAAGCAGTAGATTTTGGAAAAACTTCTCCAAAATCCGTTACCGCCAGAATAGGAAGTATTCATAATAACAATGTTTCGATGGAAATTCATATAGATTCCAAAGATGGTAAGCTTTTAGCCACTTTAGATGTTCCTTTAACCGGCGGGAATGATCGCTGGAAATTGGTTACTGCCGATGTAGAAGAACTAACCGGCGTACATGATTTGTTTTTTGTAGTAAAGGGGAAAGCTCCAACGCAGCTTATGTATTTCGATTACTGGATGTTTTCAAAATAAGTATAATTCATTGTTATGAAAGAACTTTTCTATACCCTGGTTTTTCTTATATTTTTTACCCGGCTTTCTGCACAGGAGTTTATGCTTTCTTCACCTAATGAACTTATCAGAGTAGAATTACATCAACCTGATGAGGTTACTGAAAACTGGTATTTTAAAGTTTTTTATAATGAATCTCCTTCGGAAAAAGCTTTAATTCCTAAAATTGAAATGGGGCTTGCAAGAAACGATGGAAATTTCTCTTCCAATCTTAAACTTCAGAAAAGCAGCGAGATAAAAAGTATTGCTGAAACCTATAATCTTGTTCATGGCAAGAGATCCTCAACAAGCAATGCTGCCAGAGAAGTCACATTTTATTTCCGCAATGATAGCGGTAAAAAAATGAATACCGTACTTAGAGTTTATAATGATGGAGTAGCTTTTCGTTATGAATTTCCTGATAAAGAAGGGAATTTCAGTATAGATAATGAGTTTACAGCCTTTTCGATATCTGTAGATGCAACGCGGTGGCTGGAGAAATGGAATCCTGCCAACGAGGGATTATATCAGCAAATGCAGGGAGATAGTTTACGGGGAGAATGGGGATATCCTGCGCTTTTTCATGATCGCGATACTATAGGTTGGTATCTTATCCATGAAGCTAATCTGAATCGCACTTACGCGGGTACAAAACTCAGCAATACAAAAGA
>Ga0208014_1000193_pt1 | contig 34872 bp, 49 predicted proteins | sample 25_taG_FD_184099 | JGI IMG/M metagenome (GOLD analysis project Ga0208014, IMG submission 184099) | Marine viral communities from Cariaco Basin, Caribbean Sea - 25_WHOI_OMZ (SPAdes) (version 2) | ecosystem: Environmental > Aquatic > Marine > Oceanic | place: Caribbean Sea: Cariaco Basin...
CCTGGTGGGCTTTCTGACCCACATTACTGACGTGGACCCGATTCGCTTTGGCTTGATTTTCGAGCGCTTCATCAACCCCGAGCGGATCGACTTGCCCGACGCTGACCTCGACTTCATGTCCAGCCGGCGCGACGAGGTAATCAGCCACTTGAAGGATCGCTTCGGTGATGACCGGGTGGCGGCGGTGAGCAACTACAACAACCTGGCGCCGGCATCGGCGCTGCGCTCAACCGGCAAGGTGTTCGGCCTCAACGAGCGGGATATCGAGTGCTCCAAGTACATCCCCAAGGTGCACGGCAACAGCGCCAAGCTGGAGGAGGCCGTCGAGCAGGTCCCGGATATCGAGAAGTTCGCCACCACCCACAAGAAGCCCTTCGAGATTGCCGTCGGGCTGCAGGGCACCTTCCGCAACCTGGCGCAGCACGCCGCGGGCATCGTGGTGGCCAATGAGCCGATCACCGAGCGCGCCGTGGTGGAGTACCGCAGCGGGCAGAAGGTCTGCAATTGGGATAAGCGCGTGATCGAGGACTGGGGCCTGGTGAAGCTCGATATCCTCGGCCTGTCCAACCTGGACATGCTCAAGCTGGCCTCGACGATGATCGAGGAGCGCACCGGTAAGCCGGTGGAGTACACGGATATCGACCTCAACGACCCCACCGTGATCAAGGGGTTCGAGGAGGGCAACACCACCGGGGTGTTCCAGTTCGAGTCCGGCGGCATGAAGAAGCTGCTCAAGTCCATCGCGATGGGCGGGTCGATGACCTTCGAGGACGTTGCGGCCGCAACTGCACTGTACCGGCCGGGTCCGATCGACGCGGGGCTGATGGACGCCTATGTCCAGATCCGACAGGGCGGGCGCCTCCCGGAATACCCACACCCGTTGACCGAGCCCGCTCTCAAGGAGACGCAGTCGGTCATCATCTACCAGGAGCAGGTCATGCAGATCGCCAGGGACCTGGCGGGCTTCACCATGGCCGAATCCGACAAGCTCCGTAAGGCGATGGGCAAAAAGCTACCCGAGGAGATGGCCAAGTTCCGGGAGAAGTTCGTCGACGGGTGCCAGGCCACCGCGGGCATGGACGACGTCAGCGCCGGCACGCTGTTCGACCAGATCGAGAAGTTCGCCGGCTATGGCTTCAACAAGTCGCACTCGGTGGCCTACACCATCATTTCCGTCTGGACCATGTGGCTGAAAGTGCACCACCCGGAGACATTCTACGCCGCAGCCCTGACCATCCTCAGTGACGAGAAGCACGCGGGGCTGGCGAAAGACGCCGCGAAAAACGGAGTAATGATTGTCCCGCCTGATATCAACGCGAGCACCGACCGGTTCGAGCCTGGCTACGATGCCAGCCGCCACAAGCCGATCCTCTACGCGCCGTTCCAGGCGATCAAGGGGGTGAGCAGCAAGGGCGCCCAGGAGATCCAGAAGGCCCGCAAAGCGCTGATGGAGAAAGAGGGTAGGGCGGAGTTCACCAGCCAGGCGGAGTTCGTGGCTCACGTCGCCCGCAGGGTGGTCAACATCCGCGTGCAGAAGGCCATGGAGGACGTGGGGGTGTTCGCCAGCGTCGAGTCTGAGCAGCTGCCGGCGCTACACCCGGATCGCCTCAAGAACCAGAAGGCGCTGCTCGGCGGCATCATGGTTCAGGACGTCACCGCCGACCGGCGTATCGAGCTGGCGCAGTACGTCAAAAGCGAGTTGATCGCCATGCAGGAGGAGGTGCAGGGCTGCGAGGCGTGCGAGTTCGCCGGCAACACCCACCCCCTGCCGTCCTACGGCCGCAAGCCGCATTTTATGATGGTCTTCGATAACCCCACCTGGTCCGACGAGCAGGGCGGCAAGATGCTCAACGGCAAGGGCGCGGACCCGGTGAAGGTGGCACTCGCGAACGCCGGGCTCAAAGCGTCAGACGGCTACTACACCGCCCTGGTGAAGGCGTACAAGGGCAAAGGCGCCGGCCAGCTCAGCAACGCCGCCATTAACGGGTGCTCGGGCTTCCTCGACCGCGAAGTGGATCTGCTCAAGCCCCCGGTCATCGTCTGCATGGGCGGCGCCTCCATTCGCCACTTCTGCCCCGATGTGAAGGGTGGCTGGGCTGACCTGGTTGGCCGGTCCCATTACAGCGCCGCCCTCGACGCGACCATCGTCTTTGCCTTGAACCCCGGGCAGGTCGCCTTCGATTCAACCAAGCAACGCTATCTGGATGACGTGATGAAACAGGTCGCCGAGCTGGTCGGGCTGGAGGCGTAGGCAAGCTAAAAATTTTGTCCCCGATAGTCAGTTGTCACTTACTTTAAGCACTATACTTATGCACACGCACAGGAGTACACCATGACCGAAGACGTTGTTACAGCCCCGCTCTCCGACGAGGACCTGGACGAGCTGCTGAATCTGGGTTCCGAGCTGGATACAGGTTCCGAACCCGAACCCGAACCCGCCGCAGAGCCGGAAGCTCCTGCAGAGCCGGCTGCTGCCGCTGAGGATATCGAGCTGGACGAGGCGGACCTTGAGACTGCCACCGCCGAGCTGGCGATGAAGGACGATAGCGACAAGGAAGACGCTCCTCAAGAGGACGTTGCAGCAGCCGCAGCGAGAGTCGAGGGCGACGTCGCAGAGGCCAAGAAGGCGGCTTTCGAGGCGCACGAGCGCGAAGCCCTGGAGCAGGCCAGACAGGGAGCGGCTGAGCAAGTCGAGCAAGCGAAGCCGGATATCGAGGCATTCGGCCAGGGCGAGTCGCTCACGGCCTCTGAGGAAGGACCGGCGGACCAGCCCGCGCCTCGCACGCTGCTGGGCTCAATCTCCGTGTCCCAGGCCGAGCGCGACCTCCGCGTTGATCGCAACAACATCGACGCGGCCATGATCGAGCAGGCAGCGCTCTACGGTCACTACGCGGCTGTCGCGACCAACCTGCAGATGAAAGCCGACCGGGCCAAGAACGAAATCGAGCTGCGCGAAAGCCTGGCCGACGCCGAGCTCCGCAAGGACGCCGCAGCCGCCGGGGAGAAGGTCACCGAGGCCGCACTCAACAAGGCAATTGCGCGTAACAAAGCAGTCGTCACCGCTAAACTTAAATACGCAGAGTTGAAGCAACAGGCTGCGTATGCGAACCAACTTCTCGAAGCCCTCAAGCAGCGCAGGGACATGCTGGTGCAGGTAGGCAAGGATCGTCGGGAAGAAATGCTGGGCGATGTTCGCATCAGCCAGCAGCAAGGACGCCTGGACACGGCCAAGGGATTGGCCATCAGCACTTTGCGCGGTAATTCTGCCGCTCAATAGGTAAGTAAGCACTGACTGAGGTTTAACCGGCAAAACGCCCACAGCTATCAGTCCACCAACGGAGCAATATCATGGCTAAATCACTCGCGGAAATCATCGCGGAAAAGAAGAAGAACATCGACGCCCGCAAGGGCCGTCAGCGCCCGGCGAAGATCACCAAGGGCAAGCATCGCGTTCGCATTCTGCCCAGCTGGCGCCCGGGCGGTGAAGATCCGACCTTCTGGCACGACTTCGGTCAGCACTTCATCAAGAACGAAGCCGGTGAAATCAGCGCCGTCTACATCTGCACCGAGAACACCTTCGGCCAGCCGTGCGACGTGTGCGACGCCATTCGTAGCTCGGTGAAAAGCGCCAACAGCGACGCCCAGATCAAGACCCTGGACGAAGCCAAGAGCGGCGCGCCGAAGTACCTGGTCAACGCTTTGATCCGCTCCGGTGACAAGCCGAACGAGCCGCAGGTGCTGGAGCTGGGCACCCAGGCTTTCGAGGCGATTCTGGGCATCGTTGCTGAATTCGGCGATATCACCGACATCAACAACGGCGCGGACCTGATCATCGAGCGCACCGGTTCCGGCCGTAACGACACCCGCTACACCGTCATGCCGGCAGCGAAGCACGAGCCGGTGAAGAAGGAAGTGCTGGACAAGCTCACGGACCTGGACGAGTACGTCGCCCAGGAAAACGAAACCGGTCTCACCAAGGCTTTGACCGCTGTGGCCAATGTCGCTGGTGTGCTGCCGGCGGGTGGCTCTGCGGTGGGCGTGACTCGCGCCCCGGCGAGCGCCGGCCTCATGTCGCCGTCCACCGACTTCGATGACGACGTCCCTTTTGAGGAGGGCGAGTACATCGACGCCGAGCCGGCCGCCCAGGCGGAAGCCCCGGCAGCCGATGCCAGTGCCGCCGACTCCGTAGGCGAGGAAATGAGCGAGGACGATCTGGACGCTCTGGTCCAGGGCCTCTAATCCCATCGCTTGGGCCCCGCAAGGGGCCCTACCTCGGCTTCAAGGAGACCTCATGGACGCCCTTTATATCGACGGCCAGAACATTGGCTACGCCGCGCAGCGTTCACCGACGCTCACCGCCGGCGGCGAGGAAACCCAGGCGATCTACTACACGTTGCGGTGCCTCAAGACGCTCCGCGACAAATACCCGAACACCCCCCTATTCATGCTGTGGGACGATCGTGCGCAGTGGCGGTACGACATTCACCCCGGCTACAAGGAGAAGCGCAAAGAGGACCCCGAGGGCCAGAAGATGCGCGAGTCCTTCAACCGGCAGCGTAAGACCCTCAACAAGCTCCTGCTCCTGCTGGGCATCACCCAGGTAAAGCTACTGGGCTACGAGGCGGATGATATCGCCGGTCTGTTCGTTAAGCACGCCATGGCACGCGGGCAGCACGTTGGCGTGGTCAGCTCTGACAAGGACTGGCTGCAGCTGGTGAGCACCCGGTGTACCTGGATCGACGTTATCAACGACCGGCAGGTGGATCACCGTAACTTCGTGGAGTTCACCGGCGCGAACAACGCCCACCAGTACCTGCAGGCTAAAGCGATCCAGGGCGACACGTCCGACTGCATCGACGGCATCCCCGGGCTGGGCGAGAAAGCCTGTCTGGCGCTGTTCAACAACTTCAAGGACGTGCACGCACTGTACGCCCATTGGGAAGAACACGGCCCCTACAAGGGCAAGGCCAATTGCCCCGAGGGCATGAGCCGCTATTCCAAGAAGCTCAATGAGTTCTGCGACCCGGAGGGCCCGCTGCGCGAGCGGTTCGACCGCAACGTGCGCCTTATGGACCTGCTCAATGTGCCGCGCCCAGCCCGTGACGCGCTGGTCAAAGTGCCCGGGTACTACGACCTCAACAAGTTTGCCGACGAGTGCGCGCGCCTGGCATTCGCAAGCATCACAGGGCGCATCCAGGAGTGGAGCGTCTTTGAACCCGCAGAGAGACAAGCAGCATGACCAGCCAAGCAACCTACGACGCGCTGAGCGGCCTGATCGGCGAGAACAGCGAGCGTCAAGACGTGAATATGTGGCTCGACACCGGTGTGGCCGAGCTGAATGAGGCGATTTCCGGGTCTGTGGACCTGGGTATGCCGGTGGGCCGGTTGATCGAGATTTTCGGCCCGCCGAGCTGCGGCAAGACCTTTCTTTCCACCATGGTCATGGCCGCGTGCCAGCAGGCCGGCGGTATCGCCGGGTTCTCTGACCACGAGCGCAGCTTCAAGGCCGACCTGGCTCAGAGCCTGGGTCTGAACGTCGATGCCAGCAAGGGCAACTGGTTTTACCAGCGCCCCCAGACGTTCGAGGAGAGCGTCGACAAGGCGGTGGCGTTCTGCGAAGCGGTACGCCGCAAGTCTCTTATTCCCGAGGAGGCTCCGCTGGTGTGGGTGTTCGACTCGGTGGCGTCGATGATACCCCACGAGAAGCTGTACGACGCCAAGGGTAATCGTCGCGGTGTCGGCGACTACAACATGCGCGACAGCCTGCTCCTGGCGAAGTGCACCAGCCAGAGCTACCCGATGCTCGCGCAGTTCGCCGAGGACAACAACATGCTGGTTCTGCTGCTGAACCAGATCCGCATGAAGCCCGGCGTAATGTTCGGTGATCCGACTTGCCTGCATGGCGATGTGAAAGTCCCGTTCGTGGACGGCACATACGCGACGATGCGAGAGATCGTGGAAGGTCGCATCGAGAAGGAAGTGTGGTCGTTCAACGAATCAACCGGGTCGTTCGAGGCGAAGCCGATCACCGGCTGGCATGATAACGGTGAGATCTCCGACATATCTGACTGGATTCATGTCGAGACGGCCGCGCTGCACACAAAAAACGGCCGCGCTGGGCTAACCATGACGCCTGATCACAAGGTGCTGACGCCCGGCTGTAATTGGGTTCCTGCATCATCATTGTCGGTTGGCGACAAGATGATCTCTCGGCGCATTTCGCGTCTAAACGGGAGCTTCGAGACCTTTCTGCGAGCGGCAATGTCCGGCGATGCTCATGTATTGAGCAGCGACAAGCCTCGAAATGGCGCTGTGCTGAGGATTCAGGATAACAACGACCCGGAGTACATGCGGTGGAAGGTGGGTAAGCTGAGCAAATACCTTTCATTCAGCCGAGGAACCGCCCGGATAAAGGGCAAGGAGTACGAATACTGGTCCTCTACCAGAGGCGACGAGGATGTTGCCATGGTGAACCAGGAGCTCCGGGGGAATCGTTGCCCGTTGCAGGCCCTTAAAGAGCTCGACCCCATGATGCTTGCTATCTGGATTATGGACGATGCCTTTTATGACGAGGCGCATAAGCGTTACACGCTATCCATCAAGCGATTCGCGCGGTCTCCGGACCTGACTCGGATAGCTGATCGACTGTTCGACTTGGGACTGGACTTCGGTGTTCGGCGCGGCGAGGGCAGTCTGATGTTTACGGTTGAATCCAGTCGTAAGCTCGCCGAAATGATCTGCACCTACGTGCCGCCTTGCATGGATCGTAAGCTGCCGGCCGACCTTCGAGGTCGCTATGTCGAGTTTGAGCTCCAAGCCGAAGAGCGGGCTTTGGTTGAAGAGGTGGAGATCATTGAAATTCGCTCGCTCGGCGAAAAGGCGGCGCAGCGGAACCGCTCGCGATACGACATTACCGTGGCTGATAACCACAACTACATGGTTGGCAGCAGACACAACGGGGTGATCGTCCACAACTGCACCCCCGGTGGCAACGCCGCTGAGTTCTATTGTTCCTCGCGCATCAGCCTGGGCAAGAAGGAAATCAACAACGGCAAGAGCGGCGCCGAGAAGAAGATCCTCGGCAATAAGGTCAAGGCCAAGCTGGTGAAGAACAAGATCAGCCGACCCTTCGAGACGGCCGAGTGGCGCGTTCTGTTTCAGGGTCACGGTGCGATGGTGGACGAGGCCGGCACGGTGCTGGACTACCTGGACCGCAAGGGCCTGATCAACAAGTCCGGCAACGGCCGCTTCGACATTGGCGGCAAGAACTACACCTTCAACCAAGTGGTCGCTGCCTGCGCTGCCGAGCCGAAGCTGCTCGACAAGCTCAAGGCGATGGCACGCGAAGAAGACGCGGAGTAGGGCATGTATTTTGAGCAGTGGTACGCGGAGCTGCAGGCGCTCGCCAGCAAGCACGGCGAAAGCGTCGCTGACGCCGAGGCCTGGCGCGAGGAGTTCGACCACGGTGTGACCGCCGGCGAAGCGTTCTATTACGAGTACCCGGAGCACGCCGAATGAGAATCGTCCTGCTCTATCTGGTGGTAAGTGGCGGGCTGCTGGGGGTGCTTTACGGCGTCCCCGCGCTCTCCGAAGTGAAGTCCCGGATCGGCAAGAAGGCGCTTCTCGCCGCCGGCCTGGGGGTGTTTTTGGTCATCTTTATCATGGAACTGGAAGGAGTTTGAAATGCGCTTTACTGCAAGAACGGCAATGGTCTTGATCGCACTGGCGATCTCTCTGTCCGGCTGCGGCCGTATCGAAACCGGCGAAGTCGGCGTGCGTACCAGCGCTATCTCGGGAAAGGTAAGCCTGGACGAGGAAGCACAGGGGTTCTACACCGCCTTCACCTCCAGCGTGGACGTCTACACCACCAAGGAAATCACGGTTCCGCTGACCGACCTTCGACCCAAGGCCAAGGACAACCTGAGCCTGCAAGACATGGACGTGGACCTGCTGTACCAGGTGGACCCGGACGCAGTGGCGGACCAGTCGGTGAAGTATGCCAACGCCTCTGTACGCGACCCCGAGACCCGTCAGCGCTACGCCGGCTACCGACTGGTTAAGGCGTTGGCCGAGGAAGCCATCTTCAACGCGGTGGCCGACTACGACAGCCTAACAGTCCACCAAAACCGCGAGAAGCTGATGGCTGCCATTCGTGACTACACCGCGAAGCGCCTGGACGCCTCCGACCCGGGCGTTTACAAGGTCACCCGCGTAGTGATCCGCAATCTGCGCACCGACCCCTCCGTCGAGCAGTCCATTCGCAACGCGGTGGGTAAGACGAAGGAGCTGGAGGCCAGGGAGAAGGAGGTGGAGATCTCCCGGCAGCAGGCGCTGGCTTACGACGAGCTGAATGAGTCCCTGACCGAGAACGTCCTGCGCAAACTGGAGCTGGACGTGAAGGAGTTGGCTATTCGCGAGGGCTCCAAGCCGATCATCATTTTCGGCAGCGGCCAGAGCGTCACGCCGTTCTACGATATCTCGAAATAGCGCCACCGTACTGCAACGAAGCCGGGCACTGCCCGGCTTTTTTGTGCCCAGACCACAGTATCCGGGTGACTACACTATGAGAACGCAGACAGGGAGCGCCCTATGAATTACCGAAACCTCAAGTTCGACCCGGACACCGGCTACTCGATCAACACCAAAGCGGTCCACGAGAAGCTGGAGAACCTTTGCGATAGCTGCGGCCGGCGGCTCAAGGGCTCAGGCGGGTGCCTGGCGTTCAACTCAATGAAACGCCTGCAGGCCAAGGGCGTGACGGCCATGCCGGTCAGCTGCAAGGAATTCGTGCCGATGATCAACTTCGCGGTCACTGACCACCTGGATCGCGATGGGCTTATGAACACCATGCGCCTGAACGGGGCCTGGGCCGGCCGGTGCCAGCCCGGTGGCTGGGTGGCGCTGGTGGATAAGCAGGGGGAGCCGCTGCGCTTCGCGGTGGTGCGCCAGAGCTTCGCGGTGGGTCGTGAAGTGGCCCTGCGGGACCATGCCGAGCGCAACCACATGGCGTTGGCTCGGGGTTTGAAGGGCAAGGAGGCGGCCGAGTTCATGCGCCGCACCCTCAAGAACGTCTATGGCACCGGCTTCTTCAAGAACGCCAAGCAGATCAGCGTGATCGAGCTGGCGATGCGGCCCGGCTAAAATACAACTCTCCAAGCGCGTCTCTAAAGTAAGTGCTGACTATACTTAATCACGCACACAGCAACGAGAGACGCGCTATGCCGTACCTGCTTTTGTCTGACTCGCATTTGCATAATTGGAATGCGTTTTCAGGCACCGACCCCGAAGGGCGCAATGAGCGCCTGATGATCATTCTCGACGAGATACGCCGGCATGGGCACAACGCCCTGGCGGCGGGCATCACCACCATGTACCACGCCGGCGATCTGTTCCACACCCGGGGCCGGCTCACGCCTTCCGCGCTGAATCCCACGCTCGACACCTTCCGCGAGCTGATCGACGCGGGCCTGACCATTCGCATGATTCCGGGCAACCACGACCTCGAAAGCAACACCACCGACCGGCTGACCAACGCCACCGCGGCCCTGGAAGGGGTGGGCGTGAAGCTGGCGCACCAGCCCACTGTCTACCACGACGACAAGGTCGTGATGTTTCCCTGGGTGCCCCAGCCTTCCGCACTGCTGGCTGAAATGAAGGGCTTCTGGGAGGAGCTGAACGATTCAGCGCCGGCGGATCGCTACGACGCGATCATCCACGCGCCGGTCAACGGCGTGATCTTTGGCATCCCGGATCACGGGCTTAGCCCCCTGGATCTGGCAGACGTGGGCTTCCGGCGCGTGTTCGCCGGCCACTACCACGACTCCAAGCACCTGGGTCGTGAGGTCTACAGCGTCGGCGCCACCACGCACCAAACCTGGTCCGACCCTGACACGCTCGCCGGCGCGCTCGTCGTAGGCGACGAGGTAATCCACCACGAAAGCAAAGCGCCGGCGTTCGTCGACCTCAATGGGCTGGACGAAGACGAGATCCGCAAGGCGGCGCCGGGCAACTACGTCCGTCTCAAGGTGGGCGAGGCCACCGAAGCCGACATCAAGAAAGCGCGCCAGGAGCTCACCGACATGGGCGCCAAGGGCGTTCTGATCGCGAGCACCCCGGCGAGCAAGGTCGCGACCCGCACCGGGGCCACCATTTCCAGCGGCGCCCGCATCGAGCAATCCATCGCGGAATGGATCGACGCGAACCCTGCCACCGGTGTCGACCAGAAGGCGGTTGAAGCCGCAGCGCTGGATGTACTGAAACAAGCCGACGAAGGAGTAGAGCAGTGAAGCTGAGCCGCGTCATCATTGAGAATTTCATGGCGGTAGGTCACGTCGAGATAAGCCTGGCCGAGAAGGGCCTTGTGCTGATCCAGGGTGACAACCGCGACGACAGCAGCCAGGAGAGCAACGGCGCCGGCAAGTCCACGGTGCTCGACGCCGTCTGCTGGGCGCTCTACGGCGAGACAGCCCGGGGCGAGAAGGGTGACAAGATCGTCAACCGTGCCGAGGGCAAGAACTGCCGCGTATCGGTGACGCTGGACGACGACGGGCATATCTACGAAGTGACCCGCCACCGCAAGCACAGCAAGGGCAAGAACCGCCTGGAGGTGATCGACGTCACCGGTGGCAACAAGAATCTGACCGGCGGCACCGACAAGCTGACCCAGGCGGCGCTGGTGAAGATCATTGGCAGCTCCGTCGACGTGTTCACCGGCAGCATCTACGCCGGGCAGGAGAAGATGCCCGACCTTCCGAACATGACCGACAAGGCGCTCAAGGGCCTGGTGGAGGAAGCCGCCGGCATCGACCGTCTGGGTGGCGCCTACAAGATCGCGCAAGAACGGGCCCGGGAAGCCGGTCGGGAAGCAGAGCGCGCTCAGGACAAGGTGCAGGCCAAGATCGACGCCATCGGCACCGCGGAGGACAACTACCAGCGCATTGAGGCGGCCTCGAAGCAGTGGGAGCTGGATCAGCAGCAGGTCGTGAGTGATCACAGCCGCAAGATTCTCAAGCTGCGCGAGGAGGCGGTAGCACGGGAGAAAGCCGCACGAGAGCGCCCCGGTGACAAGCTGCGCGCCGCCATTGGTGCGATTGATCGAAAGCTGCAGGGCCTGGACGACGAGAAGCGACAGCTTGCGGCGCTGGATGATGCACTGAATGACGCCAAGATCAGCCACGGCGCCGCACACCGCGAGCTGGAGACGGCCTTCCGCACCCACGAGCGCCTGGAACAGGCGTGCAAGGACGTCGACAACCTGGTGGGCACCCCGTGCGACACCTGCGGCCGGCCCTTCGATCACGACCACCTTGATGATGCCCGCAAGTCAGCGCTCGCTAAAGCTGCTCAGCAAGCGTCCAACGTCGCGAAGTGTCAAAAGGTATTCAAAGACACGAAAGGAGCGTTTCAGAGCGCGCAGAAAGCGCGAGACGACTACGCCGCGTCGATGACTGATACGTCTGACTTGATGCGCAAGCGCGCACAGGTACAGGCGGCGCTGGACGCCTCCGACGATGCGCAACGGGCCCTCGACGATGCCAAGCAGGCTCTGAGCAACGCAGTGGACGCCTACCGTGCGTTGCGCGATCACTCCAACCCTCACCAGCCTTTGCTGAAAGACGCCCAGGAGGGCATCGAGAAGGCTCAGGCGACGAAGGACAAAGCGGTGGCGGACGCCGAGGAGCTGATCAACAACCTGGCAGTGGCCAAGGCGACCGCTCAGGTGTTCGGCCCGGCCGGCGTGCGCGCTCATATTTTGGACACCGTCACGCCGTTCCTGAACGACCGCACCGCCCACTACCTGTCCATCCTCTCCGACGGCAACCTCCACGCCTCCTGGTCCACGCTCAAGCAGACCGGCAAGGGCGAGTTCCGCGAGAACTTCGGCATCAAGGTGTCCAGCGACACCGGTGGCGACGACTTCGGTCTGCTCAGCGGTGGCGAGAAGCGGAAGGTGCGCGTCGCTTGTGCTATGGCACTGCAGGACCTGGTCGCCAGCCGGGCAAGCAAGCCTATTGAGCTGTTCATGGCCGACGAGATTGACGACGCGGTGGACGACGCCGGCCTTGAGCGAATGATGACGATGCTTGAGGCGAAGGCCCGGGACCGGGGCACCGTGCTGATCGTCAGCCACAACGAGTTGAGCGATTGGGTTCGGGAGTCGGTGATGATGGTGAAAGAGGGCGGCAAGGCGCGCCTGGAAGGGAGCGCGCTATGTCTTTGATGGATTCCAGATGGGGGCCGAGACAGGACCTCAATGCGCGAGCGTGGCGCCGGTGGTCAGGCATAGCGCAGCCCGCAGATAAGAGCGAACGCGGCCATTACCTCGACGTCCCTGCGGACGGCTCCCCGGGCGGTGTCACGCTTCATAAGTCGGAAATGTATCCAGGCCAGCGGGAAGCCGCGCAGTTGATGATCGACAGCCATCCGATAGCGGCGTTGGCGGATCTGTCGGCATGGGTCCTGCGCGGTGAGACCAGCGGAGCCGACAACCCGCTCACGTTCACTTTCGCGGACACCGATACCGTCGACGATGGCTACATTGACGCCTTTGCTCGGCACACCGACCAGGTTAAGGGCATCAGGATCGAGCGACCTCGGGATGTCAGCGCTTACGAGATCAGCCAGCTGCTCAGAAAGTACGAGGACGCTAGAAGACTCGGCCGGCGTCCGCCCGGCGACTTGCTCCTGCAATGCAGTACGCCGGGAAGGGTGGGAAGCGGCTGGCTCCCGCCGGCGGATATTGACGCACTCTTTAGCAACCAGCCCGAGCTAACGATCGCCATTGTGAACCTGATGTTGGCGCACAAAGCGGCGAAGGACGCGCCAGTTAAACAGGTCAGCCTCGAAGGACAGTTGCGTGGTGACGCACCGGCGTTCGCACTCTCCGGTGCCTACCAAGGAGGTGGACAGTGGTAAACGATCTGGACACCCGGCTTGGCCGTATCCACCGCGTTCTGCGCGCGGCGCGCCTGGAGGGCACGCCACTGATCCTCACGTTCGCGCCTGACCAGGCCCTAACCGCCGTCTATGACTCCAAGGGCGACCGGCAGTACAAGTCGCGCAAGAGCGGCGTCTGGATGGAGTTGATCGTAAAGGACGTCCGCGAAGGGAAGAAGGGCATGATCGTCATGCTGGGCCTGCCCGACGACGCGCCGAAACACCAAGCGGACGCCTTTGCCCCGCCAGGCGAGGAAATACCCACTCACCTGGAGTTTGTGATCCAGCGCAACGCAGCTCCGAAGTACACCGAGCAGCGCAACAACCGCGGGAACGTGTGTATCCAGCGGATCAGGGACTACTACTTCGGCGAGTTAGCTCACCACGAATTCGGCCCGCCGGCGCCACCGGAACCGGTGACTACACTTATCGACAACTATGAAAATGCAGGAGCATGGTAATGAACCGACCAACTATTCGGGTCGCCGGGCTGGACCCGTCTCTAAGCAACCTCGGCATCGCCTACGGCCGTTTGGTGCATGACGGGCAGCGTTGGAACCTTGAGCTGGACGAGCTGGCACTGATTAAGACCAAGCCGACCAAGGCTAAGCAATTGCGCAAGAACAGCGACGATGTGTCCAGGGCGCGGCTGCTTGCCTCCGCCGTCCGAGCCGCACAGGAAAGTGTGGACGTGCTCGTTGTTGAAGTCCCGGAAGGGAGTCAATCGGCTCGGGCGATGGCGAGCTACGGGGTCTCCGTCGGGTTGATCGCGAGCATTGACCCGGACATGCCGCTCATACAGGTAAGCCCAAGCAGCGTGAAGCGCGCCGTTACGGGGAAGACCACCGCCAGTAAATTGGAAATGATCGCCTGGGGTACGCATGCATATCCATCGGCGCCCTGGCTCACTGACGGCGGCAGGTTCACCCATAGTAACGAGCACTTGGCTGACGCGACCGCGGCGATTATCGCCGCCACTGAAACCGACGATTTCAAACTGCTCTCCCGCGCCTACCTCACCCGCAAAGCCTCTTAAAGGATACCCGCAGAACAAGACTCGAAATCACGGCTATTTTTCTGTAAATAGTAAGCAAGCACTGACTTACCAAACCCAACGCGGCCCTCGTGGCCGCGTTTTACTCTGAGAAACAGGAGCAACCCTTGAGCAGTAGCACTCCCATTCACGTTATCAAGCGCAGCGGCCGGCGCGAAGTATTGGACTTTAGCAAAGTCGAAGGCCACGTCCGCTGGGCTTGCGAGGGCCTGAGCGCGTCCCCGGAGGAAGTATTGGCGCGCCTGGATCTGATGTTCTATGACGGCATCAAGACCCGGGACGTGCAGCGGTCCACCGTCATGGCGGCCGCGCAGTTGATCACCAAGAACGCCGACTACTCCTACGTTGCGGCGCGCCTGACCCTGCAGGAAATCTACAAGGAAGTCACCGACACCGGCCTGAAATACCCGCCGCTGGACGTCTACCTGGAGGAGGGCGTAAGAGAAGGGCGCCTGGACCCGCGGGTTCTGGACCCCTATCTGTTTGACCTGGACGAGCTCGACGCCGCCATTCGCCCCAATCGCGACCTGCAGTTCAACTACCTGGGCATCCAGACCATCTTTGACCGCTACCTGATTCGCGAGACCTCGAAGGTCCGGGGGCAACAGGGCGCCGTGATCGAAATGCCGCAGCATATGTTCATGCGCGTGGCCATGGGCCTGGCCTTCAACGAAGACAACCCGACAGAGCGGGCTTTGGAGTTCTACAACCTGCTGTCCAGCTTCGATTACATGAATTCCACGCCGACCCTGTTCAACTCGGCCACCCTGCACCCACAGCTGTCCAGCTGCTACCTGACCTACGTCGAGGACGATCTGGACCGGATCTTCGTAAAGGGCTACCGCGAGGCGGCCATGCTCAGCAAGTTCGCCGGCGGCATCGGCACCAGCTGGACCCCGCTGCGTAGCGAAGGCGACATTATCAAGTCCACCAACGGGCGCAGCAGCGGCATCGTGCCGTACCTGAAAATCTTCAACGACACGGCGGTGGCCGTGAACCAGGGCGGCAAGCGCAAGGGTGCGTTCGCGGCCTACCTTGAGCTTTGGCATGGCGACATCCTGGAGTTCCTGGAGCTGCGCGAAATGGCCGGCGACGAGCTGCGCCGGGCCCGCCAGATTTTCACCGCCGGCTGGATTTGCGACCTGTTCATGGAGCGCAAGGAGCAGGACGGCGACTGGTCGCTGTTCAGCCCCAACGAATTCCCCGAGCTGCATGAGCTCCACGGTGAAGCATTCCGCCAGGCCTACGAGGCGGCAGAAGCCACCGGCAAGGCTGTCCGCGTGGTGAAGGCCAAGTGGCTCTGGAAGGAGCTGCTGAACGCCCTGTACCGCACCGGCGGCCCCTGGGTGACGTTCAAGGACGAGTGCAACCGCCGCAACCCGCAGCAGCACGTCGGCGTGATCCACAACTCCAACCTGTGCACCGAAATCACCCTCAACAACGGCCCGGACGAGACGGCCGTGTGCAACCTGGGCAGCGTCAACCTCGCCAACCACGTCAATGACGACGGCAACGTCGACATGGTCCGCCTGAGCAACACCGTCAGAACCGCGATGCGGATGCTGGACAACGTGATCGACCTGAACTACTACCCCACCGAGGACAGCCGGCGCTCGAACCTGCGCCACCGCCCGGTCGGCCTGGGCGTGATGGGCTACGCCGAGGCGCTGCTCAAGTCCGGCATTGACTGGGAGTCCGAGGAACAGGTGGCGTTCTCCGACGTGATCATGGAAGCCATCAGCTTCTTTGCGATCAGCGCCAGCGCGGATCTGGCTAGCGAACGCGGGGCCTACCAGACGTTCGAGGGCAGCCTCTGGAGTCAGGGCATCCTGCCGATCGACACCGCCCGGGACAAGCAGAGTCGCCTGTTCAGCGTCGACGACTGGGCCCAGCTGCGTGAGCAGGCTCGCCGCGGCATGCGCAACTCCAACTGCATGGCCATCGCCCCGACCGCCACCATCGCCAACATCGTGGGCACCACCGAGTGCTGCCAGCCGATCTATGAGCGTGTCAGCACCAAGGAGAACCTGTCCGGGTCCTTCGACGTGCCCAACCCGCTGGCCAAGTACAACCGGCCGGAGCTGGTGAAGACGGTATGGGAAGTGGGTCAGGAGTGGTTGGTGCGGGCTGCGGCCGCTCGCCAGAAGTGGATCGACCAGAGCCAGTCCCTGAACCTCTACATGAACGTGAACATGCGCGGTCGTGATCTGGACGCCCTGTACACGCTGGCCTGGCGCCTGGGCCTGAAAACCACCTACTACCTCAAGATTCAGAAGCCGGAAGACGTCGAGGAAGACGATAACGGTTCCGCTGAGCCCGCCCCGGCACTCTGTTCCATCGACGACCCGTCCTGCGAGGCGTGTCAATAAGGGAGTCAACTCTGCGCCTGCAGTTCATCGCTGCGGGCGCACTAAAATAGTAAGCAAGCACTTACGCACCGAGAGAGTTATGAACCAGCTGAAATTTATCAACATCAACGACCGGCGGATCATCGAGGGGCCCCGCGACCACCTCATGCAGATCAGCCCGGTGAAGTACCCCAACGCCATGCGGGTCCTGGACAAGATGATGCGCAACAACTGGTTCCATTGGGACGCGCCGATCACCGACGACGTGGGCCAGTGGAAGACGCTGCCGGAGAACATTCGCCGGGCGGTCCAGCTGGATATTGCGTTCTTGTCGAACCTGGACGGCATTCAGTTCGGCAACCTGATGTTCAACATCGGGCGCCACATCACCGCCCCCGAGTATGCCATGGCGATCAGCCGCCAGGCCTGGGAGGAGGCGGTGCACGTTATCTCCTACGAGACCATGATCGAGACCCTCGATATGGACCCGGTGGAAACCTACAACCTGTTCCTCAACGACGAGATCCTGCGGGCGAAGAACGAGCACATCCTGCGCATGAGCCAGATGCTGAGCCAGGAGTACAGCCCGGAGAACTTCGTTCGGGCCCTGGCCGGCAACGTCGCCTTGGAAGGCATCTACTTCCAGGCCGGCTTCAAGCTGTTCTACGTCCTGCACCGCCAGGGCATCCTGCCCAACTGCGCCAAGATGATTCGCTATATCAACCGCGACGAGTCCAACCACCACCTGGACCTGTTCTACAGCTTGTGGCGTGACCTGCGGGCCGAGCGCCCGGAGCTGTTCACCCCCGAAGTGGCGACCGACTGCCGCAACATCCTGACCGAGGCGGCGCGCTTTGAAATCACCTGGGGCACCCACATGGTCGGCGGCGGCATTCCCGGCTACACCCCGGCGATGATCGACGGCCACGTTAAGGCGCTCGCTGACCTGTACAGCCAGAAGCTGGGCCTGGGCACGATCTTCGGCCAGACCACCGACCCGATGGACTGGTGCGAGCCCTATATGCGCCAGCACGGCGTCGAGACCAACTTCTTCGAGGACAAACCCATCGAGTACGAAGACAAGTCCCTCGAATGGTAAGCGGGCCCTTCGGGGCCCTTGTTCATCCAACTGGAGTGATCCATGACCAACGCAAAGAAGCCCGTGAACAATAACGAGGGCAATTACCTGAGCCTCCTGGAGGAGGTTCTGGAGAACGGCCGGGTAGCCGAGACTCGCACCGGCATCCCAGCGCGCAGCATTAAGGGCGCAATGCGCGTGTACGACCTGCGCGAGAACTTCCCTCTGCTGACCACCAAGAAGGTGTTCTGGAAGGGCGTTGTTGAGGAGCTACTGTGGTTCCTGCGCGGCGAGACCAACGTCACCAGCCTGCGGAAGGCCGGCGTGCGGATCTGGGACGAGTGGGCCGATGGCAAGGGCGAGCTGGGCCCGGTCTACGGCGCACAGTGGCGCAACTGGCGCTACAGCGACGCCCGGGGCAATCAGCACCGGGTGGACCAGATCGGCCGAGCCATTCGTATTCTCAAGGAGATCCCGGATTCGCGCCAGAACGTCGTGAGCGCCTGGAACGCCGCCCAGGTCCACGAAATGGCCCTGCCGCCGTGCCACACCATGTTCCATCTGATGACCGAGAAGCTGACGCTGGTCGAGCGCTGCAACCTGATCGGCGCGGACGCTGACGCTAACGACGTACAAGCGCTCCTCGACGAGAAAGGTGTACCGACGCACGCGCTGAGCTTGGCGCTTTACCAGCGCAGCGCAGACTTGTTCCTGGGCGTGCCCTTCAACATCGCGAGCTATGCGCTGCTGCTGACCATGTTGGCGCAGGAAGCGAACATGGTGCCGTTGGAGTTTATCCACTTCATGGGCGATGCGCACATCTACGAAAACCACGTCGAGCAGGTGAAGACTCAGCTGGCCCGTAAGGCTCGCCCCGGCCCCACGCTGACCGTCGCCAGCAAGCCGTTCGATCAGATCACCGCCGAGGATATCGTGCTCGACGGCTACAAACCCCAGGCCGCGATCAAAGGAGAAGTGGCAGTATGAACAGCGTATTTGGCCCCATGATCACCAACCTGCAGTTGCAGGGGGCGGTGTCGTTCAATATGCCCCACTCCTCGCCGGTGCCGGTCAAGAACGCGGCCCCGGTGTTCATTGTCGACCTCGACGGTACCCTCGGCCTGCTCACGCCTGAGCGCCTGCAGCACATCGAGGGCGACACCAAGGACTGGGATGCGTTCTACGAGGCCTGCACGACCGACCACCCATCCACGGCGGTGATCGAGACCGTGAACGCCCTGTACAACAGCGGCGCTATCGTGCGGATCTTCACCGGGCGCAAGGCCTTTGTTCTCCAGCAGACCCTGGATTGGCTCAAGAACAACCGGGTCCGCTTTCACAGCCTGCACATGCGCCCGGACGACGTGCACGAACATGACCACGAAATGAAGCGCCAGTGGCTCAAGGAGTACCAGCTTCGTGGCGAGGGCCGCCGAGTGGTGGGCGCGTTCGAGGACCGCGCCAGCGTGGTGCAGATGTGGCGCGAGGAAGGCGTGTTCTGCTTCCAGGTGGCCGAAGGGGACTTCTGATGGACAAGTTGCCCGTTTCCCTGGTGGTGGCCACCGGTGCGATGGGGCAGATCGGCAACAACGGAGCGCTCCCCTGGGGGCGCCTCCAAGCCGACATGAGCCACTTTGCACGGGTGACGCGGCGCCAGGCCCTGATCATGGGGCGCAAGACCTGGGAATCGCTACCCGGGCCGCTGGAGGGTCGTCTCAACGTGGTGCTCACCAGCGACCCGGCCGCGGTGATGGCTTCGTCGAAGTCCTGGCCGGTCGGCAGCTCGGTGGTGGCGTTCGATGACCTAGAGGCGGCGCTGGGGCACGCTCAAGCCTGGGGCGACGCTGAGGGCGCCACGCGCGTCTGTGTGATCGGCGGCGCCACGCTCTACACTCAGGCTGAGCCCTACGCCGACGAGCTTATCCATACGGCCGTTCACGCGAACCCGCCGGCGGATACCTTCTACCAGACGGCGAACCTGCTGCACCGGTGGGGGCAGTATAACGCCGAGGTCATGGGGTTCGCCGATAACGGCCTGAGCATGACCATGACGCGCTACTGGCCGCGCTCGCACTTCGACGGGAAGCACGTCCGCCTGCTGTCCGGCAAGGGCGTCCTGCAGCTGGGCGAGGAGCATTACTTCCCGTTCGAGGGTATCGAGGGCTTCCAGGCGCCCCGGGCCCGCAACACATTGGTGATCCACACCGCGTCGGGGGCGAAGAAGATCCGCTTCCGCTCGAATGTCCAGCGCGATGAAGCGGCAAAAGAGCTCACCCAAGTGCTCGACCAGCTTCGCGGCTGACTACACTTAATCAACGACACGACACAACGTAAGGATGAACATGACCAAGCACGCGATGACCCGCAATGCCACCACCCACTGGCCGGAGAAGGTTTCCGACGAGCTGCGCCGGCAGGTGAACGAGGCTGGTAAGCCCGCCCCCGCACTGGCCCTGCAGGCCGCCGCTCGGATCGAGGAGCTGGAAGCCCGTCAAACGCCCTTCGAGAAGGTCGGCGAATTTCACCGGACCTTCGGCCATCCGGTCAACGAGACCCCGGTGGTGCCCGAGGACGCCCGCATCCGTCTGCGCCTGAGCCTGATCGGTGAGGAGTTCGGCGAGCTGATCGAGGCTGTCACCGGCGAGACGCAGCAGGCGAAGCTGGTGCGCCAGCTGGCTGAGAACCTTCTGGACCAGATCAGCAAGCTGGAGGGCGATGACTTCGACGTGGACCTGGTTGAGACCGCCGACGCTCTGACCGATATCACCGTTGTCACCAACGGCAGCGGCCATGAATTCGGCTTGAACCTGGATGCCTGCGGCGACGAGGTCCACCGCAGCAACATGAGCAAGCTGGGCGCAGACGGCAAACCCATCTACGACGAACGCGGCAAGATCGGGAAAGGGCCGTACTACTTCAAGCCGAACCTGCCCAAGGTACTGGGTCTGCCTGGAGCCAAGGGATGAATTTTGGACTGGCAGGCGCCCACCGTGTGGGCAAGACAAGCCTGGCCGCAGCGGTAGCCCGGGAAACCGGGCACCACTTTGTGCAGGGCAGGGTGGGGCACGTTTTCAGCAAGCTGGGCCTGCGCCCGGACCAGGCTCTGGGATGGTCGGATCGGATGAAGGTCCAGTGGGCGATTCTGGAGGAGCACAAGGCGATGTGGGCGAAGGCGGATTGCCCCTTCATCACCGACCGCACCCCGGTGGACTTCATCGGCTACATGATGACGGAAGCCGGCCCGCAGGCCCGGGAGTGCGACGAGTTTCGCGACTACCTGGCGGAGTGCTACGACGCGGCCAATTTCTACTTCGGCGGCATCATGCTGGTGCAGCCAGGCATTGAGCTGGCGCAGGCGGATCTCAAGGGTGCGATGACCGATATCCACATTGAGAACCTGAACCTGATCATGCGGGGCACCCTGCAGGAAGAAGCGCTGCGCTGCCGGCGCTGGCAGATGTCGCGCGGCATGACTGACTTCCAGGCCCGGGTGGACAGCGTGATCGACGCCTGGGACCGCGTGATCGCCTCCAACCAACGCCCCGTAACCCTCGCCGTACACTGATCGGACGGGCGGCTCACGCCCGTCAAACCCGCATTAGTTGACCCTGAACTGCTGTCTATAATTAGTAAGCATCAACTTACTACGCACACAAACAGCACGACAGGGAGAACCCCATGAAATACCCCGCAATGACTCAGCAGCGGCGCGACGACGTTGTAAGGCTCCTGATCGCCCACGCCTTTGCCGAGCAAACTGAAGCGCTGAGCCAGATCACGGCTAACCTGGGCCCGCGCTACTACGACCTGATGGTGCCGCCTGCAGACCGCAAAATCATCGACACCGTTCCGAAGCGATACTTTCAGACGGCTGACAGGTTCAAGCTGAATTGGAGTTCGCTGGTGCATGAGAAGTGGAAGGATGGCTTGGTGCGAAGCGTTCTCATAGATGCCTTTCAGAGCCCATGGGATATCCGTGAGGCGCTGGACCTGCTCCCTGGCGCCTATTACATCCCGACCATGCGCAGCTCCGTCTTTCGCGTCGAGCTGCCCCTAACCAATGTGCGTGGTCAGTGTGTGCCGATTCCGACGACCGTGACGGACCCGTTCATCAAGGGTCACATGCGTTCCTTCGGCAGTGTAGACGTAGGCGCTGATGTGCATGCCCAGGCCATGGGACAGCCTCATGTTCCGCGAGGCAAGGGGCGCGCGCTGACCAATCGAGCCCTGTACAAGGCCACTATGTCCGTGATGGTCGAGTGGTTCAGCCTCGCAAGCCGTGCCCAGACATACGCCGTGAAAGCCAGAGAAATGCTGGAAGCCCTCAAGACAACCAAGCAGCTCCAGGAAAAATGGCCCGAGGCGTTCGCCCTCTACCAGCAAGCCAACCCCGACGAGTTCAAGAAGCAGCTTCCCGCTGTGCGTCTGGACGACTTCGAGGATGAAGTGAAGGCGCTCAAGAAGCTGGCCCGGGCCGCATAGCCATGAGCAGCGAATGGCCCAGCGTGGCCGAGGAGCTGGAGCGCAAGGTAGTTGAGGCGCTCCAGCGCGCCCAGGCCGCATTCGCCGCCGGCGAAATTGACGAAGTCGGATACCGGGTCCGGCTTGAAACCATCCTCGACGTGGCTCAAGGGCTTACCGATAAGGCGCTGACCGACGGTATCAGCGACGAGCTGGCCGGCTACGTCAGCGAGCGGGAAACCATCAAGCGCGTATTCGTGAACCGCGAGGCGATCGTCGTGGCACTGCGCAACGGCGGGGTGCGAGTGGTGCGCTTCGCTATCAAGCCGGGCGGGCAGTCTTTCCGTCGGGACCTCAGTGACGGCACGGATGCCAAGCGCGACAGGGACGTCTGGACCAAATTGATCAAGCAGTTGGCAGCCAACTATAAGGAACTGAAATGAGCAAACCATTCATCGTTACGGGCCTCGACACCGAGACCACGGGCCTGGCGCCTGAGAACGGGCACCGGGTGATCGAGCTCTGCGCGGCCATGTATTCCGTGGAGAACGCCGAAGTCACGCACCGGGAAACCTACACCCAGCGCTACAACCCGGGCCGGTCCATCGACGAGGGCGCCGCACGGGTGCACGGCATCAACAGCGCCATGCTGACCAACGAGCCAAAGATGGAGACCTGCATCGAGCGGCTCGCCGGCATCCTGGAAGAAACGGATCTGCTGGTCATCCACAACGCCGCCTTCGACGTGGGCTTCCTCGCCGCGGAATTCACGCACTGCAAGCACCCGCTGCCGTCGGTGGACGTGCTGTGCACCATGGACGAGGGCCGGTTCGCCCATCCGAAGGGCGGCGCGCCGAACCTGGGCCTGCTGTGCCAGTGCACTGGCGTGGACTACAACCCGGATGACGCCCACGCCGCCGACTACGATGTGGCGTGCATGATGCGGGCTTTCTTCGAGGGGGTCCGCCGCGGTGGCTTCCAGGTCAGCAACTTCCCGGCGCTGCAGGCGCTGGTGGGACGCCGCGACCGCAACTTCATCACCCTGGCTGCATAGGAGGTCGTATGTTCAAGTCCATATCGACAAACCTCGACGGTTTAATGGCGCTGTGCCACTGGCGGGTGGTCAGCGGTGCCCGGGTGCGGCCCTCCATTCGGCAGTATCATGTGGGGATAGCGGCCGCATCGTTACTGCTTTGGCCGACTCGGATGCTCTTACCCACCTTGCTGGCCGTCCCGGTCTTCGTCTTGTGCGCTGCGCTTATGACGGTGGTGCCCATCATCAACGTGTTCCTGGCCGCGTTCGGGCTTTGGATTGTGGTCCCCGACCCCAGCCCGTTCCTGCCACGGGATGAAGAAGGGGAGGAGGAGCTGCGGGCAAAAGCCATGCGCGAATTCGTCGGCAGTCTGGTCCATGTGGGCCGGGAACAGGACGGTGAAGGGTTGGACAAGGTTGCTGCCGAGTGGGCTAAGCTCTACGAGCAGTGCCTGAACCTGGCAGCGATGGATGAAGACGGGTAATTGAGGCGCCCCGGGCGCCAACCGGTTATAATGGATGGGCGAGTGTGGTTCATCCGCTCTTGTGTTTGTGTGCTAGGGGCCCTTCGGGGCCCCGATTTTATTCTACCCTCCGACAACTCCTGCGTTCTCTGCCCTGTCACGCTGTCTATACTTGATCACAGTTACAGATTAGCGAGACGACACCTATGGGCAAGCCCTACGTTTACTACGACAAGGACGGCCAGTACCTCGACGAGGACCGTTGGTGGGAGCTGCACAACGACGACGATTACTGGCTCCTGGGTCGCTACCAGACCGACAAAGTAATGATCGTGGCGCGCTGGGATGGACGCGCGGACCCCGAAGACCTGCAGCCGACCCTGTTCGTCGTGGAGCAGCGTTGGGCGATCAGCGAGAGCGAGTTCAAGCCGGACGCGAACCCCGGCACCTTCCGCACCCTGGACCAGGCTATGACCGAATACCGGGAGCTCGTGGAGCTGAATACCCAGGGCCGGTTCGATGGAGACGGCGACCTGGTCAACCAAGAGGATAACCTTCTCAAGCCGAAGATCGCCGGCGCCCTCAGCGGGGATTACAGCTTCGGCGGCGGATGGTAAACTCATGCTTTACCTTTATCGAGGGGGCCTTTGGGGCCCCATTTTTTTGCCCACCAGTAGCTCCCATCCTTTAATTCAGCCATTCCTCGATATTCAGTGCTCCCGCGCTTTGTGAGCCTCTCCTGCTCGCTAGAATTGTTTGTGTAGCGCAGATAAGCAGTCGCGCAAGACCCAAGCACACAAACAATACTGGAGCACACCATGAGCAATGCCACCGCAAGCAACGAAATGACCGAAGAACAAGCCGCCGCCCTGCTGGCCGAGTTGGAAGGCGGAGAGACCGAGACCGAGACCGAGGAGTTTGAAGCGAGCGAGCAAGACTTGGAGATCGCCACCGCTTCCCTCGAAGAAGTACCGGAGTCCGAGGGTGACGAGGATGATGATGACACCCTGGCGGTCGCCACCAAGCCGGAGGAGGCTCAAAAGCGCGTTGGCAAGAAAGCCAAGCGCACCCCGGGCCCGAAACTGGCCGCCGGCGCCAAGCCAAGCGAGGTCATCAAGGCGCTGCTGGGCGAAGTGCTGAACGAGTACATGGCTCTCAACGAGAACATGATCGGCGACCCGGGGCAGGTCAACGCCTTGCTCCAAGAGATCGACAAGGCGCCCAAGAAGGTGGGCGAGAAGGTCATCAACGTGGTGAAGGCGCTCAAGAACGGCAACGAGTTGAGCAAGTACACCGCCTACGCCCTGGGTTTGATCGCCACCGGCTCGATGACCACCGCCGATCTGCGTCAGGCTTACCTGGGGCACCCGTACAGCGCCGGCACCGCCAACGCGCAGTCGAGCCAGATGATGGCGCTGCTGCCCCTGCTGGGCATCGCCGAGCGGGACGGCCGCAGCTCGCTGACCCTGAAAGAAGGCAGCTTCATGTTCGAGGCCCTCAAGGACATGGCGCTGACGGCGAAATAGTCGTCACCCACCGCATAAAGCCCGCTTCGGCGGGCTTTTTTGTATGTGCTGATCGAGCGACGTGATCAATCAGCCCGGCTCGCTACAGGGATCGCACGCTGCGCTGCGTTCTCGCTGAAAAAGTACCGTGACAGCGCTCAGCGCTAGCGCGTCTCAGAGAGCGTTACAGAGCGTCGTAGAAAATCATCCAGTCAACTATCCCGCGCTTTGTGACCCGCGCTGCGTTTCTATACTAAAGCAAGTGCTTACTTTAGAAGGGCCACGATGATGAATGTCCAGGATTCAAGAACGATGTTGGTGGGGGTGCTGACCCGATTGCGTAGCGAGGGGCCGCCGAAGGTGCTGGCCGCCTATGTGCGGTGGGTGCCGGCCCGGGGCTTCGTTCGCTACTACAAGGTTTCCCCGCAAGGCGAGGCGATCCGCTTCCCGAGCGCCGAAGACATGCGCGCGGAGATGGAGGTGATGTCGCGGTACGTCCCCGGTGGCTATGTGCACCAGGGCCCGTCGTCGGCCGCCTCTGATTCGGTGAATTGGGGCCGCTGGGAAAACACCATGGGTGTCCTGCTGACCCAGCACTTGGAGAAGCAGCATGTCGCGGCGTAGGCAGGACAGCAACCCCTTCTACGACAACGCCATGCGGAACCGGGAGCTCGCCCAGGAGCTGAAACAGGCGATTGCGGGGCAGAAGAAGTGCCGGCGTTGTAACGCCAATGCCTCGCAGGTGCTGATCACGGATTCCGGCTACTGCACCCGCTGCCTGGCTGCGAACGAACGCAACCGCAAGGAGGAGAAAACCCTCAAGCGGTCCAGGGAAGCGGTCGACGCGGCCGCCAAGTTCGGGAGCTGGTGATGGCCAAGCAAAGGCACGACTACGTTACAGCCTGGCTCTGGGAGGTCACCAAGGTGGCGCTGTTTTTCGGCGCCCTGGTGTGGATCTCCGCCGGCGTGGCCTACCTGTCTCAGGACAAGCCCGCCCCGAGCTACCAGACACCCCGGCCGGCGGCGATCTACGGCGCCACGGTCCAACCCGCACACCTGACCAACAAGGAGATTGCCCATGTCACGTTCCACTTCTAAGCAGCGCCAGCGCAAGAAGGCGCGTAAGGCCATGAACACCGTCCGCGAGATCCAGAAGCGCGCGGCGGATCTGACCCCGCAGTGGTGGGTGGTGGAGCTGAACAAGCCACACCGCTTCCCCGGCACGCTGCTCAAGCGCCAGCGGGCTTATGTCCTCGACAAGACCCCGCACGCGGTGGTGGTAAAGCTGGCCCACCTGGGCGCTGAGGCGTGCACCGCGAACATGCGGGGCCTGGGCGGGGCCGACTTCTGGCGCTGCGACGTGCCCCTGTCCGCTGCCTTCGCGGTACGGGTGGCCTGATGGAAGTTCTGCGCTTCTACGACCCGGGCACGTCCACCACTTACGAGCTGGACAAGGCCAAGGCACAGGATTGGGCTGAGACGATTGACGGCTCGGCCTGCATGTCCAACGAGCTTAGCACCGCCGCAGCGGAGCTGGGACTCCCGGATGCCGAGGCCTTTGAGCGCCTGCTTGACCTGGAATTCGATATCGCCCTGTGCGGTACTTGCGGCTGGTTCTCCGATGACGTCGAGGCCAGGGCCGGGTTCTCCGACCTGCTCTGCGATCAGTGCTATGAGGACGAAGAAGAATAGCCAGCAAAGCCCGCACCCCGCGGGCTTTTTATTTGCGCGCCACTCAACCCCGCGCTTTTACCCCCTCTGTCTAAACTTACACTAGAAAGTAAGCATCAACTGACATTGGGCAAGCACATGAACCAACAAAGCATTTTGATCGCCGGCGTCGTGATTCCGCTGGCCGCACTGATTCTCATGCTCAGCCTGAGCGCCTGGTACTACCACGCCATGATCACCGCCACGATGCTGCGCGACGTTGAGTCGCGCTGCCCGGTGCTGCTGAGCCTGGCACTCGCCATGCCGTTCTGGCCGCTCATTCGCTACGTCATCTACGCCATGGAGAAGACCGGTGATTAAGGCCTTCCTCCGCCTATTCCAACGCAACCGAAACCAGAGAAGGGCCCGCAGTGGCAGTGATCAGCGCTGCCCGCACTGCCACACCTGGCAATCGGAATGCCAGGGCTGGTCCCGGCTGCGCGACAGCTTGCGCGGCCCGGGCTGCTACGTCCTGACCTGCGGGCACTGTGATCGGTCCTCTGTCTGGGACTTCAACGACATGGTGGCTCGCTGCATACACCCGAAAGAGGAGAAGGCGCATGCCTAAGTACGAAATGGTGGCTCTGTGGCACGCCGGCGACACCGAGCAGGGAACCTTCAGTGAAACGGTAGAAGCCGACGATGTGCGGATGGCGAAAAAAACGCTGTTCGACTGGATGGAGGAGGCTGAGCCCCACACCGATCGCGATGCCTACCAGGTCGTGCACTGCCAGGCGATCACCTTCGACCAGCAGCAATGCCGGGAGACGGTGGAGCGGGCCCAGGCGGCGCTCGCCAAGGTCGAAAGCTACTTGCGCCGAAGCTACCCGGCCATGGCCTTCGCAGCGCTCGACGAGGTCAACAAGCTGCTGGAAGTGGCGATGACCGAGCTGCAGCGCTGACCCGGGGGCCGCATGGCAAGTTTCGTAGCCACCTTCCGCCTCCGGGGCATGCGGTGGACCCACAAGACCTACCGGCGCAACGGTCACAAGCGCCACGTTTACGCGGCTCGAAACAGCTATGAGCCGATCTTTTCATCCAAGCGCCTCGGCCGCGAGGAGCTTATCGAGCACATGATCAAACAGGAGGCCAAATGGGCGCCGCGATCGAATTGATGGAGGCCGAGGCGTTCTTCGCCCCGGCGCCATCGGACCTTTTCTCCAACCTTATGGGCCAGTATTCAGCGTCTCTTTCCTCAATCGACGAGGTCGTGGAGCTGCTCAACGACAGCCGGCGGGGCGTGATGCGGTACTTTGCCGAGCTGGACCGCAACGACAACCCCAACCCGATGCCGCCGTTCAACCGAGAGACGGCGGTAAAAGCTCTGGACGCCGAGTTTTGGGACCGGGCGCTGAAAATGACCGACGTTCTGGAAATCATGCCGCAGAAGCGGCGGTCGGACTGGTACGAGCAGATCCGATCACGGCAAACGCCTCCCTTCGAGGAGGAATCGGTGCGCTCCACGATCATCGACCTGCTCAACAAGCGCCACCTCTACTTAGGTGAGCGGGTGGACGGCATGTTCAGGGCCCTCAGCCGGGAGCACGTCACGAACAGTCCGCAAGCCTTCTACAAGCGCATGATCATCCTGGATGCCATCACCAGCTACGACATGCCGAGCACCGACAAGGCCGGCTACATCAACGACCTGCGCAGCGTGATCGCTCGATTCATGGGCGAGGACGATCAAATTTCAGGCAGCTACGAGCTGCTCCGCGACGCCCGCGAGCGCCCAGGAGAATGGCTGTATGTGGACGGCGGCGCCTTTAAGATCCGCGTCTACAAGAAGGGCACGGCGCACCTTGAGGTTCACCCCGATATGGCCTGGCGCTTGAATGCTGTCCTGGCGAGCCTGTACCCCGGCGCCATACCCGAAAGCCTACGGCGCAAGCCGGAGAAGGCCATCAAGCCCAAAGAGTGGATGGAGATACAACGGCCGTTGCCCCGGGCGGTCAAGGCCGTGCTCAACGGTGGCCGGGAGTCGATCAGGTCCGACGGTAGCGTCGCCCGCACGCTGGGGCATACCTCCGACCGGCATGTGCGCCGCGAGGCGGAGGAGGTGCTCGCAAGCCTTGGCGGCGCGAAAGAAGCCGACGGCTGCTTTCTGTTCGACTACAGCGTCGGGCCCATTATTCGGGAGATCCTCCATTCGGGGATGGTGCCCGACAAGAAAACGCACCAGTTCTACCCGACGCCGGACGACCTGGCCCAGGAGCTGGTGGATTGGGCGGATATCCAGGATCGCGACATTTGCTGCGAGCCACAGGCCGGCAACGGCGACCTCGCGCAACTGATGCCCAAAGACAGGACCCGGTGTGTGGAGATCAGCGAGCTGCGGCACCAGATTCTCCGGGCCCGAGGCTTCAAGTCGCTAAACAAGGACTTCCTGCAATATGCGGAGGATACCCGGGAGCGCTTCGACGTGATCGTGATGAACCCGCCTTTCTCCGATGGCCGCTGGCAAGCCCATCTGCAGGCCGCCATGAAGTTGGTGCGGCCGGTGCCTACTGGCCGCCTGGTGGCGATCCTCCCCGCAAGCGCCGTCAAAGTGGAGCCGCCGGCTGGCTGGGACTTCGAGTTCTCCCGGGTACGCCACAACCGATTCGCCGGCGCCAGCGTCTCCGTCGTCCTTCTGAAAGCTACCCGCAAGTAACCCGCCAGCGCGGGCAAACAATCAACTGCCCGCGCTTTGAGCGCCACTGTGCGCGTCTACAATTAGAAAGTAAGCATTGACTTAACAGCATCAATAAGGAACGCATTATGGGTACACGCAACCTGGTTGTGGTTATTTCCGGCGGATCGCATCGCATCGCACAATACGGGCAGTGGGACGGCTACCCCGCCGGGCAGGGTGTCACCGCCTTAGCCGCTATTTCCAAGATTATCGAAGATGGGGCCCTGGACGCCTTCAAAGCGAAGCTCTTGGGCTGCCGATTTATCCCGCAGAACGAGATCCTTGAGCTTTGGAAGGAGCAGGGCGCCGACGATAGCGGTTTCGTTAGCATGGAGATTGCAGAGAAGTTTGGACGTGCGCACCCGCAGCTTTCCCGCGACACCGGCGCCGAGGTGATCAATCTGGTCAACCACTCTGAGAGCGGGCTCCCCCTTAGTGATTCCTACGATTTTGCCGGGGATGGTCTGTTCTGCGAGTGGGCGTATGTGATCGACTTGGATGGCGGGACGTTCGAGGTTTACAAGGGCTTCGGCAAAGAACCGCTAACCCCGGCAGATCGCTTCCACAACCTCAGCTCTTTCCTTGCCGGCGACTATCAGCCCGTCAAGATTTGCCATAGTTGGCCGCTTGATAAATTGCCCTCCTCGCAAGAGTTCATCGAGGCCCTGGAGCCGAGCTCAGAAGATTGCGCCGAGAATGCGTAATCACTTGTCGCCGCGCTACCTAAGCCACCGTAGCGCTCTATATTATGTAAGTCAGCACTGACGCACAGCGAGCACAACGGAGAGAAAAATGCCTAACTGGGTTTCCCATAAACTGCATATCACGGGGCCGGGCAAAGAGATTGATCGGCTTTTCAACACCGGTCGAATCGAGGACAAGCACGGCATCCGCGATTTTTCGTTCGACGGCTTCATTCCCATGCCTGAGATCCTCAAGGGCTCCGAGGAGGGCAGCTTCTCCGAGGCTGGATTGGTGATGCTCACCGTCGAGGACTCAATGCGCAAGGGTCTGGCGTCCGCCGCCCAAGAGGCCCTCAAATCCATTCCCTGGTTTCTCAAGGACGGTGACCTTGCCGACCCGCAAGCGTGGCTGGACCGCATGCACGAGGAGCGCCCCGAAGTGTTCGCCGCCGGGCTCAATGCGAAGAAGTGTCTCGACGAGACCGGCTTCCGAAGCTGGTATGCCTGGTCAATCGAGCATTGGGGTACGAAGTGGGATGCGAGTCGTCCCGGGTTCGTCCGGCTAGGACAGCGAGACGCCGAACTCAAGTTTGACTCGGCCTGGTCCTCTCCGACCCCTGTTCTGGAGCATATAGCCCGGGAATTTCCTCAGTTGACTCTTAAAGGTGGCTGCGTCGACGAGGGCTGGTGCTTCGCGCTTCTGATCAACATTAACGGCGGACACATCAGCGTTGAGCAAGTGGATTGCGACGCCGACAGTGACCGGTTCCGGGAGCTGCACAACCTCGTTTATGGGTCGTACCCCGAGGAGGACGAGGAAGAATGAGCGAGCAAGTTATCAACTACTACCGGTGCCAGGGGTGCGACCGCCCCTGGGCTGATATCTGGGACTGCGAGGCCGACGATGACTGCCCGCAGTGCGGGGACACCTGCACGCCCCACGAATCGCACCCGGCTGACCGGGGCGACCAGCCCATCCCCAGCGTCCTGTTCGACGGCCACGCCGTGCTGCAGGCGCTGAGTGAGCAGGCGCGCCGTCGGACCAGCCCGGAGAACGTGAGCGACGTGCTGGATGCCGTCGTGCGCCTGATGAAGCAGGAGAGGGGTGCCCAATGAAGCGATTCAACGGCGCGGTGATCTACGACGCCTCCAAGGCGGGCAGCTCAGTGATGGCGGAGACGCCGGCGGAGGCTGCCGAAGCCATGCTCGACAACGCCGACATGATCACCCTTTGCCACCAGTGCTCCCACGATATCGACCTGGGCGACCCGATCCGCGCCATTGTCTACGACGACGAAGGCAATGAGTGGGACGAGAGGGTGCCGCCGGGTGATCTGCGTGAACGCTGCCGCGAGCTGCTGGATTGGAAGCGCACCGGGCTGCTCAAGCAGGGCGGAGCGATTCAGGCGCTGGCCGCGACGCTGACGGAGTTCGACGACCTCCACCGTATCAGCCAGGCCGAGCGGCAAACCCTGGAAGAAGCCGCCAAGTTTGTCGTTTACGGGGGTGGGCTATGAGCAAGCACGGTCAAACCCGCTTGGGCAGCTTCGTGGAGAGCCTGATCAACGTGCTGATCGGTGCCGGCGTAGCCCTGGCCAGCCAGCTGGTGATCTTCCCGCTCTACGGAATCGAAGTGCCCCTTGAGACCAACCTGGGCATTTGCTTCTGGTTCACCCTGGTGAGTGTGGCGCGAAGCTACCTGATTCGCCGGGGCTTCAACGCGCTGGGGGTAAGCCGATGACCGCCCCCTTCAAGGTAGGCGACCAGGTGGAGTTCAGCCGCGAGGGATACGCCGACATTCCGCTGAAAAGCCCGGAGGCCGTTGAGGCGGCCAAGTGTCTGGTGGTCACTGGCATCGTCAATATCAACGCCCAGCGGGGCCATGCCATATGGGCGGTGGACGTCGACCGGCCCGAGATCAATATGTTCAACCTGTGCAGCCGGCATCTGCAGTTGAGGACCAGCCGGCCTGGCGGGGCGCGCTGCATCGTGATCGAGAAGTGCAACCTCTGCCCGTTCAGCGACCACAAGGGCGCCTTCGGGGCCGTCGCCTGCGTTCCTGTTTGCCGGCGAGCCAACCGAGAGCTGCCGTACACGGTGCACGTTGACCGCGGACCCAGGGCTACGCCAACCAACGAAATCCCCGATTGGTGCCCTCTGACCGTGTTCCCACAAGGAGGCCCTGACCATGCCTGATATCACCCCGGCAGACCTGCAGGCGGCTCGACAAGCCGGCCGCAGAGAGGTTTTGGAGGCAATGCGCCAGGCGGGCCCCATGCCCTGGCGCCGAGACCCAGAGGCGCACGCCGTTGAGCGCTTGATCCTGGACGTCGAAGAACAATTCGGGGAGCTGCGCCATGAGTCGTGAATCGGATCGCAACCGAGGCCTGAAAGGGCTTCTGGGCGACAACGAGGTCGAGAATGTCGGGACGCCGGGCCACATCGACAGCGGGGTGGAGCTGCTGGTCGATAAGCGGACGTTCATCCGGGTTTTGGCGAGCCTGGCGGCCTCACTTTCCCTGCTTGAGCGGGCGACGGCTAAGACGGCTGCGCCCTCCAACAAGATGTTCGACGCGATGCTTGCCGACTACCAGGACGCGCTCGATGCGGGCCGCGAGGCGATCAAGAAAGCGGCGAGGCGAAAGCATGATTGATTCAGTCCCACGGTTGAACGGCTACCGGCTGGTGCCTTCGCCCTACATCCCGCCCGGGGCGCTTCGATTGCCCCTCAGTACGGCAGTGAAGGTGACGCCCGCCTTTCGGGTCCGCTTTGAGCGCTGGTCAGCCGCCCGTTTCGGCTACGAGGGCGGCCAGCTGGTCGTGTCGGAGGAGAACGGCGCCATCTACGGGCACCCATTAACGATCGAGGCAATGGTGAGAGAGATACAGCGGCGGGAGGGCGATCAATGACCGGCTACGAGCGCATATCCCGGGAGCGCTTCTACCGCATGGGCGCTTTCAGCAATGGGCGCCTGGTACGAACCGAGCGCGACGGTGCCTGGGCCTACTTCCTGAATTGGGACAACTGAGGGCCACAGCAGTCAGAAATCGTCCTTCACGTCACGACTGAGCGGGGGCACCGCCGCCGGCAGAAGCGCGAGCTGATCCCCCACCTCTGAAAGCCGAGCCCTCAGATCCTCCGGCGAAGGCTCAAACAGGGGTACGCCAACGATCGCGGCCACCTGAAATACCGATCCGATGGCACACCCCATTTCCCCACGCTCGATGCGCTGAACCAGCCCCCGGGAGACGCCGGCGTGCTCCGCTAGCGCCGCCACTGTAAGGCCGTTCTCAATGCGGCCTCGACGAACCAGGCGACCCAACAGTAGGGCGGCGCTTTCGCTATACCGAGAGTAGGCCCGGTTGGCTGGCTTGGACACGCTGGGTCAGTCCTTCAACCGGTAGGCGTCATAGATGTTGTCGGCGTGGTGATCGCAATACCAGCCGTGCTCCTCGATCTCCTCAGTGGCAGGGTTGTCGCAGCCGTCAGCGCGGCAGTAAGTGATCCGGTCGTCTTGATCCACGTTCCTCTCCAACTGGTTTCGGCCCTCCAACATCGCCCCGGGCCGGGAGGTAGTCAAGATGCCTGGCCAGGGAAACGCCCTCTTTGTATATATGGCCTGCACGCGCGTAAGGCACCCCTTCCAGCCCCTCACACACGCCAAATCCCATACCTTGTAGGGAGCGCGCACCAACACCACCTCGCCACCGCCACAAAGTCCATATAAATCAATGGCTTATGGAGTAATCACCGCCTAAACCCCTCCATTTCGCCACCACCGCACCCAGGGGCCGATAAGAGTAGGGTAAGCAGGCCAGTAGAGAGCGTCCTAACGGTGCGATCGCACCCACTAAAAGCACCCCTGCAAACGCATCCAATATCGTACCGCTGAAACCCGCATGAACACTGACCTCACGCCAATGAGGTATCGAACCAAGAGCACACTCACATCGCACTAAGGGCTTTATGCACAAGTCCTACTCCCATGCCCCGCACAAAGCATCGAGATACACCACTTCCCGGTGACTGCAGAAAGCAAGCAGAAAGCACAAGCAAACATGCACCGGGAAGCGCTCTAAATGACGTTCTCAGCAGTCCTCCGTCGATTCTGGTGTGAGCACGCAGACTCAAGCACAACGCAGCTTCCCGGTGCGCTATAGAGCATTCCCTATATAACAGGGCAGCTTTCAAATGGGAGAGCACCAACCAGGAGAGGAAAGGTATCGAATTGCACCTCGGTTAATTCACCGCCCGGAGAGGAGAGAACCACAGGGGAGGGGGCGCAGTAGAGGGGAGAAGGGAAGGGCAGTAGTAAAGGGGAACCAGTAGAGAGGGGAGAGCATAGGGAGTAGGGGATAGGGAGTAAGAGAACCAGGGAAGGGGGTATGGGGTTAGAGCGAGCGGAGCGAGCCGTAGGGGCCGGGTCCCGCGGCTGTTTCTCCCACCTCCTGGCCATCCCCTCGGACGACCACCTGCACCCACCCTTGCCCGCTGCACTACCTCCCCTCTACTCACGCCCCTTCTCCCCGGGGCACACCAAAACCGAGGGCGCCCGCGGCTTGATACCCTGATCCCGCCACCCTCTGCGTGGCATGAGAGTTGAACGGCCAGGTACGCAAATCCCCCTTCCGCGCACCTGGTCGCTTTTTACCCCTTCCCTGTCTCCGCTCGCTCCCGTGGTTCCCCGCGGCTTCAACTTTTTAGTCAGTAGGCGCTGACTACACTGTGCCATGCTTTGCTGCCCGGTGCGCGTCGATAGACTTTGCACTAACTATCGAGTTGCACAAAGGAACGCACATGGCGATGCGCTATTTCGAGATTACGGCCGCCGGCTTTGACGGTGGCACCGACCTGACCGACGAACGGGTGCTCTGGGTGAAGGCCGAGGAACAGGTGATCAAAGCCCTGCCCATCGAGCAGTACGG
>Ga0208014_1000196_pt1 | contig 34431 bp, 28 predicted proteins | sample 25_taG_FD_184099 | JGI IMG/M metagenome (GOLD analysis project Ga0208014, IMG submission 184099) | Marine viral communities from Cariaco Basin, Caribbean Sea - 25_WHOI_OMZ (SPAdes) (version 2) | ecosystem: Environmental > Aquatic > Marine > Oceanic | place: Caribbean Sea: Cariaco Basin...
AATATTCAGGACTCCAGGAGGTATAACCTTTATGGGTGCTACTTAAATGATCTGTATTTGTATTGTAGCTTCCTTTACTTGGATTTCGATGATGCAGGGCTATTCGAACGTGATTGTAATAAACCTCTACCACACTCTTTGTATAATGGATCAGGGTCTTTTTACCGATATACCGGTAAGGAACACTATAGTAGCTTTTATCTGGAGAGAAGTATACATACCCCATCTTTTGCACCTTTGCCCGTTTATAGTCTTTGATTTCATAGGCAGTTGTGGGCAGGGGTTTTAAATATTCCCTTTCCACTGATTGAAACAATTCTCTACGGCTAGCTTCTTTCCTCTGGAACAGTAGGTTATTATAGCCAACAAGCAGGCGCTTTATCTCCCGGTTTAAATCCTGTAAAGAGAAAAAGGTCATTTCCCTAAGCGGATAATAAATACGCTGATAGACAAGATGCACCGCATTTTCAACCAAAGCTTTGTCCTGTGGAGCATAGCTGCGAGTTGGGTTGATGACACAGTTATAATGGCGGGCAAAATCTTTAAAGCTTCGGTTGATCTCCGGCTCATATTTGCTGGCTCTTGTTACCGCTGATTTTAAGTTATCTGAGACAATGGCTTTTGGAACACCTCCATAAAACTGTAATGCATTACCGCACGAAGTGACAAGATCCTCCCGTTTCTGGCTTAAACTAGCCTCTACGTAGGTATATTGGCTGTTGGGAAGAATAGCTATAAATACTTCCACCGGGATTACTTCTCCGGTTTCTTTGTTAATGATATGCAGTTTTTTACCGGCGTAATCAATGTACATTTCATTACCTGCTTCGTGTTCGAGTTTCATGGAACCTTTAACCTTGGCATATTTACGCCGATAATGCTCCATAAACTGGGTATAACTATAGGGTTGGGAAGCCTGCTGTGCATATTCCTGATAATGGTACAGAAAAGTAAAACCAGGATGGTTCCGGGCCTTATTGACCCCCTCAAAATATAACATGAGTTCATCATGCCGCTCATTATCAATAGTGGTATGTGAAGGAAAAAGTGCACTCAGTCGTGCATTGTCAAAGGAAAGTAGTTCTTTAAATGAATAGTCACTGGCCGTAAACAACTTCATATAGCTGTTCACTGTGTTACGGGAGATGCCCAGGGTGGAACCGATTTTACGGTTGCTAAAGCCATCCAGGTGTAAGGTGATAATTTGTTTTAAGTCCATCGGATCAAGTGTGTTGGCCATATCTTATTACATTTTTCGTAACAAGATAGTTTTACTTGATCTTTCAAAGTGGCACAAATCGAACCGACACGACTGGCACAAAACGAACCGTTATGGTTCTTTTAGATTTCGGCGGTGGCACAAATCGAACCGATATTAGTGGCACAATTTGAACCGTTATGGTTTTTAATGCTGCCAAAAAGTGGCACAAATCAAACCGAAACGCTTGGCACTAACCGACCGAAATCAATGGCACAATTCGAACCGAAATAGCCATGAACTATAAGAAATAACCGTAATTTTCAGATCTTTTTATGTTTTTATGTTTAATTCTCCTAGAGGGATCTTGAATTATCCGGTAACAATCATACTCCAATTATTATTGTACCCATATCTCAATAAATAATTTCGTCCATAACGGTTTGGTTAATAAGCTGCGTTTCAATGCAGTTTAGGTTTTGTGGACGATTTTATTTCTTTTTAATTATTTCAAATTTTTTTGATTCCATTCTGTCAAGAGGAGATTTGCCAATAACCTTTTCTCTAATCATTTCGGTTAATTCATCATCATTAAAATCAATCAACAACTTGTCATTGTCATAGAGTTCCTTTTGTTCATCTAAAGCAGTTGTGTCTAATCCTTTCCTTGAGAACACAATAGCAAAGTTACCTATACCTTTCTTGGCATATTTAGTAGCACTGAATAGAGTTGAAGAGTTAAGCTTTTTAGAGTAATTCTTGAATTCAACAATTATCACTCGTGCATTAAAGTCAGACCTCATTTGAGACCAGAATGAAGATGGATCCTTATAGTTGTTGTTTACCAATAAATCTCTTCTATGATTTTTTAGTTCATTTTCCGATTGTTCTTCTGCCATATATGAATGAAAATCGGAAGCAAATAGAAACTTAAAAATATCCATTCCGATTGATTCGTAATCAGACCATGAAAGTTTACCTTTAGAACATTTATTAAGTCTTTTTATCAACTGATCACCTTCGAATTCAATTGATGTTGAACCTTTGGTCATTTCTATCTCAGGCAGTTTATCCTTGATGTACCAATGTAGAATCTTGCTGTTTCTCAGGTAAAACTGTTGGTCTGTCAAATGGAATAATGTGTCAAGTGTGATGCCATGCTTAGCTAGGAGAGTTTTTATGGAATCACCAGGAAATGCTGTGAAGATGAAATGTTTTTTTACTCCTTTTGGAATTGACTTAAGCTCTTCAATTCTCTTTGACAGATTTTCTAAGTTTGATTTTTGAGTGTGAAATATTTTGAAGATTATTTTTTCTCTACTGTTCTCACAATAGAGGTCGTATTGCCTATTTAATCCCTCTTCCTGAGCAAAGCTAAATCCCTTGCATTTGTAGAGGAATTCGACCAACTCTTGAACTTGTTTCTCATTCACATTTCTAATGAATAGCCTAACAAGCTCCCGATGAATGTTTTCTTCTGTAAATGGATTTATAAGTTGAAAATTTTTTTTGCTTAACGAGAGAACCATTCCATTGACCTGAGTGTCTGTTATTTCTTCTAAGTTAGAGAAATACGAGGGGTAGAAATCATAATAATCCGGCAAAACTTTTAAGGATGATTTCTTATTTTTTGTTCTGTAGGAATGAATTCTAAACTCAAAGATGTCTTCCGACATTGCTTCTGTAAAGTATGCACGTACCTTTTTGGAATAGAAGCTGAATTCATCTGCAATAGAAGGGTAATTTTTAAAAATGTAGCTTTTATAGTCCGCTAGGATTTGAGCCAGCTGATCTTCCACTTTAAGGATGTTTGCTTTAGTTAGATTTGCCCTTCTTTTCCTTTTCTTTAAGCTCTCCGTCTTTGCTAATTTTTGTAACTCCTTTTGCTTGTTGATTTTCACCTCTTCACTTTCAAATTCCCATGATTCAGGAAAATAATAATGTTTAGGCTGCTTTAGGATTCGACGAAACTCTTTTAGTTCCTTTATTGAAAGGTTAAGTAATCCAATTTTGATTTTGTAACTGTAATACAGAAGTTCACCTCCATATCTTAACCTTGTTGAATATAGACACTCATTTAATTCGTAATGAAACTCATTTACTATTATTAGTCTTTCTTTTTCAAAATCATCAATGGTAGATTTGGCTAACAATTCAAGCGTTGGTTGAGAAAACGTTATCGGAATAAGATTAAATCGTTTAATCCTGTTGATAAGACTAAACAGCTCTTGTTTATGTTCGACAAAAGAAGCCGGGTCATTGGCCTTGCATGACGTAATATTTTCAAGTTTGCCAATTAAGGCCTCATAATATTTTCTTGTAACTGTCATTTTAATGTCGAAATCTCTTATTTTATTGATTAAAACCGATATCCGAAAATCTGTGTTTAATAAAATCTGATTCGGGTGTTAAAGAATTTATTTTTAGAATTAGTTTAAAGATCTGTTCATTTATTAAAAGGATTTTTTCTGAGGAAACTGATGCGGGCCTATTCTCATCAAGCTTGATTTCTACGGTTGATTTGTCAACAACTGAATTTTCATCTAAGACGGTTATGGATTTTGTCTCCTTTGTTTGAAATCCAACGTTGTGCATTGTGTTTCTAATAAAACAATAGGATTCGAAAAGTTGATAATCTCTTTCTGTTATTTCTTGAAAAAGAGTTACCTTATTTGTATCCATCAAATTTTTAAATGTTCGAGTTATTGAAGTCACATTAATTTTTCGTTGGAGATTTTCATAATTCATAGCCAATTGCCGAATATGGTTTTCTATATGCACAAAATAATTTATGAAAAATGCATTATTTGAAAACCCATCAAAATTGAATTGTAACGTCTCCAAGTCGTCATTTTCTATGTTCGTAGAAATGTTTTCTTTACAATATTTTATATCAGCCAACTTAGTTGCCAAGATCTTTGAAAAAAGGAAGCTTTGTGTCACTTGAAATAATGAATGGACAGTAATGCTTCTTATATCATCCTGATTTCGATAAGTATCTTGACTTCCTATTAAGTTAATTAGATTTTTTATTTTCGTTATTTCCGACATTTTATAAAGCATAATTTTTCTCAAATAACCGCCAACGTCCCGGTGAACGCAAGTGCAGAGTCGGGAAACGGAATTGTCCTTTTAATTTCCATTTTTAAAGATACTCAAAAATGCCATTTTTGACTGGTCTGCCGCATTTGTGTTAACCGCTATTGAGGTTTCGTTTTATTTATTTATATTTAAAATGATATAAGTCAATTTCGTTTGCTATTGTACAATATGGTGAATTAAACTACATTTGCACACCCTAAAATGAAGGACAAAGAAATAACAATTCACAATATTAAGAATCATCAGTTTAGACAAGCTCATACTGATGGCGCCAGTGCTGGTATTACTCCTACAGGATATATTAACGTCAATTTCTATAGCCAAAGGAATGTTATTCCAAAGGCAACAATCTTTAAAGTAAAAGAGGACGGTAGTTTAGGAGAATTTATAGGAATTACAGAAGATTCCAAAACAGGAATTGTTAGAGAATACGATTTTGGCATCCAAATGGATATAAACACTTGTAAGAGTATTAAAAACTTATTGGAACAGAAAATCGAAGAATTTGAAAAACTAATGTCTAAAGAAATATAAAATGTTTAATCAAAATACCACATCTTATTCTGAGGATCGCAGAAACTTGTATATAGCTATGGGTTTTGCAGGCATGTCTTTAATTTCTTATTCAGAAGTTACTAATCCTATTATGGAAAAAACTACTCAAACCTCGTATGTTGAAGTTGAAAAGGTTGAATTGGATGATTCGACTGAGTTGACTCAACATGCTATGAATTTAGCACAAGCTAGTCTTGCAGAGGACTGGGATGATGAAAATGATGAACATTGGGAGTCATTTCTTTAAATGAACTACAATCAAGGTGATATTGTTTTAGTTCCTTTTCCTTTTACTATGGGAACTAGTTCTAAGGTGAGACCTGCAATTATCGTCTCTAATTCTAAAGTAAATAACACTCAAGATGTTATTTTGGCTCAGATCACTTCAAAACCACGGAGGGATCAGTTCTCTTACCTTTTAGAAAATAGTAATCTAAGCAATTCTCTTAACCTTACAAGTCAGGTTAGATGTCACAAAATTTTTGTTGTTCATAAAACCCTAATTCAAAAAACAATATCTTCTTTAAATCAAGAAGGAATATCTGAGCTGAGAACAAAAATCATTTCATTTTTATAATTGCACCGCTAATGTAAATGAACACCTACGTCCCGGCAAGTCCGGAGTGGAAGACCGAGATGGATCTTTAATTCTATTTTAGGTACTCAACGATGCCATTTTTGTTCATGTGCAGCTTTACTGCCTGCAAACACAACAAGGCTTGCAGGGAGATCTACGAAAGGAAAATAGCGAAAGGAAAAAGCAAGAAGCTGGCGTTGATTGTAGTTTGCAATAAGCTTACACTTAAACAGGCATTTGCAGTAGCAAGGATTGCCCCATGATGAAATTATGTGTCCCAATTAAAGTAGAAAGACTTGGAAGTTAGCTTAGTTCTTGTTATGCCACGTTTTTCTAATGAAAGCGACCACTGCATCAACTATTAATTTTGAAAGTTTTTTTAACACCCTTTTATTACTTATGGACTGAACAAATCCGGGTGAATATTTATAATATTTCCTTATAAAATATCTACCTATTCCAAAACTCATCAAAACTTCATCTCTAAATTCTCGAAGCAACTTTGTCTTAGGGTGGTCATAATCTTCATAAACCATTGAGGCTATGTAACAGGAGCCTTTCTTCGCATATTTTCCTGTTTTATTTATTTGATGATTTAGATCTTCCATTTCCAGCAGTTTTTCTTGAACCTCTAAGGCTATTTCTGCTGAAAAATTACGGTTATCATTCACACTTCGTTTTAAGCTATTTAAGCTGCGAACGGATATGCCGTATTCTCGAATTAATGGATATTTTGTTCCAAAGGGTCGTGAAAGAGCTGTATAAAGTTCAGCATACTTCCCATCATTTTCACTCAAAAATAAATACAATAAATCAGGATTATTGTTTTTATTATGAACTTCATCTTTAACGGATGCGTTTAAAAGTTTTCCGGAAAAATTGAAAAGATGTTCTTTATAAGGTAATTTATCTGAATTATCTTTCCATACTTTATCCACTCTCTTTTCATTAATAAATAATTTTAATAATGGAAATTCTTTGAACTTAATGGAGCGTTTGACTTCATCAATTTCATATTGATCATAATGGAATGGAATATATATTTTTCCGAGGAAATCTAAAACACCTACTAAAAATTCATTGCCGTAATTTGGACTCTTTCTTTGACAAATAATTCCGACTTCATCTTTAACGTTTAGATTAATAGCATCTATAGGAAACTTTTTGAGGTTAATATCAACTAAAAACTTTTTGGATCCCCAATTCGAGAAATCTTGTAAATAAATACCATTAGGCAACTTTTGAGTGAATTGCACTTTATCCCCAATTACACTTCCAGATTTGTCGATAAAAAAGACGTATTTATATCGTTGGTGTGTCTCAACCAAGTACCTGTCTTCAGACAAGTTATACTGATTAAGTTTATTGAATTCTGCTCCATGGACTTTATCTAAAATTGTAAAAGTATTATACTTTACATTTAAAATTTTTTTTATTTTTCCTATTGAAAAAGTTGATTTTAAGAAAAAAATTCGCCAATAAAAGGTTTTTTCTTCTTCACTATTTGTGAGCAAATAGATTCCTTTTTCTAATTTGGAATACTTGTTTATATCGGAAATATCTACATCCTCAATTTTGATTAAATAAGGATATTTTGAGTTTTTATTTCTTTGAAAAAAGTTTTCAAAATCTTTCTCGATATTGTTTAATTGGTCAACAGAATATTTGAAATAATCGTCGATGGATTTGCTTCCAACTTTTAACTCTTCAAACTCTCTTTCAAATTTTTTTGCCAAGGGAATGTTTTCTCTCGTAATTTGGATATTTTCTTTATTGGTAGAAGCATTGGAAGTCCAATTATAGGAGCCATTGAGTATTGTGTGATTATCAATAATGCAAAATTTATTGTGCATTAAACTACGGGAAAGAAAAATTTTAGCACCTTTATAATAAATATTTTCATAGAGGTCCTTTTTGTTGATATGATCATTAAAAATAATCAGATCGACTTGAATATCATTGTCAAGTAAATTTTCAATTGCTTTTAGAAGTTTTCTATCAGTAAACCACGCTACAGCAATTTTTACATTCTTATTGCTTTCTTGTAGATTCTCAATTATTTTCTCTCTAATTCCTGAAAAGAAAACTTCACTCATTTTTGTTTATATTTTGTTTTACAATGTGGCATAACGTCTCGTATAAAAACAGTGCGGCGATTCCCAGTCATAATTTTACGCAGGAAAATCAGATGCAGCAAGCACACATAGACTTTCGATTCACCACTAAGATAGCATTGTTTTTATGCATTATTGTGCTCAGGCTTTTTTATAAAGACAATTTTTAGAGAAATTAAAAATTAGTTTATATTTTTGGTAGTTATTTAAGTTTTACTTAAATTTGTAAGTAATTAAAATTAAATTTATGCTCACATATTTAATAAAATTACGTGATCTAATCTCAGAAAAAATAACTGATGATTTTACTAATTGGGTTGTCTCCAATCCAGTGAATTATGCTATGAAGTTTTGTGAGTTGACTAATGAAGTTAATAATGAAATGATTAGGATTTCAATTAATGCTATCTCAAAAATGGATTCTTCAAATTTTTGGAAAGAGGAATGGCATTTTGATAAAAAAATACAGAGAGAAGTAAGGGAACAAGAAATTCTTAGAAGGCATATCCAACGTTTAATTGACGATTATGTCCATGAATATGATGTGTCAAAGTTAAGTGACGAGGATCTTATAAAATTAGCAAATCAGCTAATTGAAAATGATTTTCGCTATGATATAATCTCGAATATTAATGCTTTTGAAATTTCTCGAAAAAGAGAAAAGTATTACAAAAGGCAAAAAGGACGGTTTTTAAAAAGGAAGCGTAAAAGCTTAATAAACTTTAGAGAATTTTTTCGCAAACTGTATAGTTTTCACTTTAAGAATTTAGATGATGAGCACGATCTTGCTTATACTAATCTTGGTACGATAAGTTAAGCAAGGTCCAAAATTGATATTAGGCCTTGTATTAAATAAACATGATTTAATATAAATGGCAATGATAAAAGATAAGTTAATTAAAGATATAGATGTTGCAATCGCATCTGAAAAAATAGATGATAACACCAAAGAATTATTAATTCATTATCGAAATGAATTATCTAGTACGACTAATAAGAAAAGGTATATAGAAATTTTTGTTAGTCTTATTCGATTGGTCGGTATTGGGTACGATATATTCTCCAGTTAGCAAAAAAACATTATGGAAATAGGACAGGTTCTACAGAAGTTAATTAAGCAAAAGGGGTTAACTCAAGCTATGTTAGCGGAAAAAATAGGAAAATCTCCGACGGCACTTTCTCAGATTATTAAAGGGAAATATCATCCTAACCCTGAAACTTTAGACAAAATTTGTGAAGTTTTAGAAGTGCCACCGGCAATTGTGTATTTTCTAACTATATCTGAAAAAGATATACCGGAAGAGAAGAGAGCTCTTTACCAAATGATTGGCCCGAGTCTAAAGTCTTTTATTATTCAAATTTTTGGAGAAGAACCTTTGGAGTTAAAGGAAAAATTTGAATTGCAGAAAAATTAATATGGAAAAGATGTCCTTAGCTTGCGCACAACGTACAACTAAAAAAACACCATTACAGTTTATAGTCAGTAAACTCTAATGGTGTTTTTTTAGTTTCAAGGGAGCTACCTTTTCTTCAACAACTCCTCCAGGTATTTCACCTTCTCCTTCTCCGCCTCTAGAAGTCTTTCATATAACTTCTTGTTCTCATCATATGCTTGGATCAGCTTTTCAAGAGGATTAAAAGTACAGTTGTAATTTAAAGAAGAAGATTGATCGTGGTAGCTATTCCCAATAATGTTGAAAACAGCTTCTTCATTAAAGTTTTTAATGGCTTCCTTAGAAACTCCAAGTGCTTTAGCCACCTGCTCCAATTTCTCCTCCTCTACTGTTTCACTCTGTTCAAGATGAGAAACACTCTGCTGACTTATTCCCAGCTCTGCGGCAAGAGCTTCTTGCTTTATGCCCCTCAGTTCTCTTATCCGGCCAATTTTGCGGCCAATGTGGTTAGATTTTGTTGCTGTCTCCATGCTTAAAGATAAAATTTCTTCTTTTAAATAATTCGCTGTTTTCCAAAGTTGGTAAAAAACAATCTTTCTTTGGTAAAATACCAATGTTTCTGGTTCAGTACGGTACCAACTCGATATAGCTTGTAGGGAAGTTAAAGAGTCGGAATATTAACGCCAATTTAGGAAAATTATGGAACATGCTGTTGAAAAAATCATGGGTGACAATCCTGCTGCCTTAAAGGAGCTCAAAAGGAGGATAAAAGAAGTAGAAGAGGTCGAACAAGTATATCTCTTAGAAGACCCTATAGAGGGAATCGTAATCACCTTTATGCTAAAAGAAGAACACGTGGCAAATTCAATCGAACTCTCTTCCAGGATCGGAAGAACCCTAGAAAATTGGTCCAACAAACGCTATAGAATATATTCATTTTCCTATGCTCAGGAAGAGCTTGAGAGAGGGAATCTATACTTCATTAAGAACTGCAGCTTAGGGGAATTATGTTATAATAGTTCAACCTCCAATACAACACTTCGGCGAGAAAAGGAAGAAATTGAAGCTCTCTTAAAAAAAGGAACTTCTTACCTAGAAAGGGAAATAGACCGTATCAATTCTTTTACAGAAGGAATAAGCTTTTACAGGAAAAGAAAAGAATGGTCAGGAGCTGCATTCCTTATTCATCAAAAAATCGAATGGCTGTACAGATGCTTAGAATCTTTTGCTATGGGAAAGCCATTAATCTGCCACAAAATTGCTAGTCACATAACTTATGCCTGCCCATTTATTTATGGTGCCCGTCCAATTTTCAACACAGCCCGGCGAGATCTTCAGTTGCTAGAAGTTCTGGATAGAGCATACAAGGAGAGCCGATACCATTCAGCCTTTGATGTTACCAAAAGGGAAATAAAATTACTTGCTGAAAGAGCAGAAATGATGGAAAACCAGGTAAAGGAAATATTCAGTTTCCGCTTTAAAAGCTGTCAGAAGCTCCTGCCAAGGGAAAAAGAAAATGGAAAGGTGCCCACTTCTGAAGTTGAAGTGGATCAATTGTTAGATGATGATGAGGACAAAATTTTCGGTTTCTTAAAAGAGACCATTTCCGAAATAGTAACGCCACTAATGATTAGGTCTTTTGGGAAAAGGAGAGGTTATAGAGAGAGACAAAACTTTGAAGGAACTGAAACTACTTCTTTTATAAATTATGATCTATTAGTGGTGACCAGTGGTACAGCCGGTATTTTTCCGAGCAAAATCTCCCAGCTAATTGCCGAGAAAAGCAAGGGGCTATATACCACCACCATAATAGTCACAACTCCAAAAAGGATAGAGCAGGCCCTTTGTAAGGGAAACTTATTTCTTCACCGCATTTTAAAAGAAGGAACACTTGTTTATTCAGATCCTCAATTTTCAATAGAATTATCAGACCAGGTAAAACCGTCCGAAGAAGATATACAGAAAATCAAGAGAGATTTTTCCATCCGTCAAAGTAGAGCGCATGGCTTCTTGAGAGCTACAACCGAAGTTGAAGGAGACGATGATGCCACAGAGCTCAGTCTGCAACATCTTTCCCTACAGCAAATCAGCTTGGGAGCCATTTACGTGATGCTAGGCTGGCGTCCCGATAATACAAAGCTGGAATACCTCCTGGACCTTTGCAGCAACTTTTCAGATGCTCCTGATTCTTGTTTCCCTAGAAAAAATGAAGAAGATCAGAAGTTGTTCAACAAGTTAATCAAATCTACTCAAGACCTAAGATTTAGAACAAGTGATCGGCGCAGTCTTGTAGATGCAGATATTCTCCTTACCAGATGTCAAGCTTTTTTAAAGGAGATGGAAAGAATTGTTGAGGGAAAGTTGGAAGAATTGGAGATCGAATTAAAAGAGAAGGATCATGAAAACTGAAAAAAGCGAACAACAAGCCCTGGCGGAAAAGCTTAGGGATAGACTGGTAATGCTGAAACCGCACGACACCTACAAAGGTAAATACAAGGTCGATCTGCTTTACGTAGAAGGTTATGGTGAACTATTGTTTACCATTCGTTCCCTGCTCTACCTTTGCATCAATTCTCTTGAGCATGGAGATTTTGAAACATATTCTGCCGACCGCCACCCTAAAAATAATGTTCAGGATGTACTGGAGCTTATTTCGAGGATGATTCCTATTGAAGAGGGTGATTTGTTAGATGAGCTGAGGGAGATCATTCAGAGCCGAAGCTGAGGATATTTAGAAAAAGCTTCGAATTATAAATCCTTGTAGGTATTTTCTCCCTATTCTCCCCTGAAATGGGGTGAGAGATTTTTTTTAGTCAAGAAGTTTGAATACCATTAACAAGTTGGACTTCCAACTGAATTATAATAAACTTAAAAATCCTATTTTTAGGCTTCCAATCCGATCCCATTTATGAAGTCGACTGAAATAGAAGAAAGAGTAAAAACAATATTTCAACATTTTGATCCTGACAATTTTATATATGATTTACTTCGAGCTTACGGAATTTCCAAGACTTCCATAACGCGTCTTCAAAAAGGAGACTTTAATCTATCTAAGAATGAGGGAGAGATTCTTTATAAAAAGAAATTGCTGTTCCAAGAAACAGAGAGTGATCAATTACTCGCAATTATTGATGAATTATCTAAAGAAGAAAACTTAAAGCACAATCCTCGTTTCGTCATAGTGACCAATTACGAAGAGATAGTCGCAAAAGATACGAGGACCGGGAAAAATTTGAACATTCCCATTAAAGATTTACCAAAGAACTTTAGTTTCTTTTTACCCTGGTCGGGTCAGGAAGTATATGCCGCCAAAAATGAGAATGAAGCTGACCGAAAGGCTTCATACCGAATGGCGAAGCTTTATGATATATTAATTTCCGAAAATCCGGAATTAGCCGAAAATCACGGTCATAATCTCAATGTATTTTTCTCCCGACTCCTATTCTGCTTTTTTGCTGAAGACACCGATATATTCCATATAGAAGGAATGTTTACCAACACACTGATGCAACACACACAAAAGGACGGTAGTGATGTCCATTTATTTCTGGAAAAGTTGTTCAAGGTCCTCAATACCAAAAATAACATTGAGGAGGCTACCTATCTTAGTCAGTTCCCTTTTGTAAATGGAGGTTTATTTAAAGATGAAATAGTTCTTCCCAGATTTAATGCTGAAGCCAGAAAAATTTTAGAGGAATGTGGGGACCTGGATTGGAAAGAAATTAATCCGGATATTTTCGGATCTATGATTCAGGCCGTGGTGCATCCGGGTGAACGTGGAAATTTAGGAATGCACTATACATCTGTGCCCAACATCATGAAAGTGATTGAGCCTCTTTTTTTGCATGAATTGTATGAGGAGTTGGAGAAAGCCAAAGGAAGTTCAAAAAAGCTTCGCAGATTAATTACCCGTGTAAGTAAAATAAAAATATTTGATCCGGCTTGTGGGAGTGGCAATTTCTTAATTATTGCATATAAGGAACTGCGAAAATTGGAAATAGCTATTTGGCAGGAAATTTCAGAAGCTGAACCGCAACAAAGTTTTATTTATTCTGAAATTAAGCTTACTCAATTTTATGGAATTGAAATTGACGATTTTGCCCATGAAATAGCAATGCTCTCCCTTTGGTTAGCTGAACATCAAATGAATAAATATTTCGAGCAGGAGCTTGAAATGGGAAAAGCTTTACCAATTCTGCCTTTAAAATCTTCTGGCCATATCATTCAGGGAAATGCTACTCGTTTAGATTGGCTAAAGGTCTGTCCAAAAAAGGATGATGATGAAATTTATTTATTAGGTAATCCCCCTTATCTGGGCTATAGCAGACAAGATCCAGATCAGAAAAAGGATTTGGATTTAGTTTTTCATGGAATTGTAGGTTATAAAAGTTTGGACTACATATCTTGTTGGTTCTACTTAGGTAGTAGGTACATAAAGAATTCCAATTCTAAATTGGCATTTGTTTCCACAAACTCCATTTGCCAAGGCGAACAAGTTTCTCTTTTGTGGCCTCTAATATTTAATTACGATATCGAAATTAATTTTGCACATCAGCCATTTAGGTGGTCCAATAATGCTAAGGGTAATGCAGGTGTGACGGTTGTAATAGTAGGTTTAGGTAATAATACAGGTGAAAAAAAGGTAATTTTTAATGATGGAGTAGCTCAATCTTGTACCAACATAAGCCCTTACCTGACAAATTCTAAGAGTTATTTTATTCAAAAAAGAAATAAACCTTTATCCAAACTCCCAGAAATAGGATATGGAAGTTCTGCCTTGGATGGTGGAAATCTTATTCTATCTGATCAGGAAAAAAGTGCTATTTGTCTTAATTATCCAGATGCCGAACAGTATATCTTTAAATTAATGGGATCCCAAGAATTGATCAAGGGAGTTGGAAGGTGGGCCATATGGGTAGAGGATGATGAGTTCGAAAGAGCTAGTAAAATTGAGCCTCTTAGGAGGAAATTTCAGAAAGTAGAAGAATTCAGAAAAAAAAGCAAAAGGAAGTCAACTGTAGAAGCAGCAAAGAAGCCTTATAGGTTTGGTGAGCCTAGATTTACAAGAGGGGAATTAATTTTAATTCCGAAGGTGTCTTCAGAAAGAAGAGATTATTTACCCATTGGATATTTTTCTGAAGATATTGTTGTCATGGATAAGGCATTTCCTATTTATGGAGCTAAACCTTATATTTTCGGAATTGTATCTAGCAGGATGCACGCGGTATGGATAAAAGCTGTAGGAGGAAGGTTAGAATCCAGGTTAAGTTATTCTTCTTCGATCTGTTATAACACCTTTCCATTTCCAGAAATCTCAGAGAAAGAAAAAGAACGTATTACTTTATATGTAATCTCCATTCTTGAAGAACGAGAAAAGCATCCGGAGAAAACCATGGCACAATTATATGATCCTGACAAAATGCCGGCAGGTTTACGCCTGGCGCATAAGGAAATGGATGAGGCTATTGAACGTTGTTATCGGCTAAAGCCTTTCGAAAATGATACTGAGCGCCTGGAATATTTATTTAAGGAATATGAAAGGATGGTAAATAAGAATACCATCTTAAAGCCGGGGAAGAAGAAACAGAAAGCCTTATAAAAATTACCAATGAAAGATATTTTAGATGATTTATTGGGTCTTCCTACAGAAAATGAAGTAGTCGAATTTAAAGAAGCCAAGCAACAGTACGATAAAAACAAATTAGGAACTTATTTTTCAGCTTTAGCTAATGAAGCTAATTTGGCAAATAAAAATTCAGCTTATTTAGTCTTCGGCATAAAAGACAACAAGACTCTGGTAGGAACTTCTATTTCAGATAAACAGCTGAATGATTATAAGCAAGAAATCGCAGCCCATACGTCCCCTAAGCTTAATTTTGTATCATCTAAACGTTATAACAAGGATGGAAAAGAAATTATCGTTTTAGAAATACCAGCAGCCCCTAAGGGAATGCCAGTATCATGGAAGGGCTTTAAATATGGAAGAGACGGAGAAAGCCTGGGAGCCCTTAATGATGAAGAATATCAACGCATAAAGGATCAGGTAATTAAAACAGATTGGAGTGCTCAGATTATTGATGATGCATCGATATCTGATTTATCCCAAAATGCCATTAAAGAAGCCAGAAAAAGGTTTTCACAGAAAAACAAGAACTTAGAGGAAGAAATACAAGCTTGGTCTGATGTTGTTTTTCTAAACAAAGCGAGACTAACTATAAATGGCAAGATAACGAATACGGCTATTTTGTTATTGGGAAAACCAGAATCTGAACATTACATTAATCCTGCAAGGTCAACAATAACGTGGATTCTGAAAGACAGTGATAATATTGAAAAGGATTATGAGCATTTTACCTGTCCTCTACTTCTTAACGTAGAGGGAATAGGTAAAAAGATTAGGAACCTTAAGTATAGGTATATTAGTGATAGTTCCCTTTTTCCAGACGAAGTAGATCAATATGACCCTTACATTATCAGGGAAGCTTTAAACAACTGTATCGCGCACCAGGATTATACTTTAGGCGGAAAAATAGTAGTGGTGGAAAATGAAAATTCTACTTTAATATTTTCTAACTCTGGAGAATTTATTCCAAAGAGTGTAGAGGCGGTCATAAATGCTGATGCTCCAGAACAAAATTACCGGAATCCCTTTCTAACTACTGCCATGGTTGGATTGAACATGATTGATACTATTGGTAGTGGCATCAAGAGAATGTTCAAAATACAAAGTGAGAAGTTTTTCCCTTTACCAGAATATGAGTTTGAGGAGCAGAAGGTAAAAGTGACCATTTTTGGTAAGGTACTAGATATAAATTATGCGCGTAAATTAGCCCAATTGTCAAATCTATCTCTAAGGGAAATAATCCTACTAGATAAAGTGGCGAAAAACAAACATTTGACAAAAGAAGAAGCGCAAATACTCAAAGCTAAAGGTTTAGTAGAAGGACGAAGACCAAACCTTCATATTTCATCTAAGGTTGCTAAAGCCACAGATGAAAAAGGTGATTATATTAAAATGAGGGGGTTCAAGGACGATTATTATAAACAGATGATCTTAAATTACCTGGAAAAATATAAGTCCGCCACCAAATCAGATTTAGATAAATTAATTTTAGATATACTGCCGGAAGTTCTGGATGAACAACAGAAAAAGAATAAATTGAGAAATATTTTATACTCAATGTCTAAAAGAGATGCTTCAATTAAAAACACGGGTACAAATAGGAAGCCTATTTGGATTAAAAGTTTATCTAAATAATTGTTTGACTTTTTCATTAGATAAACATTTAGACATACTTTTAGACATACTTGTAAAAGTGAAAGCGTAATCTACTGATATGTTTCACTTTTCAAGATTCAATAAATTATACCTTTTAGATAAACTTTCAATAATGCCAGATTTAGTACACGTTACCTACGGACAAACGGGAAAAAGTAAAAAAACAAACGAATTGGGCATGCGCGAAATGCAGGCTCGGGCTTACGATGCTCGTACAGCCCAGTATCTTCTAATTAAAGCACCGCCAGCATCCGGGAAGTCTAGGGCGTTAATGTTTATAGGACTCGATAAGCTGAGAAATCAGGACATCAAGAAAGTAATAGTGGCCGTTCCCGAGCGATCTATAGGGAACTCTTTCTCGTCCACAGACTTAAAATCCTTTGGTTTTTTCGAAGAGTGGAAACCCAATCCCATTTACAATTTATGTACACCAGGGGGTGAAAAAAGTAAGGTTAATGCTTTTGTTAATTTCCTGAAAAGTGATGAGGAGATTCTTATCTGTACACACGCTACTTTACGGTTTGCTTTTGATGCTATTGAAGAAAAAGACTTAAATGACACTTTACTAGCTATTGATGAATTTCATCACGTTTCGGCAGATGCTACTAACAGATTGGGAGATGTACTGCGTACTATTATGGCAAAATCTAATGCACATATAGTTGCGATGACGGGTTCTTACTTTAGAGGAGACAGTGTACCGGTTCTACTTCCGGAGGATGAAGCCAAATTTATTAAGGTGAAATACGATTATTACGAGCAGCTAAACGGGTATGAATACTTGAAATCTTTAGGTATAGGTTATCATTTTTATAGAGGGAAATATACTGGTGCCATTCACGAGATATTAGATGAGAATAAAAAAACTATTATTCATATACCTAGCGTGAATTCCGGAGAATCAGAGAAGGAGAAATACGAGGAAGTTAATCGTATTATTGACAGCTTAGGGGAATTGGATTATCAAGATCCTAATACTGGTGTTCTGTATGTAAAAAGTAGAGAAACCGGCAAGATCTTAAAAATAGCCGATCTGGTGAATGATAATCAGAAAGACCGGGATAAAATCCAAAATTACCTCAGAGAAATAAAGAATGAAGATGATATTGATATTATCATAGCACTTGGTATGGCAAAGGAAGGATTCGACTGGCCATATTGCGAACATGCTTTAACCGTAGGCTACAGAGGCTCCTTAACCGAAATCATACAAATTATTGGAAGGGCTACCCGGGACAGCAAAAATAAAAATCACGCTCAATTTACTAACCTGATCGCCCAACCCGATGCTGCTGACGATGAAGTCAAGTTATCAGTAAATAACATGTTGAAGGCTATTACAGCTTCCCTATTAATGGAACAGGTTCTTGCTCCTAACTTTAAATTTAAAACCAAGGAGGATATTGAAGATTATTCTTCAGAAGGTTATGGAAATGACCAGGCTAAAGAAGGAGATGAGAACAAAATATACATAAGGGGGTTCAAAGAGCCTTCTACCCAAAAAGTAAGTAACATTATAGAGTCAGATCTAAATGATCTCAAGGCTAAAATCCTTCAGGATGACAGCATGCTAAAGGCGATGCCAGGTAATGTGGAACCGGAAGTCATTAATCAGGTACTTATCCCCAAAATTATAAGGGAAATCTATCCCGATTTAACTGAGGAAGAGGTCGAAGAGGTAAGGCAACACATCGTGGTTGATTCAGTTATCAAGAATGGTACTATAGAAGAGCAGGGAGATAAGAGATTCATTAAAATGGCTGATAGTTTTGTGAATATTGAAGACATACATATTGATCTGATAGACAGCATTAATCCTTTTCAAAAAGCTTTTGAAATTCTTTCTAAATCTGTTACAGCTTCGGTGTTTAGAGCCATTCAAGAAACAATCGATGCAACCAGAATAACAATGACGGAGGAAGAGGCTGTTGTTCTCTGGCCAAAAATTAAAGATTGGGTTAAAAAAACAGGAAACCAACCAGATATTAAATCTTTAGATCCTAAAGAGAAAAGAATGGCCGAGGCCGTTATTTTTCTTAAGGAATTAAAACGCAAACAGAAGCAAAATGTCTAAGAAGAAATTGACCATAGAAGATATTTTTGAAGATGATGATCTGGGAATTTTAGAATCTAAATCCAATAGACCTGCGATTAAATCTGAAGATCAGCGTCTAATTGAGTCTTTTGAGGAGATTAACGCTTTTATTGACTCTAACGGTAAAGAACCCGAACAAGGAGGTGGAATAACGGAAATGCGTTTGCAACTAAGACTTCAAGGATTTCGTGCATCAGATCATAAAAAGATTGTATTAAAACCTTACGACAAGCATAATCTGTTATTTAAAAAGGAGACCCCCAAGTCAGTGAAGGATATTTTTAACGATGACGAACTTGATATCCTGAATCCTGATATTGAGGCTGAATCAATTTTTGAATTTAAGTATACCCCAAGAAAGGTAGAACGGGAGGAATCTGATTTTGTAGCACAACGAAAGCCTCTAACCGATCAGGAATATGAGCCATATAAAAGACTCTTCAAGAAAGTACACAAGGAGATAAAGTCAGGGAAAAGAATCCTCAGGGAATTTAGAAACACTGATAAAAATCTAAAAGAGAAACATTTCTATATCCTCGACGGTATACTTTGCTATCTAGAATTTGCCAATATAGAACTGGTTGAGGAAAAGAACATGGGAGGAAAAAGATTAAGAAAGGATGGTCGGACCAGGACAGTTTTTGATAACGGCACCTATAGCAATATGCTTTACCGTTCCTTAGGAAAACTGTTAACAATCAATGGTCGTGTAGTTTCAGAAACCGATGAAGCTGCGGAAAAAGAATTGATTGCCAATACAACAACAATAGAACCAGAAGATATAGAAAGCGGCTGGATTTATGTTTTGCGTTCCAAATCTCGAAATCCAAAAATTGCTTCTATAGAAAATCTTCATAAAATAGGATTCTCTACTGTTGATGTAAAGAGAAGAATAATAAACGCTGCAAATGAACCTACTTATTTAAATGCTGATGTGGAAATAGTAGCTACGTTCAAATGTCTAAATTTAAATACTCAAAAATTTGAGAATTTAATTCACCGCTTCTTTAGAGATGTACAACTTCAAATTGATATACTCGGGGAAGGTAATGAGCGGGTATCTCCCAGAGAATGGTTTGTAGTTCCTTATCCAATTATTGAGAGAGTTATTGACCTGTTTATTTCTGGAGAAATTGTAAATCACCAATATGATAGAAAAGATCAGGCTATAATAGAAAGAAGATAACGTTTCCTTTAGATTATGAATAATGAATTGACAGCTCCTGGTCAACATTTAAAGCTTCTCTAATTCTTTCCAAGGTGAACTCCCTGTTGTGATTAGATAGATCCTTTTGAAGATCATCAATGGTTGTTACCAGACTATCATCTTTAGAGAATCTAAACCATAGGGTACGTTCTGATTTTATGGCTTTTTGGGTCTGTTTGTGTAGAGCCTCAATAGCGCGAAGTTTCTGAATAAGATCTTCAAGGTTCAGATGGCCCTGCAGGTAATCATTTAACAGGATGCTAATTCTATGACTGTGTTGATTTGGATTCATCATTACCAAAAATAAAAGTGGGAATGTCCAAATTTACAATCTTGACTTCAATTATAGTAGACTCACACCTAGTAATAAAGATTTTTTGTGGCCACGCTGATTTGGATTAGTTATAGAGTTCAGATTTAATCCCCCTATATACAGAACTAACGCTATTTTGTGAGGCATATGAATCTAGTCAAAATATTTGATGTCCTGGTTACATTTGACATGGTATCCTTTTAACATCACATCAAAAATGGGAATATACTGTTTTACATAAGTAGATGCCACTTCAGGATTGTCAGCATCCAGGTGCTCTAAAAAAGGTGTCAATGCAACGTATTCTCCCTGGATGCCATGTCCATACTGCTTTACCCTGTAAATCAAGGAAAAGTCTTGCTCTTTATTCTTGTATACGTAATTCTCTGAACGAGCGGTCATTTGATTTTCTTCTATATCAATGAGTACTACTAAGTCTTGAAAAGACCTAATACCGAATTTATGAACTTCAACTCTTGGAAATCTTTGTGCACTCTTTTTTAATGCCAATTTTAATTCTGTTTCTCCGCCACATAACTTCTCTAAAAAATCAAAAATGAAAAAACTCTGCAAAGGCGGGTGAGTTTTATGCTGTATTTGAACATAATAATCTTCTAATTCAAAGGGTTTTGATAAAAAATTTACAAAGCTTCGTGTACTGAGTGCACCCACTTCAAAGAATTTGATAATGGTAAAATGCAGAAAATAAGTTATGTCCTGAAAATTTGTAAAAGTATGGCTCGCTCTCTCGTTTCCATATTTTATTTTGTCAAAAATTTTATGCAGCTTTCTGGATATTATACGTTTAAAGTTGTACTCGAATACTTCTGTAGAGTAGAATTTATCAATATATCCTGAAAAATCTGTGTCTGAACCATATCGATGATGGAAAATATTTCTAATGTTTTGAATATCACATATCAGAATAATCTTATCAAAACCGAGTTTGTGCTCTCCACTATTCTCCTTGTCTACTTGTGCTGAAAAAACATTCAATATTCTGAATATGTGTTCAGGATCTATGCGATCCAAATCGTCGATGATTAAAACCGAATTCATTTCTTCATTCTCTTTGGCTTCTGATACTAATTCCCGGATTAAAAGTGAAATATTATCATTCTCATAAATGCTTCCTGTTTTCTTCTCCAGTCCATTGAAGAAATTTTTTATATGAGATTGAGGAGTTATTTCGTCTGCTTCTTCAAGCTTATCATAGAGGGTTTGAACAATGGAAAAAATTGCTTCAAATCTTTGATCGACCTTCGATCCATTCTTAGCGAGATCCCATAGAATCTGTTTGAAATTTTCTTTAAAAAAAACCTTTCTGTTTAATGTCTTTTCCGATCTCGAATATTCTTCTAGTGGGAACTTCTTAAACAGTTCAAAGGCTACATCATATTTGATGTATTCAAAAATATCTTCATTGTTAGCTACTGAATAGTTGACGGGGTTAAGTTTAATTCCGAGATATTTTTCTTTTTGTTGCTCAAAAAACTCCTTAATGAAGTAGGTTTTACCTATTCCGAAAATGCCAGAAAAAATGATCTGTTTATTCTTCTCAGGGTGTAAATGCTTAGCAAACTTCTGTAATTCTTCTGTTATGGATAGTGGTTCTAAATTCATTTAATTTTTAATTTTCCTGAAATATAATTGCTTTAGATAATTAGTGGTAGTCCACTCATCACTTTATTCTTTGTCTGACATAGAAGCTACAAAATCTTTTCGCAAAAAAACAGCATTGGCCATATTATGGAATGTCCTGGTCCGACAGCCAGTTCTCATAAGCCTTTTTCTGTTCAGGGTTTTCCTGGAGATAGATGTTATACGACCTCGTTAGCTTCTCCTCAATTTCTTCATCTTTTAATGCTATTACTTCAAAACTAAGATATCCAACCAGGGTGAGGAGAAGGATCACAAGACTTCCGAAGATCATGCCCAAACTCTTGGGGAGAATGTAAGCATTTTTTATTTTTACGTCAATAGCAGTTAGTTTTTCCGCGGCCAATGCTTCCTTTTCCTGTTGCTTCTGAAAGAAAGATCTTAACTGTTTTTCCATTACCTCAGTAGTAATAGGAATGCTCCGGGTGTTGAGTTCCTCAGTCATTTTTTTCATCTGCAGGAGACCATTTTGGAAATCCTGAATTTCATCAGTCATCAGCTCCATGATCTCGTCTATTTTCTTCATCTCATAGTATTTTAATATCCCATTCCTATTCCTGGATCCAGAGCTCTTTTGATGGTCTGTTTGATCAAATCTTTGGCTATTTTATTTATGAGGCCGGTACTAAGTTGGACGGTACTGCTAAGTAGCTGAAGAGAACATGGTGGCTCTTTAAGCCTTGTGATACTATTGTTTTGACTGATTCCAATAATAATCTTATTGCCACTCATACTCCTGTGGATTTCACTACCTTTCAGATTTATACCATTGTATTCAAATCTAAAACCCTGCAACTGCCTGGATCTGTTAATACTTGGAATAACCTTTACCCTATGTACCTGCATCTTCTGTATATACTCATCAAGAGATTTAGGTTTTGTTTGGAGAATTTTCTCATGTATGAATTGAACTTCTTTGCGGTGATGTTGAAGCTCAACTAGCCTGGCTTGTTGCACTTCCCTTACTCTTTTAAGGCCTAACTCCCTTGCAACGCTATCTGCGGCAATTTGACTTCGTTTTCCAATAAAGCTGTCTTTATAAACTTCCCCCGTGAGGCTAACGCGGTTGGCATAAATATGAATGTGAGTATGGTTCTTATCCCGATGAACAAAACCTATGGCCTGATGATTCTGAAGATTCATTTTTATTAAGAACCTTCGAGCGATCTCACCCAATCCTTCCGAGGTCATATTCTTTCCATCTTCTATGGTTGGACTTACTATAAAACTAAGGGTGTTTTTGGTGCATCTTTCATGCTGGGATTGGATAATTTGGAATTCTTCTGTGATCTCCCGGGGATTATCTCCCGCCAGGTGTTCTTTAAGTACTACCTCTGCCTCCTTTTCCTGATCCCATCCATAGGCTAACGATGCCTTTGTTCTTGAGATGGCGTGTCCTTTCCCTATCATTTCTTGAAATTTTGTAAGTGAGTTCTAATTTCCTCAGCAAGTCGCTCCACAGTCGCGGCTAACTTTGGATCCCGTTTTTTGAACATATTACTAATTCTAGTAAAGTTGTTCTTATACTCCACCAACATCCGATAGTATTGTAATTGTTCCGGTGTTATCCTTTCCACAATGTTTCTTTCAAAGGCAGTGGAACGAAGGTATTCTGAAAGGGATATTCCGGCCCTGGCTGCTCTTTTTTTGAGTAGCTTTTTCTCATAAATTGAGCATCGGATCTGGATGAATTCCCTTTTCATCTTTTTTTCTTTTTAGCCTTTGCGACCTCCGGGAGTAAAGCAAGATTGTCATGACAATGACACATCTTGCTTTGCTTTTCAAAAAGATAATCATGTGTAGCTTTAATTAATTTAAGTTGTGCTACTCCTTTTTTTATACATTCAAAATTTGAACAATCTGCTTACTTACAAGCATTTCATTCAAGTCCTGAAAATTTTTGTAAATACTACTCTCATCCTTAATGTGAGAATAACTTTTAAGCAAGTTTTTCGTTGCTGTTCTTCCAGATGGATCCCTGTCCAGGTATAAGGTTACTGCTTTATAGTTTTTGCAAATAGGATGCACTTCAGAAATAAAAGAGAGGGAATTTAGAATAAGAAGATCTGCTCTCTCTATTTCCTCTGAAGCTACTACTGCCAATGATAACAGGTCAAACATTCCTTCAAGTACAATTAGCTTTTCTCCCCCCTTCTTTAAGTACGAGTAGCTTTTAGGTGTAGTAGAACTTTTACCATAAAGATTTCTCAATTCCCAGCCCCCTGAATGATTTTTAAGGCCAAGAGCAAAAAGCGTCTTTCCATGGCATTCATACCAGATCTCTTTACAATAGGTTGCTGCTACGTGAAGTGGAATCTTTCGGGAGGACAGATACTCTTTTAGTGAACAATGTCCTATAGGCAGGATCTTAAGGATCTTGTTTTTTGGTTCCTTTATTTGGCTGCTTTTCCTGAAGTTTAGATTGGATTTAGAAACCGGTAATCCCTCTGATAAATAGTCGAGAGCCTCTCCCACCGAACAGCCTGAAATTAAACATACCAGGTCAATCACATTACCTCCTTTTCCTATTCCGAAGTCGTACCATCTGTTGAGCTCAATAGAGACCTTAAAAGAGGCCTGAGTTTCTGACCGCAGGGGACTCAGAAACCAGGCTTCTTTTTCCGATTTGTGGCTGGGAAAGTGCCCTAGCTTTGCCAGCGTTTTGACGATGCAAATGCTACGGGCTGTTTCACAGTTCATTCTTTTTGTTTTCATCAGCTTTTTATTTAGTAGTGTTTGCTATGTTTTACAACTCTCCTTTCTTTTCCTTCTTTTGTCATCAAATAAATTTTTGATGACAATTTGATGACAGTTTGATGACAGCTGAAACCCTTACTATTATTGGTTTTATCTTACTTTGTCATCAATTCATCAAAAAATAAATAGTATTTCAAAGTTTTACCCTCAATAGCAGCTTCCATTTTGATGAAATGATGACAGCAGCTGAAACCTCCCGCAAACACTGGAGATTCCCTGTCATCGTTTTGTCATCATTTCATCATTTTTCACTTCGGAAGAGAGAATTCAGCTGATTTTATCATCCTCGAAATTCTCCAGAAGGAAATTTTTATTTATAGAGAAATAGCGTCCTTTAGCTTCTATAAAAGATGTAGAACCATCTCCCCAGAGCAGGAACTTTTGGTAGCGGTTGGAATTGGGCTGATTCTCCAGCTTCCAGTCCTTCTTCAGGATTTTCCGGATTTGGGTAAGATCGGTTCGAAGTCGGGATTTACTAATTGCATTATAGGCATCCATCGGACAAAGATTCAGCACTTCCAGATCCTGGTTTTCCATCACCATTAATAGAATATTAGCCAGTTCCCTTTCCACCCTGTTCCGGTTATTCTGCACCAGTTTTTTCAAGGCAGGTGTTTCTATTTGATCAGCAGAAAACCACATCCGGGTTTGATGCCTGGAATGGAGCTTTCGATTTTTCAGGTAAAACAGAAATGCAGGAACCTCTTTGGCCAGGGATTCCAGGAATTCTGTTTGCTCTTTCTTTATCACCGGAACCTGTAGTACCCAGAAACGGGTTTCATGATGGTCTATCTTGATGAAGTTCTCTTCATTGTTACTGCAGAGGATGAACTTTCCGAAGAATTCCACTTCCCGCTTGTCCTTCCCTTTTGCCTCCAGTTTATTGATATTGGTGGTACTTAAGTATTTGATCCTCTCGGTCAGCTCTTCTTTGTTGAACAACACTTCATCGATACAGATCAGAAGTTTATTCGCCCAATCAGCGTTGAACTGGCTGGTAAAGCTGTCATTGGTGAGATAGGTCAGGTTATTTTCAAAAATGAGTTTTAGCCATTTAAGAAAAGTACTTTTCCCGGTGGAGCGTTCCCGCGAGACCAGGCAGAGGATAGGTAAGATTTGTGTAGGCTTGATAAAAAGGAGTTGCAGATAATCCAAACCCAATTCGTAATGAGCCCCAAATATATGTTTGACAAAACTTAAGGAAGTAGTACATGCTCCCTTTTCCAGGAAATGACTTAATGGAGCATATGTGTTATAAAAATTGTGGCAGGAGGATTTAAAATCCAGATGATCCGGGATACATGTGAAGCCATCATATTTTGGAATGGCTGCAAGAAAAGTTTTTCCGTGGTCCTGCCGAATCGTTTCAATATTCCATGGCACCAGGGCTTCATTTTCCACGCCGGAAATGCTTGGAACATTTACCAGCTTGTAGTACTGGGTTCCGACCCGGATGTATGACTTTCTTTTCTCCACCATCTCAATTGTTGGACTCTTTCTGTAGTGACATTTATTCCCTTAAATATAACAACAACCTGTTGTTTTTGAGACATTTACACAAAAAATAAAATTTGAATATGAATCATTTAAAATGATATCATTCAAAATTGATTTCATTTAGAAATAGGCCAAATGATGGCAAATAAAGCTTTTGGAAAAAAGGGCCTAATCTTTATTTTTTGAGATTTCAGAGAGAAAAAAGCAGGAAGAGCAAAAATTGCCATGAAATCCGATTCTTGAATTTCATCTTTTTCATGATTTACTTTTTGTATCTCGAGCGTTTTCCATTTTCCCAAAATCCATTTCTACATCTAAACAAGATCTCGTTTTTCTTTTCATTTACTTCCCGTAGAGCCCTCGCTGTTACCTTTTTCCGTTGCTCCTTTAGGGAATTTAGAATTAGGATAGGCCGTATTGAAACTCTAGTGAAAAGAGCTGGTATTTCATTCAGGCCGGCTAACTTCTAAATTCCGTTGTTTTGCATTAGTATAAGTGGTAACAGCGATGGGAGATGGTGAAAAACTAGGTGAAGAGGCATCTATCATTACTAGAAATTAATTACTTGCAGGATTTGGCGGACTCTTGACTAGCGGATAGTACAAAATTCTCATTTTTAGAACATCCTCACTAATCCGTTAGTCATGTGTCCAAGACCTCCCCCAAAAGCTCTTTTCCTGGAACGCAGTGGAAGGGAATGTGCTTTGGGCGTCGAACTACATTTTCAATACTAGGAGCAATGTTCTTAAATTCTCAATTTCAAATTATTCTGCTCCAGGATTTGCATATCCTTCTCTATTTTTTCATCAAGCACCTTCGCATAAATTTGAGTAGTCTTTAAGGATCTATGCCCTAACATTTTTCCTACACTTTCAATAGGAACTCCTTTAGAAAGAGTTACAGTGGTTGCAAAGGTATGTCTGGCCAAATGCGTGGTTAGATTTTTTTTGATGCCGCAGAGATCCGCTATTTCCTTTAGATAGGCATTTGACTTTTGATTTGTCAACACCGGCAGGACGCCCTTTCCGGCTTGAACATGAGGATGTCCCGCATATTTGTCCAGAATGGCTTTTGGAATATCCAGTAATGGAATACTACTTAAAGATTTGGTTTTTTGACGTTTGGTTTTAATCCATTTTTTTCCGCTGATATTCATGATAATATCATCAGCCGAAAGTTTCTTTACGTCTGCAAATGCAAGGCCTGTATAACAACAGAATAAAAAGATATCCCTCACCAGTTCTAAACGGGGAATATCAAATTCCTTATTAGCCATTTCCTGGAGTTCGGAATCAGTTAGATATTCCCGATCGGAGGTTTTCCAGCTGCCCTTCCAGTGAAAGAATGGATCTTTATCAATCCATTGATTTGCATAGGCAATGCGAATGATCTTCTTGAAGTTTACAATATATTTTTGAGCAGTATTGTGGACACAATCCTTTTCTGATCTTAGATAATGATCAAATCCCGTTATAAACTTATGATCGACATCTTCCACAGGAATATCTTTTTTCTTATATCTGAATGATAAGTAATCCTCTATATGTTTTTTACAGGCATTGTATCGCTGCAGGGTCCCCTTTGTAAATCCTTTTCCAATTAATTTTTCCATCTGATCATTATGATCCTGAAAAATCTCCAGCAGCATATACTGCTTTTCCTTTTTGCCGGAATAAATATCTTTAATAATTGCTGCGGAAATTGGCCTGTTCTCTCGCAAAAGACGATCATGAATATGATATAAGGCTGCTCGGATAGAATCAATAAATCTGGAAATAGTTTGTGATTCCGCAGAGTTCCCTTTTGCCCTTCCACTTTTACTGTTCCAGTTTTTTAAATGAACTTTTCGGCTCGTACTGAACTCAACCCGATGACCATTATAGGTAATCCTGGCGTACAACACTGCGTAATCAGTAGTTGAAGATCTCCCTTTTTTAGGAAAGAATAGGATGCTTAGTAACTTTGACATAGGTGCGTCTTTTAAAATGCTCACCTGAAAGGTACTAAAATAGGGGTATAAAAAATGTTAAAGGAACCTCGCAAAGCCTTTGTTAACAATACTTTACAAATAATTCGGTGCGTCTTTTTTAATAGCAAAAAGACGCACCGAATTGAGCACCAATTAATTGCATCTATTTGCCATTAAATGAGATGATTTAAAAATAAAAAGCCTCTAAATCAATGATTTAGAGGCTTTTAAGGTGCTTTTGGATTTCTCCTAGCGGTCTGGACGAGACTCGAACTCGCGACCCCCTGCGTGACAGGCAGGTATTCTAACCAACTGAACTACCAGACCGTTGCTTTATTGCGAGTGCAAATATACAGCACATTTTCAGTTCTACAAACGTTTTTTAAAATATTTTGAAAGTATTTTTTACCCACCTAAACAACCTTCTGACGTTCAACTAAATACGTAAGTAAAATTTTTTCAAAATTTTCATTAGTATCGGCCTGTACGTACTTAATTCCGTACTGCGCACACTTCAGCTTAAGCCTGCTAAAATAGGTGTTCACCTCCTGCAAATAGCTATCTCTCACATTATCAGCATAAAGGTCTATTTTCTCGCCCGATTCAACATCTGTGAAGCGACGAGGCTCTTCTCCAAAATTAAAACTGAATTCCTTTTCCCTGTCCAGAACATGAAACAAAACCAGTTCATGTTTGTTGTATTTTAAGTGCCTTAGCGCTTCAAAGAGTTTCTCCTCCTCCACTTCCTCCTGGAACATATCAGAAAAGAAAAAGATGAGCGACCGTCTCTTCATTTTTTCGGCGATTTGATGCAAATAGGTGTACGTAGCTGTACTCTTGTTGCCCACGGGGCGGCTTAGGGTCTCTTCAAGCACATGTAGCAGCATACGGCGGTGCCTGTCCCCTCCTTTTTCGGGTGCGTAGTACTCGTATGCATCGCTGTATATACTAAGGCCTACAGAATCCCGCTGCTTTTTGAGTATTTGCATTAGACATGCCGATGCTAAAACAGAAAAACCTATTTTATTGAGGTTAGAGAGGCTTTGATCCCTTTTCTCTGGAAAATGCATGGAAGCAGAGTTATCCAGTATCAAATGACACCGTAGATTGGTTTCTTCCTCATATCGCCTGGTAAAGAGCTTATCGGTCTTTGCAAAAAGCTTCCAGTCTATATGCCTGGTACTCTCGCCGGGATTATAAACCTTATGTTCTGCAAATTCTGAAGAATACCCGTGAAAAGGACTTTTATGGAGTCCGGAAATAAATCCTTCCACAACCTGTCTGGCCAGTAACTCCAGGTTAACAAATTTTCCGGAATGGTGAATCTCCTGCTCTAACTGCATTTCTGAAAATTTCTATCCAAGGTACAAATTATAAGGCATAAAAAAATCCGGGAAAAACCCGGATCTCTTTATATCTAAACTTGTGAACAACTACAATAGTTGATCCAGGGCTTCGGCATAAGTGTTCTTAGGAGCAACTCCTACCTGCCTTCCCACTACTTCACCATTTTTAAAGATCAATACAGTAGGAATGTTTCTTACACCGTATTTTGCAGCAAATTCCTGGTTTGCATCTACGTCAAGCTTTCCAACTACTGCTTTCCCTTCATATTCCTTACTAATATCATCAATGATAGGACCTACCATTCTACAAGGGCCGCACCATGCTGCCCAAAAATCTACCATTACAGGTTTGTCGCTTTTTAGTACTTTCTCTTCAAAAGTAGCGTCAGTTATTTCTAAAGCCATATTTCTCGTTTTAGTTCATTGTTCTACTAAAGACAAAAATAGGCAAAATTATAAGGAATCAATACCTTAAGAAAATCAGATTTACCTATCTGCTCATTGTCACCTCCTATAAAAAGCCTTTTCACTCCTCAAAAATGTAAGAAAAACCTTTCATTATTTTCACCAGCTCAACCCTTCATCTGGTAATTTAGATCTTAAACGTTTTATCTGAGATATCAATAATTAGCATTTAAGATTTCGTTATCTTTAATATATAAGTAATTAAAAATCAGCGCTTATTCGTATAACTTTACCCTAAAAAACATTGCCATGTCTGCACTCTCTCACCTCTGGAAAGAACAAACGGAAGGATTTTCATTTGTTCAGAAAATTATCATCGGAACTATCCTCACTTTCATTCTTGTTACAGCTGTTTTTGCACTTTTCCTGGTATACCTGGAACTACAGAAATAGCCTGAAACACGACTGAAGTTTTACCCGGTGAAGAAAATTTGTCGGGAATATTTAAAAAAACACTCTCCAAAAATGTCATTTTTGGAGAGTGTTTTTTTAATTCAGCTTATACAACACCTGCTGTTCTTCCAGTGCGTTTAATAGTTCCTGGGAAATCCTTACTTTCTGTTTTCGGCTTGGCATGTGCAACTTTATTCTTTCCTTCATTTCATACACCACAAAATTAAGCCGGTTCTCCCCGCTGTGATTTCTGAAAATATCAAAAAGAGCATCAATCTTATCCTCCTGAAGTTCATCTATATTCAGTTGAATAGTGAGCTTTTTGGCATAATTCTCCATCACATCATGCAGCAACTGAATGTTGTTGAACTGCAACCTTGGCTCTCCTTTTCTACCTGTTTCCCTATTAGGGTAACCCTCTCTAATAAAGATCTTCGCGTGAATAAAAGAGTTGGGCACCAGGAAATGGCGGTACTTGAGGTACTCTTCCTTGAACATTCTAAACTCGTATGAATCTGAATAATCTTCCACGATAAAACTGGCCCAGCCCTGCCCCTGTTTATTCACTCTATGCTGTACATCACTAATTACCCCTCCAAAAGTGAGTTCTTTATTAACGGCTTCTTCCAGATTTTGGAAATCGGCTAAAACGGCGTTACAGAAGTACTTTAATTCGGTTTTAAAATCATCAAGCGGATGCCCGGATAGATAGATCCCCACCACTTCCCGCTCCCGCTTCAGTTTTCCCATAGTACCCCATTCTTCGCAGGGAGGCACCACCGGCTCCGGGATTTGCACTTCACTGGTATCTCCAAAAAGGCTCACCTGGGCAGAATTTTCATTTTCCTGATATTTGGCCGCATACTTCACTACCTTTTCCAAAAACGTAATGCCGTCGCCTTCATCATGGAAGTACTGTGCCCTGTGCGTATCGCCAAAGCTGTCAAAACCACCAGCCAAAGCAAGATTTTCAAAAGCCTTTTTATTGGCAGCCCTTAAGTCTATCCTCTTGGCCATGTCAAAAATGGACCTGTAGGGGCCTTTATCTTTCCTGTTCTCAACTATGGTAGCCACAGCTCCTGCACCCACTCCTTTAATCGCTCCCATTCCAAAACGCACTGCGTTCTCTTTGTTCACCGAAAATTTGTAATAGGATTCATTAACATCAGGCCCAAGCACGTTCAACTTCATTCTCTTACATTCTTCCATGAAGAAGGTCACCTGCTTAATGTCATTCATGTTATTGGAAAGTACTGCTGCCATGTATTCCGCAGGATAATGCGCTTTTAAGTATGCGGTTTGATAGGCAATCCAGGCATAGCAGGTTGAGTGAGATTTGTTAAAGGCGTAAGATGCAAAAGCCTCCCAGTCTTTCCAGACTTTCTCAAGTACTTCCCGCGGATGCCCGTTCTTTTCTCCCCCATCAAGGAATTTCGGTTTTAACTCTTCCAGCAGCGAAAAGATTTTTTTTCCCATCGCCTTACGCAAAACATCGGCTTCACCTTTGGTAAAGCTGGCGAGCTTTTGCGACAGCAACATCACCTGCTCCTGGTATACCGTAATTCCGTAGGTTTCTTTGAGATATTCCTCCATCGCCGGCAAATCATAAACGATTTCCTCATCGCCATGCTTCCGGGCAATAAAGCTGGGAATATATTCCATTGGCCCCGGCCGGTAAAGAGCGTTCATCGCGATAAGGTCATCAAAGACCGTTGGCTTGAGGTCTTTCATGTGCTTTTGCATGCCGGGAGATTCATACTGAAAAATCCCTACCGTTTCCCCTCGTTGGAATAACTCATAAGTCTTCTCATCGTCCAGCGGAAAACTATCAGGGTCAAGATCAATGTCATGTCTGCCCTTTACGATCTTCACCGTGTCCTTAATAAGCGTCAAGGTTTTAAGCCCCAGGAAATCCATTTTTAGGAGTCCGGCGCTTTCCACAACCGAGTTGTCAAATTGGGTAACATAAAGATCTGAATCTTTAGCAACCGCAACCGGCACAAAATTGGTAATATCACTTGGTGTAATGATCACCCCGCAGGCATGGATCCCGGTATTTCTAACAGATCCTTCCAGGATCCTCGCCTGGTTCACTGTTTGAGCCTCAAGGTCATCTCCCTCAGCAATATTAAGAAGCTCATTAACTTTGTCTACCTCTTCACTCCTAAAGCTACTCCTAATGGTCTTTTCGTCCATTCCGAAGATCTTGGCAAGCTTGGTGTTGGGGATCAGCTTGGCAATCCTGTCGGCTTCATTTAAAGGAAGGTCAAGTACCCGCGCGGTATCCCGAATAGAAGATTTCGCAGCCATGGTACCATAGGTAATAATCTGCGCCACCTGGTTGGCTCCGTATTTTTTGATAACATAGTCCATGACCCGGCTTCGGCCTTCATCATCAAAGTCGATATCAATATCGGGCATACTTACCCTGTCTGGATTCAGGAACCTCTCAAAAAGCAGATCGTACTTAATAGGATCGATATTGGTAATTCCCAGGCAGTAGGCAACAGCACTACCTGCCGCCGATCCCCGTCCCGGCCCCACCGAAACATCCATGTTACGTGCTTCCCGAATAAAGTCTTCAACGATAAGGAAGTACCCTGGGTATCCTGTATTCTCGATAACCGAAAGTTCAAAATCCAGCCGGTCTTTAATTGACGGTGTAATTTCGCCATAGCGCTTCTCTGCCCCAACAAAGGTGATGTGCTTTAAGTAAGCATTCTCACCTCTCTTCCCTCCATCTATGGCATCTTCAGCCACCACAAATTCTTCAGGAATAGTAAACGCAGGCAGTAAAACATCCCGTGCCAGCTCATAAGGTTCAATCTTATCTACAACTTCCTGAACATTTGAAATTGCTTCCGGCAGGTCTTTAAACAGCGACTTCATCTCATCACCGCTCTTAAAGTAATATTCATTATTGGGAAGCCCGTAGCGATAACCGCGGCCACGACCAATTGGCGTAGCCTGTTTTTCACCATCCTTTACACATAACAAAATATCATGCGCATTGGCATCCTCCTGCTCACAGTAATAAGTGTTATTGGTTGCCACCAGTTTTACCTCATGTCTCTTTGCCAGCTCTACTAAAACAGGATTCACCCTGTTCTCATCTTCCTGGTTATGGCGCATTAGCTCTACATACAGGTCATCTCCAAATTGTTCCTTCCACCAAAGCAGCGCTTCTTCTGCCTGATTTTCACCAACATTCAGGATTTTCCCGGGAACTTCCCCGTAGAGGTTTCCGGTAAGAACAATAATATCCTCCTTATACTGCTGTATCACCTCCCTGTCAATCCGCGGCACGTAGTAAAAACCTTCGGTATAAGCCATAGAAGACATCTTCGCGAGGTTGTGATAACCCTTCTTATTTTTGGCCAGCAGCACTACCTGGTAACCATTATCTTTTCGGCTCTTGTCTTTGCGATTTTCACACACAAAGAATTCACAACCCACAATCGCTTTAAGTTCGCGGGCTGTGGCAGGCTCATTATTTTCGGCGGCGGCTGCATTTTTAGCCTTTACGCCCTTGTTGTAAGTGCCAACTTCTTTCACAAAGTGAAAGGCACCCATCATGTTAGCGTGATCTGTCAGCGCTACGGCCGGCATATTTTGCTTTGCCGCGGCGTTCACAAGATCTTTGATGCTAATGGTAGATTGCAGGATTGAGAACTGACTGTGATTATGAAGGTGAGAAAAAGCAACTTCATCAAGCTTCTCAAGGTTTTCCTCTATTTCTGCGGAAGAAATTTCGGTTCCTTCTTTCTTCTGAAGCCTTTTCCTGATCTCTTCGGAAGCTTTCTTCAGGTTGATGTGTTTTAAACCGATTAGCTCAATTGGCTGCGGATTTACTTCTGAAAAATTCTCGAAATAATCTGGTTTTACATCCAGCTCTTCCGAAGTAAAGATCCTCTTCCTGATAAGTTCAAGAAAACAACGGGTGGTTGCTTCCACATCGGCAGTCGCATTATGGGCTTCAGCAAAGGGCTCATGAAAAAGGAATTCATGCAGCTCGGTCAACGTAGGGAGCTTAAACTTCCCTCCCCTACCACCGGGAATACAACACAACTGTGCAGTTACTTCAGTACAGGTATCCAGCACAGGCAGGTGCTGCAAGGTATTTTCCATTTGAAGCCGATGAAATTCGGCTCCCATAATATTCACATCAAAACCTACATTTTGCCCCACTACAAATTTTGAGCGGGAAAGGGCTATGTTGAACTTCTCCAACACCTCCTGTAGGCTCACTCCCTGTTCTAAAGCTAACTCGGTAGAGATCCCGTGTACCTTTTCGGCATCATAGGGAATATTAAATCCTTCGGGCTGCACCAAATAATCCTGATGCTCAACTACCCGCCCCATATCATCGTGTAACTGCCAGGCTATTTGTATACAGCGCGGCCAGTTATCACTATCGGTAAGAGGAGCATCCCAACGCTTGGGAAGACCCGTGGTTTCAGTATCAAAAATAAGGTACATAAAATAATATTTTAGAGGCTTTTAGGCTGATT
>Ga0208014_1000197_pt1 | contig 34341 bp, 27 predicted proteins | sample 25_taG_FD_184099 | JGI IMG/M metagenome (GOLD analysis project Ga0208014, IMG submission 184099) | Marine viral communities from Cariaco Basin, Caribbean Sea - 25_WHOI_OMZ (SPAdes) (version 2) | ecosystem: Environmental > Aquatic > Marine > Oceanic | place: Caribbean Sea: Cariaco Basin...
CACAGATAGCAACCTTGCGACTTACTAATGGTTCAAGGCGTTACCCCTGCCCATAAGGGACTTGCACCCTCTAGATTAATGATTTACCTTTAGGTAAATTAAAAGATGCCCATGCTGGGCACACACAATATATAACCGCAATTACGGCGGATTCGACTGCGTGCGAATCCACGCGTAATTGCTAACGTCTGTGCTTAACCGAAAAACCTCGTATATTAAGCCGTAACTGCGGTTATACTAAACGTTACCCTTTATTAAAAATAACATTCGTTAATTGTTCACTATTAGAGAACTAAGCGGATATTTGTTCAATAATTGAACGGAGGAAACGAATAATTGCAAAAAGTACACTTCGAGATTATTGTGAAAAACACGCTGATTCCGAACAATACTTAAGGACTTGGTATGACACCGCGAAAAGTGCGGAATGGTTTTCTCCCAACGACGCCAAACAAATTTACATCAACGCAAGTATCTTAAATAATGGTCGAGTGGTTTTCAATAGCAAGGGAAACTCCTATCGTCTTGTTGTTAAGTTCAACTATGAAAAACAATGGGCATTTATCCGGTTCATTGAAGCTCGGCGGACGGGTATGATAAAATATATACTGACACGATTTAAAAATTGATTATGAATTAAAGCCAATTAAAACAAACAAAGTTTACCGGACGCACTTGAACGCTTGGAGATCATTTTCGATGCAACCTGTCAATACCAAAGAGGGCGACGAAGCTGACATACTTCGTTATTAATTGAAAACTACGAAAATGAACATTATCCGATATTGAAAGCATTCGGTGGACAAATTCAAGTTCATCCCACTTCCGTCTGAAAAAACACACCGCAACAGTGGCTCCTAAAAACCAATATTAAAACTCGCGGAAATGAAATATAAATGGCTCTTATTCTTCCTATTCATTTCTGCTTCCTTTTTTGCTCAGCAAAAGCAAATTTTTCAATTGGATGGAACCAAAATCCCAACTTCCGAAATAGATGCAATTGTGCAAAAATTAATGGATTCGGCAAAGGTTGATGGTCTTAGCTTGGCAATCCTAAATAAAAATAGGCCCGTTTATGTGAAGGCTTATGGCTATAAGTATAAGTCCAAAAATGAATTCCTCGATACCACAACAATCAATTATGCCGCGTCCTTCAGTAAGGCGGTTTTTGCTGTTTGGGTTCTAAAACTCAAAGAACAGGGAATAATAGATTTGGATATCCCTCTTTATAAATACTTAAAAAAACCTATAATCGTTTATGATGATTTCGCTGAACTTGGTACGGACGAAAGGTATAAGGAAATTACCGCCAGAATGTGTCTGGACCATACCTCTGGGCTACCCAATACCCGATGGATAAATGTGAGAACGGGTGAAGTTGATACGTTGGGACCATTGAAAATATATTTTAAACCTGGCTCTCAATTTGCATATTCTGGCGAAGGAATCAAATTTTTGCAATTGGCTGTGGAAGATATCACGAATAAAAAACTTGATGAACTGGCAGAGGAACAACTTTTTCGACCCCTTAAAATGGAACGAACAGGTTATATCTGGCACGATGGGTTTGATGATAATTTTGCCGTAGGGCATTTAAACGATGGAAGAATTATAATCAAACAAAAGCGGAAGGAGGCCAATGCAGCGGGATCGTTAGTGACGACGATCTCGGATTTTTCAACATTTATTTCAGCTCTAATGCTTGGAAAAATACTTCAGAAGAAAACATTCAATGGGATGCTTGAGCCGCAAATACGAATAAATTCCAAATACCAATTTCCAACAATTATGGCTGAAACTACTACGGAAAATGATAAAATAAACCTCTCCTATGGTTTGGGTTGGGGATTGTTAACTTGTGAGTATGGACCTGCTTTTTTTAAGGAAGGTCATAGTGATGCGTGGAGGAATTACAACATCAATTTTGTGGACAAGGAAATTTCGATTATAATTATCTGTAATAGCGAAAACGGTGAAGCTCTCTTTAAGGAACTATTGGAAAAAATTATTGGAGATACGTGTACTCCCTGGAATTGGGAACGATATATTCCATATAACTACCCCCAAAAGCGAAAAGTAAATTCTAAAGAATGAATGACACATTTTAATAAATACCAGAAACCAAAGAATATGACCAACAAAATTACCTTGATTCTACTAATCCTTATTTCAATAAAAAGTCTTGCCCAGGAAAGCGTGGTTTTCCAAGCAGAATTCCAACCAAATAAGAAGTATGTCAACAACCTCAATAGCAATTCGCACATTCAAATTAATTTTATTGCTGATGAAGAGGTATTGGCCAGAATAAAAGGTACAGGAATGGAACTCCCAATGATAATGGAAACCGAAATGAATACGGTGACGCAGTTGATTACGCAGGAACGAAATGTGAAGGGAGAATTACCAGCGATTATGGAATACAAAAAGATGACTATGGTAAACACTTTTAACGGGGAAACCACCACCACCGAGAATCCTTATAAAGGGATGAAAGTAATAGGAAAATATGACATCAACAATAAATATACAATTGACACTATAATCGGAGAACTCCTTGCTCCAGAATTACGTAAGGGAATAATTGGAATGTTGGACGAGGTACAGAAATCGATAAAATTCCCTGAAAAACCTATGCGGATAGGCGACAGGTTTAAAAATGAAATCCCTCTCGAAATACCTTTGGAAAACATGAATCCTCTTTCGGTAATTATTAAAATGGAATATATTCTCACCGAAATCAATGGAAATATGGCCTATTTTGACATTCTTCAATTTGTGGGAATAGACAACAAACAGAATCAAATCAATTTTACCGCAAAGGGTTCCGGCTCCGGCATGGCCGAATATAATATCGCCGAAAAATGTGTGACTAAGTTTAACTCTGCGTTACCTATGGAAATGAGCATTAATATGGATGAAAAAATTACAATGGAAATGAAAATGGAAACCCTTAGCCAGCATAATGTCGAAATTCAATAGTTTGATAAATAGAATCCATTAAGAGGACCAGATTGAAAATACATTTACTATTTAAAAACTTCCTTGGCCAAACGTCTCTTTTAAAGCGAAAGTGAATTTAAATTTTAGAACACGAGATAAATCAATGAGTTGCCAAGGCTGAATTTTTTCTTAGGATTTTAACAATAATTTTTTTTACTGATAAGAACTAACCATTCCCAAAAATAGACAGAGTGTCAAGATTGACGACCAGTTAGGCAAATTAACAACAAAAATAAATTTTAGGGAATGCGCAAGAAGAATTAACATTTGACTCAAAAAAAAATCATTATTTTCAAATTGTTCTTAGAACAAACCTAATATTAAAATTTTCCCCAAAAAATGAATATCTACCAAAGCAAAAGCTCCCCATTCGTGCGACTGGCAACTATTGGAGGTCTATCAATTATGTCACTGGCCTCACTATCCCTTTTTACGAACAAAAGTTATGGAATAATTGGCGGCACCGTTTTATGCAGCCTTCTTCTTATGACGGCTCTTTATTTATATGCCACTTCCTTAGACCGAATAATTCTTGAAAACGGAACCCTTATTTTAAAAAAGAAAATCGGTCAAATAAGCATTCCAGAAGCAGAGCTTGTGGATGTCCAAAAACTGGGCTTTTCCAATTTGGCAATGACCTATGGCAGTAAGGGTGTTTTCGGGTTTATTGGAAGCACCATGGACGATTCTGTTTGTTTGGTCAAGGACCGAAACAATATGATCCAAATCAAGACTTTGCGCCAAAATTATGTGATTAGCGCCGAAAAACGGGATGAACTTATCCGCGATATCAAAGATCGTTATGACTTAATATAGTCATCATATATTTTTTGGAAAAATAACCTAAACGTTTTTCCAAAAGACTTTTGATCCGGCCAAATCCTTAATATTCAATTAATTATAGTGTCGCTTTTGATCGAAGTCGAACAGACCTTTGGTTAAGGGCTTAATTATCCAGGACGCGATTGATTTGCAATATAAAACGAAATGGATGCCTTGTAGTTTCCCGAAATATGTTCCTTTCGATTACGAGTTCATTGCCAAGTGGTTTTTTTCTTCCCTCATTCCTATCCCCATTGATTACACGCCAAAAGGATAAGTTTCGGGCATTTGGTCTCCATTGGGTTTAAAATGTAATGGATGGAGCGCGGTGGTTTCATCTATATATAGAAAAGCATCATATCTTTTAGCTAATACCGTGGGGACATAATTACCCCATTCTCTTGAGGGATCGTAAACCACCCCTACTGCCCTATGGCCAATTTTTTCTTCAAAAAAAGCTTCCGATTCATTGGAGTCACCAAAAATCAATAATTTATTTCTGGGCGAATCCTTATGGAGTTTATATTCCACACTTCCTTCCTTAGCCGCTGGGAGAGCCATTCTTTTCATGGGAGCACCCCAATATTCCCCGGCCATCACACTACCTTTATAACTCCCAAATCCTACCAACACTACTCCCTTATCCTCGTGTTGTTCCCGAACCAATTGCCCTACATTATACAAGCCCGCCTGGACCATATCGGTATAACGGGCATCACCAATATGGGTATTGTGTTCCCATACCACCACTTTCGCATCTTCTTTATGGAATTTCATTAATATGTTCAACGTCTCCACCATGTGGAGGTCGCGGACATTCCATGAGTTGTTGTCGAATGAAACCAAGGCTTCGTAATATTTGTCTGCATTTTTCATGACCAAGGCATTCATCTCGGCGTTTAGCGATCCTTCCAGTTCATCATTATAGGAAGGTGAATTTTTTCGCACTTCCCCTAACAAGGCCACCACTTCATTTTTACAGTTTTGGTTTAATCCTCGGTAAGCATTCATATAGGAATCATTTTCTTTATAAGGCTCAAAGCAATCTGCCACCTTTTTGGCCAAAACCGCCGTTTTGGGATCTTCCTCTTCCAAATAATTCACCAATGTTTCCAATGATTCCCAGAGGCTATAGACATCCAGTCCGTAAAAACCTATTTTCTCCCCGGCCTCCCGGCTGCTATTGAATTCCTTTAGCCATTCGGCTAGGGCGGCAACCTCCCAATTTGCCCACATCCACGTTGGCCACCGATTAAATTGTTTTAGCAGGTCCCGGATTGGGATTTCCGGGTGCATCAAATTTTTTATCCATCGATTGATTTTATAGCAGTCCGGCCAATCCCCTTCTACTGCAATAAATGAAAAACCCCTTTCCCTTATTAATCTTTTGGTGATTTCTGTTCGCCAGGTATAATATTCGTGGGTACCGTGACTTGCTTCCCCCAATAGCACGTAATTGGAATCACCTATTTTATCCAATAATATATCCAAATGGGACGAATTTTCCAGAGGATGATAATGCATCCTTGAAACGGGTCTTGAATTTGAAATTATGTCGCTCATTATCAGATATTTTGATTAATCTTCAAATTACTAAATTTTGCGGAATTTAAAAAAATTAAGAAGCAGGCCATGGAAAGATTAGATTTATTCCTCAAAAAAATCAAAGTTCTTTAATAGTGGAAAAAAAGATGGAGCTGGAACAATAATTTACGACTACAATTTTCCTATGATCACCCTACATAAATGAGACGATACAAAAATTCCATTTCAACTTCACCTTTTAAATCTGAGAAAGCCGATTTCCTTGTTAAACGTTTGGAAAAGAATGTATAAAGTATTGTTAGGTAGCAACTGAAAAGAATCAAAGTTGAATATCTTGTAGGAAGATATTAATCATTAAAAATTAAATACCATGGCAGATAAAACAAATCCCGAAAACAGACCTATACGACCGGGCGTAAACCAACAAAATCCAAATAGTTTCAATGAGTCTCCCAATCAAAAACAAGGGGAACAATGGCAAGAAAAGCAAAATAATGACCCATCCAAAGAACATGCCGAAAAAGAATGGGAACGTTCCCAACACCGGGAGCAGGAAGAGGAATAAAATACAGGAATTTAATGGCCTATATATTATTTAATGGGGTGCGATAAGAATTGCACCCTACTTTTGTGAATAAAACCCGGCTGGTTTTAAGGTTTCCATATCTGGAAATCCCAAAAAACATTTTAGCTAAAAAATGTATTTTCGTGGGGATAATAATTTAATCCTTGCACCGCTTAAATTTCGCAAAATCTAATTGCCTCTTCATATGTTTTTTTTATACAAAAATATTTTAATTCGTCTTTCATCAGCTTCATTTTTTGTCGCTTTATTCCTCTCGATTTCATTTGCACAAGCGCAGCAGACCTCTCTTCTTAAAAGCAATAAGGATACTGTTGATTTTATAGGGGAGCGCCATTTGATACCCGGAGAAACCATGGGTCAAAAGATGGAAAGTCTGTTATTCTGGTCAGAAGCAGAAAAGAAAAGACGTTTTCCGCATATGCAGGATATTTTTCCCAGCATGGAAGTTGCCGCAGGAAATAACCTCTATACCCTCCCAATGGGCCCATCCCTAGAAAAGAGGTTGTCTAAAAATTTTGTGGAAAATTATATCGATGAAAATCAAGTTGGTGGAATTATTGTACTAAAAGACAATAATATCCGGCTGGAGCATTATGGAAAAGGGGTTAACCAAAATACGGTTTGGACCTCATTTTCAGTTGGAAAATCGGTTACCTCTATGTTATTGGGTATTGCGCTAAAAGAGGGGGATATCAAAAGTTTGAATGATCCATTGTCCAAATATATCCCTGAGTTGGAGGGTAATGATTATGGCAAAGTGACGGTGAAGCAATTGCTGACCATGACCTCAGGCATTGACTGGAATGAAGATTATGCCGATGCGGAGTCGGATGTAGCACAAATGTACCGGCGACCGTGTTTCGGTTCGGAACCGCATATTTTAAGCTATATGAAATCTTTAAAATCCATCCATACGCCAGGGAAAATATGGAACTATAGCACAGGAGAAACGGACCTATTAGGAATCCTAATTCAAAAAGCTGCAGGAAAGAACCTGGCAGACTATCTCTCCGAAAAAATATGGAAACCTTGGGGAATGGAAAATCAGGCATATTGGTTGGCCGATGAATGTAGCATGCTCAATCTTGGTGGAAGTGGGCTTTCCGCCACCTTAAGGGACTATGCCAGATTGGGAACTGTAATGCTCAAAGACGGAAAGAAGCCTGATGAGGGTTCCTTATTTGATGAGGAATGGCTTAAGGATGCAACTTCCCTATTAATGCCTACTGGAGATGACGGCGGAGGTTATGGTTATTTGTGGTGGCGATTCCCCAATGGCAGTTATGCGGCCTTTGGTATCTTTGGGCAAATGATCTATATAAATCCGGATACAAAAGTGATCATTGCCCAATTTGCGTCCTGGCCTCAAGCTGGATCCAAAATCCTCTCCGCCAAAAGAATGGAATTTATTCAAATGGTTGAGGACGAACTTGCAAAAGATTGATATTACTAACGGAACGAAAAATTTATGGATTGGTAATCTTGCCTATCCCTATATTATGCTGGATAAGCTTTTTTCCTTGATAGAACTTTTTATACAATTAAATAATCCAAAATTTTTTGACAGGTTTAAAAATCACAAAGGAATAATCATCACTGATCATTATTTTCTTGATTTCAAAATAACCGACAAAAATTTCATCCTACAAGATTGCGAAAAAATCAGTGTTCAGAATACCTTGGATTTGATTAAGAAGGATTACTGGGGAAAAATGGATAGTTCCAAAACGCAATCATATCGGTAATTCTTTATATTCTTTCAAGCTCGATAATCTCGGATTGGGCCTTTATCATTTCAGTGAAAAATTGGCTCAATGCTTTATAGGCTTCTTTGGGATAATGATAAGTGTTTAATTTAATACTGAAACGCAAGTTTAAAGTATTGCCAGAAACACTATAAACCATTGAAAAATCACCATCATTATTGGGCAATTGCAGCATTTTGTTCTCGGGAATCTTCACAAACCTATATTGGTCATTAAGATCTATTGAAACCAAATAATTACCTATCATGGGAAAGCCCAAATCAACAGGATATAATCGATCGTTGCTTAAAAACGGATTTTCATCAAAAAGCGGGGTGGTGGGCATTGCTCTTAGGTAAACTTTACTTGCATCTTTTTGTTGAAAATATTCGAACTCATATTTCTCCTTCAATGGCTGTTCCAAATCCTTGCTGTTTTCTATTACAAAATTGGCTATATCCAAATGTTCGTTTTCACTCTGTTTACGCTGTAGCAATTCGTTTATACTCAAAGATTCCTGTTGCATCCTTTCAGCCAGAGCCATATATCCCGAAAACATTTCCTCAGCATTACCCATAAACATGCCGTTCTCATCGGCTTTTATTTTTACTGTGGCAAAATGAACATTTCTGGATCCAGGTACTACAGGTTCCCAAAAGCTTCCGTTTTTAAAATCCAGAACTCGACCGGAACCATTAATACTATTTATAGGTAAGATGCCAAAACTGCTGTTTTTATTTGTGGCGTCCAGAAAATATTTTTGTCCATCAATTACTAAGTAGGCAATAATATTATTAAATCCGCTTAGCACGGGATATAACTCCGAAGGCATAGCGGAATTCCTGGTGGAAATAAGCATTGCATACGCATCCAACCCTCCCGCTTCCAGGGCGTTTACCAGGGCAAGATTAATTTCGGAACTATGTCCTGATTTGGCGGCGAATGCTTTCTTGACATCTGTGTCGGTATTAAAGCGATGAAGGCCGTTCCAGAACATATAATCCTGAATAAAATAAAATATCGCTTTGGCTCTTTCGGTTTTATCCGCAATATTCAAAATTGAAGTAGGAATATTGTCTTTTAGATAACCAGCATATCGTAATTGTCGTCCAATGTCACTATTTCCTTTGTAATAACCATCCAAGTTTTTCCAAGTATTGGCATAATAACTTTTACTTGCTTTCATATCCGTAAGCTCAACCAATTCAAATCTCAATGAAGGAGAATAATTTTCGGGCGAAAGCATAAAATTCTCCTTTTTAATGGCGGGAACATTTTTCATAATATATATGCCTACTTCACAATCACCTGGAACGCGATAGCCAGGAAGATGAAAACAAGCCTTTTTAATATGGGCAGTTTCATAATCCAGCTTCCTGTCGCCATATAGGGTTTTGTTATATATAAAATTTCCAGGCATTTCCAAATTCAGCTCACTGTAAAGCGTAGGAAGTTTATTGGCAAAATTCCAGTCCCTAAGGTTAGAGAAATATGGAGAAATCAATTCATAGGTATATTCCAAAACGCTGCCGTCCTGAACATCTGGGAAAGTAAAACGTATGGTGGACCAATTTGAATTATCCCGGTTGTTATAAATGTCTTTTTGTGGCACCATCATTTTCCGGTTGCCATTATGTGTAATTGCCTGTAGTTTATCAATCCTTTCTGCCCGTGAACCGCCAGTGTAGTATTCCAAAAAAACCGTAGCCTGATTAAATTCCTTGGCATCCAGAACTTTAATCTTTTGATGTACTTTTAATACCAATACAATGTAATTATCACGGACTTCAACCTTATAATTACCTTTGTCATAAAGCATTATACCACTTGCACTGGGGTCGGAGGAGTATGAGGTCATTGTCAATTCTGCCTGCGTGGGTTCACCAAATTTGTCGTCAACAATTTGAGAAAAACCTATATGAGAGAATAGAACTGAAATGACAGTAAAAAAGAAATATTTTAAATTAGAGACCATCTGGAAGCAAACTTTACGATCCTTTTATTTTAGGACCTCATTAAAACTTACAAACCTAAAATTTTTTTTTATAATTTCCTTAACAAAAATCACACTCAATAGATGTAATAAAGTAAATGACCGCGCCACGTTAAATTTACCTTTGAAACTTCCATTTAATAATGCCCCATTGCCGATACAACCTCCACGGTAACGATATCACGGTCAATGGAATAAACCATCCGATCCTTTTGGTTGATCCGGCGGGACCAGTAACCGGAAAGTTCGTGTTTTAAACGTTCAGGTTTTCCGGTGCCAGTTTCGGGATGATGCTTGAGTTCCTCAAGAATGGTTCTAATTTTTTTACCTGCGACTTTGTCACCAGATCTTTTATGTTTTTGAATATCCTTTTTGGCCTGTTCAGATAAGAAAACTATAAACTTTCCCATAAATCATTTACGTCCTTTACTTCATACCATTCCTTACTGGCTGAAGCTTCCTTGACCATTTTTACAAATTCGGGATTGTAGGGACTTTCCGGTTCAGAAACTTTGGAATCTGCGGAAATCACTTCTACGCCTTTGCTGTCCTTGACAAAAACGTCCAGCATCGCTAAAAAGGCACGGCCGGCCTTTGTGCGTTTATTTATTTTTAAAGTAATTTCCATAATATGCTGATCTTTAAATCAAAGATAAGGAATTCTTGTTTTGGGAGCTAAGAATGCTCTTTGTGGTTGTTATTTTTCACGCAGAGGCCGCAGAGTTTTCGCAGAGGACGCAGAGGTGTTTTTCTCAAAATAACTTTTCATATTCATCTTCAACTTCCAAACGCCCCTTCCATCAGCCCCATCTGCTCTACTGTTGGCTTGGAAAAGTAAATTCCAGTATTCTTCCCATTTCGCATTCCTCTCACAAAAAGGTAAATAGCCCCTCCAAAATCCCGCTCATAATCAAAGGAATCACCCAAACGGTGCTCGAGATAAAGTTTTACGGCATAGGAATAAATTAAGTATTGAAGATGATAATTATTATCTGTCATTGCTTGATCCACGGCTTCGGGGGAATAATCTTGTAATGTGGGTCCCAAATAGTTGGTTTTCCAGTCGAGGACATAGAACTTGCCGTTGTGCCTAAAGAAGAGATCCACAAATCCGGTCATTATCCCTTCAATCTGCTGCGGATAGTCCTCTGGATTTTTTACGGTGACGCCATTGTCTATTAATTTTTCCAAAGTTTTTATTTGAAACAATTCCATCGGGAAATCAAATTCCATTTCGTGGAGGAGTTCGGTGTGGGAAATTTCCGCCAACTGAAACTGTTCAGTGCCCGTGTCGATTTCGGTTTGTAGGACTTGTTTTAAAAAAGCCTCAATCTTTTCGGGATAAACTTCTTTTTTGTCGGGCACGAATCTGCCAATGGCGCGCTCAATGGCGAATTCCCATTTTCCTGCGTCGGCGAAATCAATGTTTTCAAAGATATGGTGAATGAAGGTTCCGGTTTTTGCGCCCTTTGTCAATTCGCGAAACACGAAGTCGTCGTAATCATCTTCTTTTAAGGTATAATTTTCCCGTTTGATATATTCCGGATGGGCGGCCAATCCGCTGTAACTGGTCTGGGTCCAGTTTCTATGCGCCAATTGGAAATTTTTGGCTTCTAAAGAATACTGCTGATTTTGCTTTTCCGGACGGTAGGCTTGTGGCAAGGTTTCCAAAGCAGGGATTTCCTCAATAAGGCCTTGGGTTTCCTCGAGATTGATGGCGTCGAGAAAGGTTTTTAGGGTGGAGTTTTTAAAATATTCATTGCGATAGACAAAACATTTATAAACCGCCCGGGTCAAGGCTACGTACAACAATCTCCGGTTTTCCTGTTCACTTTGGAGATAAAACAATCGTTCTGCTTCCTCATCAGTCTCACTGCGTTTTAAACTGATATAATTTCCATCCGCATTTCGAATCCCGATTATTTTATCCTTGTCCTGATTTTTGGACCGAATAACAAAATCCAAACTCGGCGCAATAACGATATTATATTCCAAACCTTTACTTCGGTGAATGGTCACGATGCGAATGGCTTCCTCGTCCGATTCTATTCGCTGCACCATTTCATCGTCACTGCTTTCGGGTTTATTCCGATTGATTTTCAACCAGTCCAAAAGTTCCGCGGGACCAAAGTGCTGACGGTTTTCGGTTCGGTAAAGCACTTCCATCAAATGGTAGAGATTGGTTATAATGCGCTCGCCGTTTTCTGTATGGGAAGAAAGCAGATATTGCTGAATTTGGAATCCGTGGATAAAATCGGTCAAAGCAGCGTAGATTCCTGCTTCCTGCCATTTCAAAAGATAATTTCGAAACCGTTCGATAATGACGTCTTCATCCAATCTTAAAATCTCATCGGGGGTCCAGTTGATAAAAGAAGTAGTCAACACCCGATTCACCTTCGCCCGCGTGTGATTGAGGATGGCATCCAGCACATAGACCAATTCCTGTGCCTCCAGCGATTGCAAAACCTTTGTATCCGTAACGGTCACCGCCGGGATATTGACGCGGGACAAAGCCGATTTGATTTCAAACGCGTGTTTGTTGGAACGCACCAAAATCCCAATATCCGAAGGTTTGATGCGACGTCCCTGAATGCTGTATTCGGGATTGTTCAACAAATCACTAATCTGTTTGACCATCTCCTTTCCGAGATTGGCTTTGTTGGAATCCTTATAAATACTGACGGGCACCACTGGTTCTCCGGCATAATCCATCTCACCTTTTTTGGATTGTTTTGGAGTTGTAACCGGAATATAGGTGATGGCTGAAGTTTCACCATTTCCTTCAGTATTGTAGTAAAATGTGTCAAAATCTTCTTGGGGCAAAAAGAAATGGTTGAGGGCAGTGACCAAATTTTTGGAGGAACGAAAATTCGTTTGCATCGAATATTGATGGTCCACATTGCGCCGCGCTTCAAAATAAGTTTCAATATCCGCTTTTCGCCAGGCGTAAATGGACTGTTTCGGATCGCCGATAAAAAAGAGGACGGTATTCGTTCCAAAGGCCTTTTTGAAAATCTGGTATTGCAAATTATCCGTATCCTGAAATTCGTCAATAAAAACAGCCTTGTATTTCCATTGCATTTGCTTGATCAAATCCTGCTGTAATTTCTGCTTTGCGGGATTTGGGTTATCGTGGTTTAAGGCGAAATACAATTTCGTGATCACGTCGTCAAAGGTCATTTGGTTTAGCTGGACCTTTTTTCGGTCCACCAGTTTGCTAATTTCCTGGATGGCGAAGCCGTAAAGATAATTCAAACACGAATTGCATTCCGTGGAACTGGCTTCTTCACAGGAAACGATGATTTCAATGGATGGCAAAAAATCGCCGAAAAAATCCTTTACATATTTCGCTTCCTTTTTATCTATTAAAGCTTGGATAAATTTTTCCGGAGAATCTACTATAGGAAGAAAGGATTTTCTTGCGTGATGGTGTGAATCGGATTTTTGAATCAATTCCTCCCTTTGCTGAAGGATTTTCGAAGTCAATTGCTCACGATGCAAAACCCCTTCGGCACCGGCAGCGTCTATGGCACCATAAAATTCCATTTGCTTTTCCGGCCTGAAATGATAAGAAACAGAGGCATCAAAAGAATGGAACAACTTCCCATCCAAATGATTTTTTACCACGTCCATAATGGAAGGAATCGATAATCCCCGATCAAGCATCAAGGAAAGCAAATTGCTGTGCATTCCAGTAATATTTTCCCGCCAAAACTTTTGGGTGGCCTCCTCCAAGACCGGATTCAAATCGCTGAGCATTTCGGCGTTAAAAAGCTGATTGGTTTCAAAGGCAAATTCGGTCAAGGTCTGCTGGCAAAAACTGTGGATGGTAAGCACGGCCGTTTCATCGAGATTTATCACGGCGGAATTCAGTTTTTGCTGAACGTATTCCATTCCTTTTTCCTGGGCAACCGCATCGACAATAGCTTTGATTGAAGGGTCATCAATGTTTTCGCCATCCGCATAGCGATGGGCAAAACGGACAAATCTTCTTATGCGTTCTTCCAATTCGGCTACTGCGGCTTTGGTAAAGGTCACCATCAAAATCTGGTTGATTCGAATGTCTTTCTCCAAAATCAAACGCAAAACCATTATGGCCACCGAATAGGTTTTCCCGGTTCCCGCACTGGCTTCAATGAGATTTTTATCCTTTAAGGGAACTTTTACTACGTCAAAATTATCTGGAAGCGTCATAGCTTAATTGGTTTCAAATTTATTTTCAATGATATCCGTATAGAAATCAAGCAATTCCTCATAACGTTCAAACTTGCCTTGCTTGATAAATTCGCCGGCGCGGATGGCTTTTTGCAAATAGATATCGGGAAACTTATTGTAATCGTCCACAACGAGATAGGAATCCAATTTGGATTCATAAAAATTGCGCAAAAACTTTTTATCCTTTTCCTTATCCGGAACCAAATCAAAATGAAAAGGCAGCATTTCTTTGTGTCCTTCGGTATAAAGTGAAACGAGATAAGACAGTTTTTCCAAGGCTTCCTCTTTATTAATTGGCAAAGCGCGAAAAACATTTCCTGTCTTGTCCACAAAATGCAGTCTCCTATCAATCCCTTTTGCCGCCAGGATTAGATTTTCAATATAAGCCGCCAATTTCCGCTCATCCGATTTTGAAGAGACCGAATAGCGAATGAGATTTTCCCCGAAATTCCCGTCGATCTTGCCGGTCAAAATAGAATTCTTGATTGGAAGGTGTATTTCCACTTGCGCTCCCTCTTCCCCACCGCAACAATCGATATAAGCATCCCGCGCAGGATTTATATTTTCAATAATCTTATCGATTTGGATATGGGCCATATTTTTTAAGGGCAATTTTCCCAACTTCTTGTGGCGGTCTATAAACTGAGCAGAAATTTCTTCCGCTTCAATTACATAGCGATCCTTAAAAACCCATTCTTCCAGCTTGTTTAAATCGAATTTTTCTACTTCCTCCAACCCGATTTCCTCTTCATCGTAATAACAATTCAGCACCCTTTGGTAATAACCTTTTGGCGGATTCCGAAGAAAGGAAATAAGCCGGGAAATATCGATTTCATCAAAATCAAATTCCTGATCCTTCCGCTCCCCCAACGGCTTGGCAATTTCAGTATCCGTTTTCAATAAATAGGAATACAATTCGGGATTTTCGCGGGTATTGTATTTTTTGCTAAACCCGTGCAAGGGGTGTTTTTGAATGAAATTACTTCGAACTTCATCGGCATCTTCGGAACGGATGGCAATAAAATCGACCAGTTCGTCCACCAAAGCGGAGGGCGGAATGGGCTCGTTATTTTTGGAGCTTTGACCCACATAACTGAGATAAAAATATTTTTCGGCAGACAAGAGCGTGTCCAAAAACAACTGTTTGTCGTTTTCCTTCATATCGCGGTCGCCTGTCTGTTTTTTCTTTTCGATAAGGTCGAAACTCACCGGACGGTTTTGACGTGGAAATTTATCCAAATCCATTCCCAAAAGCGCCACTACCTTAAACGGGATACTCCGCATCGGAATCAGCGAGCAGAAAGTAATGCCGTAGGAAGCGAAGTTGCTGCTGCGGCGGGCATTGGTGAGGGTGGGCAGGAAATTGTATTTAAACACTTCGTAATCCACTTCCTTTTTATAAAAATCCTCCAAGCGATTGTACTGTTCCAAATGGTTTTGCAGCAAAATGTAATCTTCATCGGGATCTTCATTGATTTCGCCTATAAAAGTGTAAAGCGATTCCTCCACATATTTCACCCACTTGGTAATGTCGCGATTCTTGGTCCTGCTCTTGATATTTTGTTTCAACACCCGCACAAAATTGACAAAACGAACGAGGTTGAACATATCAAAACCTTCCGCCATATCAATGGGATAGAAACTGGTTTCGCCCTCGCCGTATTCTTCACCTCCGTGCATACACAGGCCGAACATAATGCGGTTAAGACCGTATTCCCAACTCACATAATCAGTGTCGTCCTCCCGCTTGCCTGCAAAGCCGAAACGAATGTTGGCCGCTTCCACAGCTCTTCGTACGCTGTCCAAATCCTCAATCTGAAACCGTTTTCTGATGGCGCTAAAATCCAAAAGACTGATAACTTTTTCTGAAGTGAATTGCCCTTCGCCCATTGATAAAATGGAATGAAGCGCATTCGAAATTGTATCGGAAACTACGTAGCTTTCATCTGCAATGGTGTAATTGAATTTGTAAGGCGCATTGTCAAAAACCGCTTTGATATACGATCCGTAAAGGTCAATATCCGAAACCATCACAATGATATCCCTAGCGGAAAGGTTTTCGTTTTTTTGATCGATCAAGTGGACCAGATAATTGTAGAGCACTTCCACTTCGCGGGTGGGACTGTAACAGGAATTGAGGGTGATGCTGCCGTCAGAAATTTGATTTTCTGAAAAATGGATGCCGTCCTTTTCATTGTTGAAAATACTGTTTTGGACGTGATGCAAAAGCGAATCCGATGCAGGTTCGTCTACGCCAAAATCTTCCAAAGCATTAAGCGTATCATCGTCCTTAAAGAACATTTTAAAGGTGTTTTGGGTAAGTCGTCCCCAACTGGTCAAAAGGGGATTTCCTTCTGCCTGTTCGTAGGATTCGTATTTTCCAATATGTTTTAAAAAATCGACAATTTTTTCTGAGCGATCGTCATACCAATATTTCCAAGGAGCGGGATTTTGAAAGAGGAATTCCACTTTAATATATTCCGAAACTTTGTAGATGATTTGGAGGTGGTATTCCGTAATTAAACTCAGACCAAAAAAGTAAAGTGCGGGCACCTCCTTTTGAAGAATTTCGATACTGTCTGGATTGTCCAATTCCGCGAGAATGTATTTTCCGATATATGTTTTGTCCGAAAATTTTTCCTTGGCGATTTCGCGGGCGCGGTTCCAAATATATTTTTGCCAAGCCTCATCCGTTTCATCCCGAACGATTTTTAAGCTTTCCCAATTCTCCCCTTCGTTCCAATGCTCGATTTCCGAAGCGCGATAGACTTGATATTGATCAAAAAGATCGGCGATTTTCTCTGCCAAAGCCATTCTTTTGATTTCCCCTTCCAATCCGTCCTGATTATAATATTCGGCAATCTTTTGAAAATTGGATTTGAATTCCTTTTCCTCAAGAATGTCGAAAATTAACCAGTTCAGGTCGTGGGCGGAAATGGAATTGGCCAGATACCGTCCGGATAATTTCCGAAACAACAGATGGATGGCGTCATTGGGTTTTAGGAATTGGATATTGGCGGCGATTCCCAGTTTTTGGGCCAATTGCTGCTTTAGCCAGATATTCATCCCAGCGGTTTGGGTAACGATATAAACCGGCTGAAAAACCGAGCTATGCTGGTTAAGCTGTCCGGAAAGCTGATTGACCAGACTTTTTAAAGAATTTGAGATTCCAAGTTGGATGGACATTTTTTTCTTTTTATTGATTAGGACTCAAAGCGTTCGGCAATCCCGGAACCTCTTTTTACGCGACGGGCGCAGGTTTCCAAAATAACTTCCTGGCTAGCTTGAATGACCACTTCTTTTTTTGCGCGGGTAACGGCGGTGTAGAGCAATTCACGGGTGAGGATGGCATTGTCGGCATAGTTGGGAAGTTGGACAAAAACCTGGTCAAATTCCGAGCCCTGGCTTTTATGAATGGTCATTGCAAAAACCGTTTCGGAAGCAGTGACAAAGGCAGGTTGGATTCCTCTTAAATTCCCATCGGCGTCTTCAAAATATACACGCAATTTTCCGGTTTCATCCTTTCGTACAATGCCGATATCGCCATTGAAAAGTCCGAGTTCGTAGTTATTTCCGGTGACGATGATAGGACGGTGTTCGTAGAAAGTACCCGAAATTGAAATCAGACCTTTTTCCTGTAGATAGCGTTCAATCTTTTGGTTGGTTTGATAAACTCCCTGCGCTCCTTCGCGCACCGCACAAAGCACTCGAAGGTTGTTCAGTTTTTGAAGGGCTTTTTTAATGTCGGGTTCCAGAATGTATTCGCGGTAGCCGGTTACAAAGGCAGTAAGCGTTTTGTCGTTATAATCAAAATCCAAAGCAATATCAGAAGCGTGATTGTCGAAAAAACTTTCAATAACCGGCATGTTGTTTTCGATGATGGCACGGCTAAAAAGACCGATATTTCCGCCTGCGGCAAATCGGTAGCTGTGTTGGAGTTCGATAATGTGTTCAAATAAAACGTGATTGCTTTCTTTTATATTTTCTTGTGCTAAGGTCGTTTTCCCAGAAGGCGTTAAGGAATTGATAAGCATTGCACGTTCGGGGCTAAACAAATTCAATGTGCCTTGGGCAGTACACAGATCGCCAAAGAGACTACCCGCTTCCACCGATGCCAGTTGGTCCTTGTCTCCGAGAAAAATCACTTTGGTGGAAGGCTTTATAGCGTCCAATAATTTGGCGAAGAGCGCCACGTCAATCATCGAGGATTCGTCCACAATGAGCAAGTCGTGTGAAAGGGGATTTTTAGCGTCGTGTTTAAAATAAATACTTTTCGGTTTGGCGCCCAGCAAGCGATGCAATGTTGATGGTTCGAGTTTTTTAAAGACCTCTTTGGTGGCGTCATCAAAATTCATCGTGCTTTTTTGGGCCGTTTCCTTGAGCGATTCGGCCATTCGCGCGGCGGCTTTTCCGGTGGGCGCGGCGAGGGCCACTTTTAGATTGGGATTGAGTCGCAGCAACAACGCCAATATCTTGGCAACTGTCGTAGTTTTCCCCGTTCCTGGTCCACCGGTGATGATATTGAATTGGTTGAATACCGCGGAAATTGCGGCAACCATTTGCCAGTCGGGTTTATCAAGATTGTCCGGCGGGAATAAAACGGCTATGTTTTCCTTTAACGAAGCTAACTGATTTTCTAAATTTTGAGTTTTCTCCTTTTCCTCCCGAATGAGCTCCTTAATTTTTTTAAAGACGACTGTTTCATAATGGAAATAGCGCTGCATATAGAGCTTGTTTTTCCAAAGAATGAAGGGTTGGTACTCCTCTTCATTTCCAACAAGTTCAACCTCCGAAAGATCTTCCTCATTTACATTTTTAAATCCGAATTCCTTTAGTTCTTCGGAATCGAGATCATCCAGATCCAGACAGATATGGCCTTCGCTAAAACGTTTTGACAACAAATAAAGGAAGGGTTCAAGCTTTTTGTTCTCAAAATAATCTGAAAACTGATGATGGACGTCCGGGATATGGATCATTGATGGGTGTTTAATTGGGATTTAAAAATAGGGAAAAGGGAAGGAAATCGAAAACGAAATCGTCCCTCGGCGGAGTTTATTCTGAGCTCTGTTGAAGGGCTCGGGAACCGAAAATATCTATTTGCTGTAACAAAGAAAGGAAAATGAAGATGATACTTCGACGGAGTTTATCCCGAGCCTTGCCGAAGGGCTCAGTAACCTTAGCTTCGAAAAGGAATCTTACAAACCAAGATTTCATATAGTCCCGATTAGTGCAGGAACATTACGAACGCTTGTGATTGAAAAACCTTGCTGTCATACTTCCTTTTCAAAAATCAGTTCAAAATAACTAGCTGAGCCGTAGCCGGAAGTTGCCAGCGCAAAAATCTGTTTAAACCGCCATCCTTTTCTTGCATAGGAATTTATTATTTCCTGATAATCTTCTCTTGGCTTTCTAGTGAAAAGACCCGAATTCAATTTTAATTTTACAAACTCGCATTTATATGTTTTTTCCATTTGTTTAATTATGTCTTTTTTAGTTTTTTCTTTAGATGTGGGTTTTGGGCAATCGTCAATCAGTTTCAATTAAAATGACCAATATATCACAACTTCCATATTTTGGTTTTTGCTGCCCTTGAATCAACAGGCTATCGTTGTGTCAATTATTAATGATGAAAAACGGTAATTTTTCTGTCCCAAAAAGTTATAGAGAAATCGCAATGTGCAACCTGCTAGCGATTTAGAAACCGTTATTTAAAAACTGTAGATAACAATGAAAATGATTTTTTTTCTTCAACAATCTACACTTCCCATCGAGCCAGGAATAGCCCATTTGCAAAAAAGCCTAAAATTTCGTATCTTCGCAAAAGTATTTATTGATATACCAAGATTAACTTCTAAGTATTAGTACTTAAGATTGATTTAATCTTTTGAGTCCAATAATAGGACTTTCCTGTCGCCATCTCGCGACTTTGTAACATCTAAATAATAACCTCATATGGTTCTTTTTCTCTGTAGAAAGAACCTCTATAAACTATTGAATTTTATGAACGACAAACGTATTGGAATTATTGGTGCCGGGCCTAGCGGACTTGCACAAATTCGAGCTTTTGAAGCCTTAAAGAATCAAGGAGAAGATATCCCTGAAATAATCTGCTTTGAAAAACAGGATAATTGGGGAGGTATGTGGAATTACACTTGGCGCACGGGAGTTGGAAAATACGGTGAGCCAATACACGGAAGCATGTACAAATACCTGTGGTCCAACGGTCCCAAAGAATGCTTGGAATTTTCCGACTACTCCTTTGACGAACATTTCAAAAAACCCATTTCCTCCTATCCGCCTCGGCCAGTATTATTTGATTATATCCAAGGCCGGATAAAAAAAAGCAAGGCCAGACAATATATCCGTTTCAATACTACCGCACGGTGGGTAAGCTATGACGAGAAAACCAAAAAGTTTACAATTATCCTGGACGATTTAAAGATAAACAAGACCTATTCCGAGGAGTTTGATTATTTGGTAATTGCCACAGGTCATTTTTCCACCCCCAATATGCCTTACTTTAAGGGAATTGAAAATTTTCCTGGTAATGTGATGCATGCACACGATTTTAGAGGTGCCGATCAGTTTCAGGGACAAAATCTTTTGTTGATAGGCAGCAGCTATTCCGCCGAGGATATAGGAATCCAATGTTACAAACATGGAGCAAAATCGGTTACCCTCAGCTATCGCAGTAATCCCATTGGTCTCGATTGGCCGGAAGGAATCAAGGAATTGCCTTTATTGACCCATTTTGAAGATGATGTGGCTTATTTTAAAGATGGAACATCCGAAAAATATGACGCGGTAATTATGTGTACTGGATATCAACATAAATTTCCCTTTTTGCCGGATGAATTCCGTCTAAAAACCAAGAACAACCTTTATCCAGATCAACTTTATAAAGGTATTTTTTTCAATAAATTACCGCAACTCATCTATTTGGGAATGCAGGATCAATACTATACCTTCAACATGTTCGATGCACAGGCCTGGGCCGCGAGGGAATATATGACCGGAAAACTGAAACTTCCCGAAAAAGCGGAAAGGGAACTCGATATGGATAAATGGCTGGAGCAAAAGGATAAACTAAAGAACGGATTTGACGATATAGACTTTCAGAGCGAGTATATTAAGGACTTACTTCTTTTATCGGATTATCCCGATTTCAATGTGGATCAAGTTGCGGAAATGTTCAAATCCTGGTTAAAGGACAAAGAGGAGAACATTCTCACCTACCGGGACAAAAGATATCGCAGCGTGGTTACAGGTACCGAGGCCGCGGAGCATCATACCGAATGGATGGATGAACTGGATGACTCCAAAGAACGCTATTTAAAATATGAGCCCGAAGAGGAAGAAGCAGAAGAAGAACTAATAATGAATTAGTCGGTCAATATAAATAGAGCAAAAGGGATTGGAATTAAATGTTTCAATCCTTTTTTTTTATATATATCCCAGAAGATTCATGATTGGAATTGATAATAAATAGCTTTATTAAATCCACTTATAAAATTCGTAAATTTGATTAAAGGCTTGCCTTCTTTTGATTATCACCATTAATGGCAATTAACAAATTACAATTTCCATAAAGAAACGATTCTTTCGAACCTCCTTAAGATTTAAGAATCGTTATTATTCGCTTAGGTTATTACGTAATATTTTTCACTCTTAAACAGGTCCTTCGGCAATTAATTTGGATTTTCATGAAAGCCTTGCTGTGCATTTTAATTTGTTCAATGAGTTTTTTAAAGCTCCCGGCCCAGCAATTGGAAGGAAATAGAATTGATTCCCTTCTTTCCCTTCTAAAATATCCAATGAAAAATGATCGACAACGGGTGGATGTGTTCAATAATTTAGGCAGGGAATATTTTATGGAGGATGATAAGGAAAATTCCATTTTTTATGCAGAAGCTGGCAGAAAGTTAGCCCAAAAGATCCATTATAAAATAGGTGAGGCTATAGCAATCCGTCACATTGGCAATATCCACTATTTGTCGGCGAACTACCAAGAGGCCATTGAAGATTACAAAATGTCTTTAGATATTAGTGAACAAGAGGGCTATAAGGATGGAATTGCCTCGGCAGTGGGCAATATAGGTGGAATGTACAATGAAATGTCCAACTATGATCGCGCCCTTTTTTATTACCAAAAATCCTTGGAGACTTATGAGGAAATGGAAGATCGGGCAGGAATGGGCTTGGCTTTTAACAATATTGGACTGGCATATACCAATCTATCGGATTATCCAAAGGCGATTGATGCCTTTCAAGAAGCCATAAAAATTGGAGAAAATATTAATGATCAAGCCTTGTTGGTAAAGAGTTTGAATAATATCGGGCTAACCTACACCGAATTACAGGAATATCAAAAAGCCTTGGATTATACCCAGAAAGCATTAAATCTATATCAACGTGTGGGAAACCAAAAAGGTGAGACATATGCCTTAAACAATCTCGGAAATATCACAGCGAAAATGTCCAATTACAGGGACAAGAAGGCTTTGGAATATTATCAGAGATCACTTTCATTAGCCGAACAAATAAATGATAAAATGTCAATCTCTTTAGCGTTGAGCAGTATGGGCGAATTTTATTCCTATTCGGGAGATTATCAAAAAGCGCTTTCCTATAGCCAGAGGTCCTTAAAAATCAGTAGGCAAATTAACGATAGAAATGGAATGGCATACGAGTTCAATAGCATTGCCAATAGTTATTTAAAACTTCCCGACAGTTCCTTAACCAATCATCATTTTGACCTTGCCATAAAATATGCAGACAGTGCATTGGCAATAAATAAAGAGATAGGGAACGTGAATGGACAAAAAGATGTATATAAAACATTGACAGATATTTACTTACCTCAAAACAACTATAAAAATCTTTATTTTGCTTACAAAAATTATGTGACTCTTAATGACAGTGTTCAGGGAGAGAAAGTGAAAAATGAGATTTTACGTAAAGAGCTTCAATTTGATTTTGAAAAGAAAACAGCAATAGCCCAAGAGGAACAGGAAAAAAAAGATATCACCCAAAGGAATATCAGGACATCCTTATTGCTTGGAGTGTCCGGTCTGCTATTATTTTCTGGTCTGATTTCCCGGCAACGCAATAAGTTGAAAAGAGAAAAACGGCGTTCCGAAAACCTGTTGCTGAACATTCTCCCAATGGAAGTTGCAGAGGAACTTAAGCAGACAGGTAAGGCAATGGCAAAGAAATATGATAATATCAGTATTCTCTTCACGGATTTTGTAAATTTCACAAAAACATCCGAGAACCTTAGCCCAGAAACTTTAATTGAGGAACTAAATGAATGTTTCACGGCATTTGATCATATTATTGAAAGGAACGGATTGGAAAAAATAAAGACCATAGGAGATGCTTATATGGCTGTCTGTGGGCTTCCCAAACCTACATCACACCATGCCCAACAAACAGTGCGCGCAGCGCTGGAGATAGCCAATTTTATCCATGAACGCAGTTTAAAGGAAAGGGTTTTCGGTATTCGTATCGGCATCAATTCTGGCACTGTGGTGGCGGGGATAGTGGGTGTAAAGAAGTTTGCCTATGATATCTGGGGCGATTCCGTAAATATCGCTGCCAGGATGGAGCAGAATGGAGAAAGTGGAAAAATTAATGTTTCCGAATCTACCTACCAATTGGTAAAAAACGACTTTATATGTCACTATAGAGGTGAAATAGAAGCAAAAAACAAAGGCGGATTACGGATGTATTTTGTAGAAGGTCCCAAGACTGAAACAGGAACAAGCTATTTGTAAGAATTTAATAAGTGGGCAGCCATGGAATATCGAGCTATAAAAAATGAAATCCTTCAAAAGTTGGAAAAGGAATTGCCAAAAAAATACTTCTACCACAGTATAGCGCACACCAAAAGCGTACTAAACGCGTGTATTGCCATTGGAAGATTGGAAAAGGTGAAAAGCCAAGATTTAGTGCTGTTAAAAACCGCCGCCTTATTTCACGATGCAGGTTTTATATTCGGTCCCAAAAATCACGAACAAAAATCCTGTGGATTGGCAAAGGAGTTACTTCCGCAATATGATTACTCTGCTGGTCAGATTGAGATTATTTGCGGTATGATAATGGCAACTAAGATTCCCCAAAACCCAAAAAACCAATTGGAAAAGGTTTTAGCCGATGCTGATCTCGACTATTTGGGCCGTCCTGATTTTTTCCAGATCTCCGATTTGCTATATCAAGAATTGTTGGCCTCCGGAATATTAAAAAACGAAGAGGAATGGAACTTACTGCAAGTGAAATTTTTTGAATCACATCACTATTTTACCGATACTTCTATAAAACTCCGGCAAGAGGGAAAAGAAAAAAACCTGAAATTGATTAAAGCTAAACTTTAAAATTTGGTCCACCATGGGAACAATGGTCAGCTCCCATAAGAAAAATGGCTTCTGATGATGGTAATAATGACCTACGCTTTCCATTTGGAAATTCTCTATTTTTCTAGCAATTGCTAAATGGTTGGATATTTGGATATGTATCCTAAGTGCACCCAACCCATTCCTTATACCCCCCGCTAAATTTTCAAACATTAAAGTTTTTGTCTTAAAAAAAGATCGAAAGGCCAAGAATATGAATTCTCTCCTTTTATTTGCATAATGTTGAAAGTATAGGTAATATCCTTAGCCCAATCGGGTAAATTGGGATCAATTTTCTTGGTCACCCATAATCCATCGGGCCCTACTACTGCCGAAAGGGAAAAGTCTTGTTGATAATATAGATTGGATCCGGTATATTGGACTTCCCCTCCAATTCTAACCTCAGCTCCCGGTATTCCTTTGCCAACCAATTGAATGTCCTGTTTTCCAGTTAAAATGCTGTTGTTTTTAGGGCTAATAACTTCTGGCGTTTCCAAATTTTCCGATGCAGGAGATATGTTGCGTTCTTTCACAATAATCTCGCCTCCACCTCGAGGCGCAGGTAAGGTTTCAATCTGGGATTCAAACATTGCATTTTGGATATGCAAAATATCATTCCCGGGAAGAACGCTCATATTTTCGGGTTCCGATCTCTTACCCTGATTATCCATCTGAACAGCAGATATATTAAATTTTGCATCGGCACTTTCAGTAGGAAGCCAGAAATACAATTCCCCACTCTGCCATTTTCCATCAGGACCCACTTTTAGAATATATGTGCCAAAGTCATTTTTTCCCCCTGTATAAGTACTTTCCACATGCAATTCCACATCGTTACCTGGCAGTCCTGTTCCATTAATAATTGCGGCCGAATTTATCTTTGCGCCCGGCTTTGGAAAAATAATTTTGGGTTTAGGAACTATAACTTCTAGAGTCGGTAAATCTCCTACGCCAATTTTAAAAGAACATAAAATTGATGAAGAAGTAGCCGAAGAGCAAACTGGAAGAAGCACTAAAATAAGGAATGCATTCAAAAAGAATATCTTTTTCATAACACAAGAGTTTAGTCAGTTGACAAAAACACTAATAAAAATAATCAATTAGCAGAAACAATCTCTATATCAACGTGTTAAAATAAAATCCAAATAATCCGTGCTATGCAGAAAAGGTGATATTTAAACAAAAAAAGACCGCTTGAAAAGTCAAGCAGTCTTTTTTTATTTGTAGCGAGAGCGGGACTTGAACCCGCGGCCTCCGGGTTATGAATCCGACGCTCTAACCAGCTGAGCTACCTCGCCGCATTAATGCCGAGAAAATTTCCATAGGCGGGTGCAAAGATAGAAACAAAACAATGCGCTACAAGTTTTACTTTTGTTTTTTTATTACTCGCATTAACAAAAATACCCATCCTTAAATGCTTCTAGTTAACTTCGGAAGAGTGGTCATCCATTTTAGGGAGATTTGCTCGCAAACCGAATAACCGAACTAAAAGCAAAAAAAGAAATCCAAGCACAATTCCCACCACTCCAAAATAGGCATCCATGATATCTTGAGTATTTAGGATTGGAATAAATAATTCGTAAACAAGATTAAGCACCACAATTGCCAGACCCAAAAAGATTACCATCCTAAAAGGGACTCCCATCAGCAACCAAAAATATCCTACTCCTGAATAGAATAAAAAACTTATCGCCAAATTGGAAACGTGTTGATAAAAATGGGGCATAAATTCCAAAAAGTATTCTACTCTAAAGCTTTCATTTTTCCGACCCAAAAAAAGAAGATAAATCAAAACAAAGAGTGACAAAAAACTAATGCTCGTAAAAACTTTTGGAAGGTATTTCAGTTTTTCAAAAGTATTAGTAACATGATTCTTGTTCATATTTTTCCATATTCATTTTATATATGGAAGCAAAAATATAACAAAAGTGTCCTTCTCAGCTGAAATCAATACAGGTAATCTCCGGACGCATTCCCAATCTTCCTGGAAAGCCCATCCATCCCAATCCGCGATTGACATATAAATACTGATTATTTTCCATGTATAATCCCGCCCATTCCCGATACTTGTATTTTATAGGGCTCCATTGCTTTCCTGCCAGAGAAATTCCCGCCTGCATTCCGTGTGTATGCCCCGAAAGAGTCAAAAAGATTTCGGGATGACCGAGCACCTCTTCCCTCCAATGACTGGGATCATGACTCAACAATAGCTTCGTTTTTATATCGTGCGCCTCTAACAGCGCTTTATCCAAATTACCATACTGAACAAAAGGTGGTTTCCCCCAATTTTCCACACCTACAATGGCAAATTTCTCGGAGTTGTTCATTTCAATCTTCGTTTCGTTGAGCAACAATGTAAAGCCTACTTTCCTATGGAATTCCTTTATGGCGGTAAAGTTTTCTTCCTTAGCTGCTTCATTTTCCCAATTGCTGTAATCTCCATAATCATGATTGCCCAAAATGGAGAATTTTCCTTTTTTAGCTTTTAGTTGTTTAAAAGTCTCCTCCCACCCTTTCGTTTCCCAAGCATAGTTATTTACCAAATCACCTGTGAAAAATATATAATCCGGCTCCAGGTCATTTATCATCTTGACCGCCCTATCAAATACTCCGTAGCGCGAATTAAAGCTTCCGAGGTGCAGATCGGATATCTGTACTATCCGCAGCCCTTTTAAGGTTGGGTTATTGAAGGATAAATGGTAAATCTTAAATCGATATAACCCCAAAAAAGTGGCGTAAATTACAACACCAAAAGGAAGTAGCCCCGCAAAAAGGCCAGCCAAAGGTATCCAGATCAAGGATTTTTCTTCAAAAAAGAAATTGTTGGAATAGTAAAGAACACTTATCACTATTACAAATATAATCTTGGGAATAAAAGATGAAACCGTTAGACCGTACATAGAAGAAATTAAGCGTTGCCGCCGCGTAGGATCTAAATAACTCAGACTGAACTTTAGGATAATTATGGCACTTATCAAAGCAAAGGAAAAAAGCCAAAAGAGAATTTTAATCAGGACAATTATAAAGGTAAATGGTATAAGAGCCAATATTGATAACAGCCAATAGTATGAGGCCGCATCCACCAAAAGAATGAATAGACAGAGCAGCAAAACAACGAAAAAACTATAGGCTCGCATATACCACTGAAAGGTACAATTTTAATGGGTTATGCAAACCAACCATCACGGTCCAAGCTGCGATATTGAATCGCTTCCGATATATGGTTCCCGGAAATTTTTGGGGAAGCTTCCAGATCGGCAATGGTCCTGGCTACCTTCAGAATCCTATCATATGCCCTTGCCGAAAGATTTAACCGCTCCATGGCCGTTTTTAGGAGCAACAGAGAAGTTTCGTCCAATTGGCAAAATTCACGGATCTGCTTTACCCCCATTTGTGCATTATAGTGGATATTTTCGAAATCCATAAAGCGCTCCGATTGGATTTTTCTTGCTTCCGAAACCCTTTGCCGTATTAAAACGCTGGACTCTCCCCTTCGTTCTTCACTCAATTTTTCAAAAGGCACTGGCGTCACTTCAATATGGATGTCAATCCTATCCAATAGTGGACCGGAGATCTTGCTCAGGTATCGTTGCATTTCGGCAGGAGAAGAGACAACGGGCGCCTCTGGATCATTAAAATATCCCCCCGGACTGGGATTCATACTTGCTACCAGCATAAAGCTTGATGGATACGTAACCGTGAATTTAGCGCGGGATATGGTCACGTCCCTATCTTCCAAGGGTTGCCGCATTACTTCCAAAACCCCTCTTTTAAATTCCGGAAGTTCATCCAAAAACAAAACCCCATTATGTGCCAACGAAATTTCTCCGGGTTGCGGATATTGCCCACCGCCAACCAGGGCTACATCCGAAATAGTATGATGGGGACTTCTAAAAGGCCTTGAGGTCATAATTCCTCCCTTTTCAATGGTTCGGCCTGCTACGCTATGAATTTTGGTAGTTTCCAAGCTTTCCTGAAGCGTCATAGGTGGCAAGATGCTTGGAAGCCGTTTGGCCAACATAGTTTTTCCCGAGCCTGGGGGCCCTATAAGAATTATATTATGTCCTCCCGCCGCGGCAATTTCCATACACCGTTTAATGGATTCCTGGCCCTTTACATCAGCAAAATCGTGTTCTGGATGCTCCAGTTGATTATAAAACTCGGCCATGATATCTACTTCGGTTTTCTGAAGTGGTGTTCCCTCGTTAAAAAAATCAATAACCTCTTTTATATTATCTATTCCATAAACATCAATTCCTTCTACAATGGCTGCTTCCTTTGCATTTTGGTTGGGGAGTATAAATCCTTTAAAACCGTCTTCCCGTGCCTTTATGGATATGGGCAGCGCTCCTCTTATAGGCTGAAGATTTCCGTCTAGGGAAAGTTCTCCCATAATAATATACTCGGACAATGGATGCTTTTCCTCAATTTGCTCCGTAGCCACAAGAATTCCCATAGCCAGAGTTAAATCGTACGCAGAACCTTCCTTTCTAAGATCTGCCGGGGACATATTCAAAATCAATTTTTTGCCCGGAATTTTGTACCCATTATTTTGAAGTGCTGCAGCAATTCGGAAATTGCTTTCCCTGATGGCATTATCAGGCAGTCCAACCAGATGGTAACCAATTCCATTATCGACATTTACCTCCACGGTGATGGTAGTAGCCTCAACCCCAAAAACCGCGCTTCCATAAACTTTTGTGAGCATAACAAGAATATTTTTAGTCGAGGGAGATAGAGAATTGGAAGATACTAAAAATGTCTGTTCCTAATCTTTTTTGTTAATAGGAATTATCGTCAAATGGGAATAATATGTATCCTTTATGCATTATCGAAAAACCAAGGCCGGTAATAATCTACCTAATAAATATTTCCATTTTTAGCTTGCAGTAGGATTTTAGAACTACAAAAACCCGTTAAAAATATTACTTATAAAGTTTTCATTTTAATAAATTCCCGAAGTAGATTCTGGGTAGAAGGGTTTTCCATAATGTTTGGGTCATTTTCTTCTATGGCTTTAAGGGTTTCTTCCGCAACAGATTTACCAAGTTCAACTCCCCATTGATCGTAACTAAAGATATTCCAGATTATACCTTGGACAAACAATTTATGCTCATAAATGGATATGAGACTTCCCAAGGTATGCGGAGTAAGTTTTTTGATCAAAAGGGTGTTGGTGGGTTTATAACCGTCAAATACTTTAAATGCATTGTCCGGCGCTTGGTGATTGGTGCCTTCCCAAAGTGCTTCGGTCTGCGCAAAAAAGTTTGCCATCAACATATTATGATTTTCCCTATTGGAGTGCAAAGATTCGGCAAAACCAATAAAATCCGTAGGAATAAGCTTCGTTCCTTGATGAAGAAGCTGGAAATAAGCGTGTTGTGAATTGGTGCCTACATTTCCCCATACAATGGTCCCCGTTTGATATTGAATTTTCTCTCCATTTCGGTCCACACTTTTACCATTACTTTCCATCACTGCCTGTTGTAGATAGGGAACCAAAAAATTTAAATATTGGGAATACGGGGCAATTCCTTCCGTCTCCACATTAAAAAAATTATTGTACCAAATTGAAATAAGAGCCATCACCACGGGAATATTTTCAGAGAATTCCGTGTTTTTGAAATGTTTATCCATCTCAAAAGCCCCTTTAAGCAATTCTTCAAAATGGGCATATCCAATAGCGCAACAGATAGAAAGTCCTACGGAACCCCAAAGGGAAAACCTTCCACCCACCCATTCTTCCATCGGAAAAATATTGTCGCCAGCTATACCAAATTCCTCTGCTGCTTTAATATTTACTGAGATTGCCACAAAATGTTTTTGCACATCGGATTTTGTAGCGCGCTTAAGAAACCAGTTTTTCACAACCGTCGCGTTGGCTAAGGTTTCTTGGGTTTTAAAACTTTTTGAAACTACAATAAAAACTGTCGTTTCGGGATTTAAATCCTTTAGGGTTTCTGCGACATCGTCACCATCTACATTGGCAATAAAATGCAACTTGAGATGATTGCCATAAAATTTGAGTGCATCCACTACCATTTCCGGGCCTAAATGGCTACCGCCAATTCCAATGTTTACAACATCCGTAATGGATTTTCCCGTATATCCCTTATGGCTTCCACCAATGATAGTTTCGGAAAAGGCTTTTATTTTTTGAAGTACAGATTGCACTTCCGTCTTCATGCCGTCAAAATCTCTAAGGGCGGTATGCAATACGGCTCTATCCTCCGTCCGGTTTATTTTATCACCTGAGAACTGCTGATCGATTGCTTGTTTGAGTTTCACTTCATCCGCCAATGAAAGCAATAGCTCCAACGTTTTATCAGTAATGAGGTTTTTGGAATAATCCAAATAAAAATCCTGCCACTTTAGATAAAAGTGTTTAAAACGATGTTTATCCTCACTAAAAATCTGATGCCTATTGCTGTTTTTGATTTCATTAAAATGCTTTTGTAGAAGTTGCCAGGATTTAGTTTTGGTGGGATTGATCGACGGAAGTGACATACGGTTATTTGTGGAATAAATATTTGGATGTATTTAAAAGGAAATTTTATGGTTATAGGAAATTCGCATGTTAAACTGCGGTTAATTTATGCGATAATTATTTTTCGATAATGTTCTATTAACCCATCAATAGGTCGTTGAAGAATATTTCCCAACTGCAAATTTCTCTCTGCTAAACATTCTTTTATAATATCTTCAGCAAAGTAAGCAACGGAACCTATAAAATGAATGGGGACTTTGTGGGCATTTTCAAAAGGAATAACCCTACAGTCGATGAATTCAAAAATGCCGTTCTTTATTAAATTTTGAAAATAGGAAATTTCTGGGGGTTGCTTGAAAATAAATTCTGCAAAAGAGGCTAGGTAGGCATTGGGGTTGGGATTTTTGTAAAGGTTGACCTTAATTGCATCGGCATCCAAATTATATTCATTGGCGAATAGGACAGCAATATCTTTGGGCATTCTTTGATAAAAATAATCCCGCAACAATCGTTTTCCAAAATAATTACCACTCGCTTCATCCATCAATATAAAACCTAAGGCTGGTACGGGTGCATAAATATTTTTGCCATCATAATAACAACTATTGCTTCCTGTGCCCAGTATACATACAATTCCTGGACGGGAGGTGACTGCAAATACCGCCGCTCTTAAATCCTCGGAAACCGTAACCTTGGCCTGTGGAAACAAAATTTCCAATACATCGGTTAAAATACTTCTGGGAGTGGCGGTGCCACAACCTGCGCCATAAAAATCCACTTTCTTGACTTCTTGGAAAACACTTCGCAAAGAATCGTTCGTTGAAATGTGATGACTAAGTTCATCCCGCGGACTAACGGCGGGATTCAAACCTGGGGTTGTTGTCCTAAAAACAATTTCCCCTTCGGAATCCAGTAAAACCCAATCACACTTAGTAGAACCTCCGTCAGTAATCAATGTCATATTATAAGGTTGAAAAGTAGGCTGCAAGTTCTACTAATTTCGCAGAATAACCATACTCATTGTCATACCATCCCACCAATTTGAAGAAATTGCTGTTAAGAGCCATTCCTGCATTGGCGTCGAAAGTGCATATATATGGGTCCGATACAAAGTCTTGGGAGACTACGACATCCTCGGTATAATTAATAATGCCCTTATAGTCTTGCTCCGAGGCTTTTTTAAAGAGCTTTTTTATATCCTCATAAGTTGTCGGTTTTTCGGTACGCAATGTCAAATCCACCACGGACACGTCTGCCGTTGGAACCCTAAAAGCCATTCCTGTTAACTTGCCTTTTAGCTCTGGAATAACTTTGGTCACGGCATCTGCGGCCCCAGTAGATGTAGGTATTATATTATAAAGTGCACTTCTGCCAATCCTAAAATTTTTCTTGGATGCTTGGTCCACGACCGATTGTGATGCCGTTGCTGCGTGCACTGTTGTCATAAGCGCTTCTATTATCCCATATTCATCATGCATTATTTTTGCCATGGGTGCGAGGCAATTGGTAGTACAGGAAGAAGCAGAAATAATGGTATCCGTGTTTTTAATCTCTTTATGGTTTACTCCCATTACGAACATGGGAGCGGTTTTTGACGGAGCGGATAGTACAACTTTCTTTGCACCCGCACGTAAATGGGCCGAAGCAGAATCTATATCCTTAAAAATTCCTGAGCAATCAATAATCATTGTTGCACCTATCTCATCCCACTTTAATTCGGCGGGATCCTTTTCGGCGGTAATGCGTATGGATTTTCCATCCACAATCAAGTTACCTTCGGATACTTCAACTTTGCCGGAAAACTTTCCGTGTACGGAATCATATTTAAACAAATATGCCAATTGATCCACATCCAAAAGATCATTGACAGCAACGATCTCCATATCATTTCTTTGCAATAAACATCTGAGAGCCAAACGGCCAATACGGCCGAAGCCGTTGATACCAACTTTTATCATACTTAAAATCTTTTCTTAATAGTTAAATTCTGTAAATGGAAATTTTTGGTAAAGCTTACGCTTCCAATATTTTACCATTATATGGAAATAATATCCGCTACCCGGACCAATTCCAAGTCCACCGGTCGTTTCCCTTTTATCATTTCGGAAAAAGGTACGCAAGTAATTTTATTATGAACCATTCCGAGCATGGTATTTTTCTCGCCTCCAATAAGAGCATCGATGGCCCCCACTCCCAATCGGCTTGCGAGTATGCGGTCATAACAACTGGGAACACCACCTCTTTGAATATGTCCCAGAACAGTGACTCTCACCTCATATTCGGGCAAATTGCCTTCAATGAATGCGGCAAGTTCAAAGATATTTTTACCTATTTTCCCACCTTCGGAAATTAGTACAATACTAGAAGTTTTACCTGACTTTTTACTTCGGCAAAGAGAATCCAAAAGATATTGCAAGCCTCTGTTTTGTTCTGGGATGAGAATTTCCTCGGCACCCACGCCAATTCCAGCATTTAAGGCAATATTACCGGCATCGCGACCCATAACTTCCACTAAAAACAGTCTGTTATGGGAGCTGGCAGTATCGCGAATTTTATCCACGGCTTCCATCACAGTATTTAACGCGGTATCATAACCAATAGTGTAATCTGTGCCCTGAATATCATTATCTATGGTTGCAGGAATGCCTACAACCGGAAAATCAAAATCCTTGGCCAATATGGATGCGCCTATAAACGAGCCATCCCCGCCAATTACCACCAAGGCATCAATATTTTGGGATCGAAGATTTTCCACTGCCTTTAATCTTCCTTCCGATGTTCTAAATTCATCGCAGCGCGCTGATTTTAAAAAAGTTCCACCCTTATTAATTAAGTTTTTTACAGAGCGGGCATCCAACTCTTTGAAATCAGCTTCAATAAGACCAGCAAAACCTCTAAAAATTCCGACGCAAGACAATCCATTATAAGCACAACAGCGCACAACTGCCCGTATAGCGGCGTTCATGCCGGGTGCATCTCCCCCACTTGTAAGTACCGCCACTTTTTTTATCTTTCCCATAACTCAAAAATACCATTAAATGATATTGTAGTTAATGATAATTATCAAATTAAAATAAGTGTTTACACGTATAGCAGGAACACGGCTTACACCCTATCTTTGAATTATAGAATTAGTGGATTGTTGCACATAAGATTATTTTTTGTGGGGATAAGGAATAATTTTAGTGCACTATAAAGTTTACTAAGTTAGGTTTGTTAAGGAATCCCAGTCTAAATGACTGGGATTCTTTTTTTTGACCTATTGAAAACTCTTTTTCAAAATGAATTTATATGGACCAAGCGGATCAAGTCTAATTGTTGTGTTTATGCAAAAATTGGCGTTAACTATAAAAGAAGTATTCCTGAGCAAGAACAAATGTTAGATTTATTTATGCTTTATCTATGCTCAGTCTATGCTTTATCTATGGAGTATCTATGGAGTATCTATGGAGTATCTATGGAGTATATACGGGTGAACCTAGTGCTCGCCATGTCCTTTATCATATTTTGTGATAACCACTCCATATTTCTGATTTTACAAGGTGATTTGTATTAAT
>Ga0208014_1000198_pt1 | contig 34308 bp, 33 predicted proteins | sample 25_taG_FD_184099 | JGI IMG/M metagenome (GOLD analysis project Ga0208014, IMG submission 184099) | Marine viral communities from Cariaco Basin, Caribbean Sea - 25_WHOI_OMZ (SPAdes) (version 2) | ecosystem: Environmental > Aquatic > Marine > Oceanic | place: Caribbean Sea: Cariaco Basin...
GAGGTTGATAGCTCCATTCCACCGCTTTGACTTTGAACTCAATGCTGTACCTTTGGGTCTTCTTCCCCGTGTTCATTGCAGGCATCGTTCTTCTCCTGTTGAGGAGTTATCGATGCGTGTCTACTGAAGTGGGGGAAGTCCACCGTCGAAATGTCAGTGCGGTTATGATGAAGGACTATTCTGATGGCGATTCCCACATCACATTTCATATGAACCCGGAAGGCAATGCTTGTGATTGGTCATATACCGAAACTTACTTTGTCCCCTCACGATGCACCGAGACCCGGGAGAAAATGATCGGAGAGGCCGAGTTCGTTACTGGTATGGGTGACACTGCGATTTACGAGCTGGGGGCTGTCGACTACTACCTAACAGATCTCAAACAAGGCTGCCTATTCACCAAGAAAGAGTCCTCCTACGAATAAGCAACGCACTCGGCTATTGGGCTCGCAATGAACAAAAAATCAATCGTATGTGTTTTCTCCTCGGCAATAATGTTTGCGGGTTGCGGCGGCGGCTCTGGTGGCTCTTCGAACTCGACGGATGACTTCGCTAGCGTGTCAGGTAAGGTTATCGATGGTTACATCTCGGGTGCGACGGTCTTCCTTGACCTGAACTTCAACGGCGTTCTGGATGCAGGCGAACCGCAAGCTGGCTCGGGCGGCTTCGGGGACTACACACTGAAGCTATCGCCAGAAGATCGAGAGTGCCTGGGATATGTTCCTCTTGTGGTGGATGTGCCGGCTGGAGCGATTGACGAAGATCAGGGTAAGGTAGACAAGCCCTATCAGATGGTATTTGCGCCGCCTTTCGAGCCTGTCAGCGATCGTGATTTCTTCAACATATCGCCGCTCACTTCCGTGCTTTGGTCGGCGATAAAAGCGGAATTGAGCCGTGACCTGGCGACCCTTAGCTGTGCTGAGGTGCTTCAGCAGGATCAGAAAAAGGAACAACTGCGATCTATTCTGCAAGCGTCAATTGAAGATGTGGTGGCCCACTACAACATCTCGGAAGCACAGCTGTTTTCGGACTTTATCGCCAATGGAGATACGGAGACGCAAGCGAAAGCCATTCGGATCGTGAAGGGGCTGAAGAAAAGCTTTGCTGAAACCGCTCGGTTGAGGGATTTGTATCCGGAGGCACTGTACGTGCAGGCCAGCTACCACCAATTTGATAATCGCGATGCGGGTGAACAATACCCCGATGCCTGGTACCGCGAATTCCATATGCTTGACGAAACGGGACAAATCTTCCGTCTCGATAAAGTTACAGATGATTTGACTGAAGTCGCGCGTCCCATCATCTATGGTGAGCGAGAGGAAATCCAACAGGACAACCTTCGTTATTACGCCAGCTTCGAATTCGAATCCCGCAACGGCGATAGTTCCAGCTATCGTTGCGACAGCAAAGAAGGCGTGATTACAACCTGGGAAGCGAAAACCTACGAGCTCACGAATCTGATTAACAAGGAAGCCGATGCGTTTGCCGATTGCCAAGCGGTGGATTTCACGACGGAAACCTACATGAGGTATGCCGTTGTTGACTACTCCGACGGTACCGCCGATTACAGCAGCCAGTTCATGTTTCACCCTCCGACGACAGATTTGATACCGCTGAACGATTGGCTGGGGCTGAAGGCGCAGCTTGAATCACTGGACACCAGCGCGCTCGTAAACGCATTCGAGGGGGTACCGTATGGGTTCATGGAAGTCGGTATGGGCGGTGCAAGTTCCTGGCACAAGCAAAAAAGTTATCCAGACGGCGAAAATTCTATCCGACTGTATAAGAACAGCTCGGGGCACTACGAAAAATGGACAACATTTGCAGATGGAACAAGCCTGAAGGAATGCTCAACTGACGGCGTCAACTGGGAATCCTGTAGCTAGCTTGCGTTTTCGCGCGACGCTGCCTTTTTTTGTGACCTATTGGCTGTTATTTACAGGCCAATAACGTTCTCTGCCTACGGGCCTTTCTGGCCCGTGAGTCACGGAGAACTCAACTTCCTGGCCTTCGGCCGGAGTCTTGAAACCGCTACCCTGCAAAGCGAAGTTTCGGATATCGACAAAATAACTGTGTTCCGTGTTTTCCCGAAAATCGGCCCAGATTTGTGTTTGGGCTGGCAGGTAACGGCAACCCCATCTGCTAGTATGACCGCCTTTTATCCCGAAACCGATCAAATGAATGCTCCCTTCAAACTCCGTCCCTACCAGCAGGAAGCGGTCGACGCCACGCTAAACCATTTCCGCAAAACGGATGAGTCCGCCGTTATCGTGCTGCCAACCGGTGCTGGTAAAAGTCTGGTTATTGCCGAGTTGGCTCGCCTTGCAAAGCGTAAAATTCTGGTACTGACCCACGTAAAGGAGCTGGTGGAGCAGAACCACGCCAAGTACGAGAGTTACGGGTTAACCGGCGGAATTTTCTCCGCCGGGCTGAAGCGGAAGGAGAGCCACCACCAGGTGACCTTTGCCAGTGTGCAGTCGGTGTCGGCGAATCTGGATCAGTTCCGGGATGAATACTCGCTGGTCATCATTGACGAGTGCCACCGGGTTAGCGGTGAGGAAACCAGTCAGTATCAGAGGATCATCGAGCTGCTGCGGCAACAGAACGATTTCCTCAAGGTGCTTGGGCTAACCGCCACACCCTATCGGTTGGCCATGGGCTGGATCTATCGCTTTCACTACCGGGGCTTTGCGCGGAGTGAAGAGGATAAGCCCTTTCAGCACTGCATCTATGAACTGCCGTTGAGCTACATGATCAACCGAGGGTATCTCACCCGGCCCCAGTTGGTGAATGCCGCGGTGGCGCAATACGATTTCTCGGCGCTGCCGCAGGACCGCTTTGGCGAATACGCTGAGAAGGACGTCAACCAGCTGCTGAGCAAACACAAGCGTGTAACCCGTGCCATCATTGAACAGGTGATGGAGCTGGCCGGTGAGCGCCAGGGGGTGATGATCTTTGCGGCCACGGTGGATCATGCGCGGGAGATCACCGGCTATCTGCCGGCACACCAGACTGCCCTGGTGACCGGTGAGACCGATCTGAATGAACGGGCGTCTCTGATTCAGCGCTTCAAACAGCGGCAGTTGACGTATCTGGTGAATGTGTCCGTGCTTACCACGGGCTTTGATGCGCCCCATGTGGACTTTATTGCCATTCTTCGGCCCACCCAGTCGGTGAGTCTGTATCAGCAGATTGTGGGCCGTGGTCTACGCCAGGACGAAGGCAAACAGGACTGCCTGGTGATCGATTACGCGGGTAACCATGTGAATCTGCATCACCCGGAGGTCGGGGAGCCGAAACCGAACCCCGACAGTGAGCCGGTGCAGGTGTTCTGCCCGGGCTGTGGGTTTGCCAATATCTTCTGGGGCAAAACCGATGATGACGGCCGAGTGATCGAGCACTACGGGCGCCGTTGCCAGGGGCTGCTGGAGCCTGTTGAAGGGATTGAACCTGCCGGGCAGGGCGGACGCCCGCAACAGTGCGATTACCGTTTCCGGTTCAAGGAATGCCCCCACTGCGGTGGCGAGAATGATATCGCGGCCCGTAGCTGCGGGCACTGCCACAAAGCCATTATCGACCCGGATAATCAGCTCAGAGATGCCCTGAAGCTCAAGGATGCCATGGTGATTCGCTGCGCGGGGATCACGCTAAGCACTAACGAGGGCAAACTGAGGGTCACTTATCACGGAGAAGATGGGGAGGAGCTCAGCGAGTCATTTGATTTCAGCAAGCCCGGCCAGAGCACTGTCTTCAACAAACTGTTTGGGCGTCGTTTCGCAAATGGCCGGGCCCCGAAAGTATTCAGCAAAGTAAATGAGGTGCTGGAGATGCACGCCCTGTTGCCGGCACCGGATTTCGTGATTGCCCGCAGGCAAAAGCACTATTGGCAGGTGCAGGAACGCATTTTTGATTATCAGGGCAATTTTCGTAAGGCGAATGAGGCGTAGGGACTGGTTTTGCTTTCCCGGTTTTCAATCCCTGGATTCTTTTGGGTCTAAAAAAATCGGGTCGCCCGTTGCCTTGACCGCATAGAACAGGCAGTCACTCTTCGCAATAGCCGGGTTGGTGGTAATCATAAAGGCTTTGATGGCCTGGGCGGGGTAGATCTGTCCATCCCTGACTCGAAGAACCTGCTCCATGTTCTCGGTTCGGTTGTGGCTGATCGCGGTGAGTATGCCGAGGCCTTTTTCTCCAACCCATCCCAGAGGCTCGTCCGGGGAGACAATCCCGAAATTGCGGTGTTCGATGTCTGGTGGAAAGGTGAGGTCCGCCTGCCCGCTGGGCTCAAGGCGGTACTCTATGGTCGCTTCCGGGGCCAGCTCCACCCGAATCGGGTTTCGCAGTACGGCGACGTCCCACTCCGCTTTTTCCAACGACAACACATCACGTCTCGAGGCGTACCGAACGAGTCCCTCGTACGCCAGTTGATGAGCGTGATCATCCTGGGCCCCGCCGCACTCGATGGTGACCGTGGGCACTTCCTGTTCCGAGTATTCCATCAGCGCCCCCAGACGAAGGTCCGTCATTATCAGGCGGTAGGTGTAGAGCGAGGTCAGGGCCTGATGTTCGGCGTCATTGGTGATGGTCACCGCGAAGGCGGGGCCCGTACCGGAGGTGTTGTGCACGTCCAGCAGGCATTCAGGTTGCGCCTTTTGGAGCTCTGCCAGCATGGCTTTGGCGATGGCCCCTTCTTCTCTCTCGAAAGGTTCTTTGAAACACCGGTTGAGGTCGAGCCCCCCGGGCAGCTGTCGAAATGAAAACGCCGGGGGAATCTTCGCGGGATAGACGCCTCCGAGCAGAAACAACATGTTGACCTCGGGCGTATGCTGCTCCAGTAGCCACCGGTGCAGCGCAAACAGCCCCGACGGCTCGTTGCCGTGAATCAGCGTTGCCATGGCGCGGGTGCGTGAGCGATCGCGGCCGGCAACACGCACCACCGTGGGCTTGTGCAGGCGCTCCAGCCACTCAAGGGGTGAGCGGCCTAGCGTCCGGGGCGATGGATCATTGAGGTAATCAAGAACGTTCGGATTGCTCATGGTGACAGTGCCCATTCATGGAGCGGCCGGTTTTTCTTCTGGTTGGCCATGTACAGAGACAGCATACTCCGGAACGCCTCATCTGGGCTCAGGGACCGGAGCAAAGATTCGGTGATGTGTCGCTGCCAGCGGGCGCCAGACAGGTTGGCTTCAATGCGGCCTTCGATGACGCCCAGCAGCCGGTGGATTTCGGTCTCGTCCACGGCAGTCTGTTGCAATGCCTCCCGGGCACGGGGCAGCAGTTCACGGGCCACGGTCAACAGGGGCGTATCCTGCAACTGAACCTGATCCTTGTGCGGCCAGATGATTTCTGCGCCGATGCCATATTTGGCGGCCCGGTAAAAGTTGTGTTCGGTGTAATGGAAAGGGAGTATCGAGGTCAGATGACCGATGTCATCGAGTACTGCCAACGCAGCCCCGATCACGAACAGTCCGTTGGCACACATATCAACGGCAGTGGGGCCTGCAGGCATGGAACGAATCTCGATGCGCAGATGCCCACCCTCTGCGTGATCAAAGACCGCCCGGTTCCAGGGCCATGTAGTGCCATGGTGCAGGCGCAGTTCGGTCAGTTCCGGCATCTCTCCGCGATCAATGATCGCCATCGGATCTTCATCCGACATCAGGGGAATGATGGGGGGATAAAGTGATGCGGAGGCCGCAAACAGTTCCCAGGCACTGCGCACCCAGCCGTTGCCATAATAGACCCTCGGTGGATGGCGCCAGGTTTTACGGGTGGGGGATCGGCTGTCGATGGATTGCTTGAACAGGGCAATACGGGTTTCGTCCCAGAGGTGGTGGCCGAACAGGCTGGGCGAATTGCTGGCCAGAGCCAGAGCAATCGGCGTGACCAGCTGGATCGCATTGAAGTAATCGGCGAAACGGTGGGCAGGGACACGCCAGTGCAGCTGGAAGGACGTATTGGCTCCTTCCATGTAGACGTCATCGGCTTCCAGATCGATCACGTCATTGCCACCAATATGGATGCTGAACGGTTCGCCCCGCTGTTTGAGCAGCGCATTGGACAGGGCATGGTAGCGGGGTTCGTCTGTCATCACTTTCGCGCCCATATCGGATTGGCGAAGTGTGGGCAGAATGCCGATCGGTACCAGTTCCCCATCGAGTGATGCGGCGTGCCGGTTGATTCGTCGGATGGCAGCGAGCAGCTCTTGCTCTGTTCTGGCAAATGGAGATCCCCTGAACGCCTGGGGGCTGAGGTTGTATTCGAGATTGAAGCGGTTGAGCTCAACCGTCAGCTGGGGGTCCTGCACGCGGGCGGCGATTTCTGTGTTGATGGGTTGAACCCGCAGGTCAGAGTTTACGATGTAGAACTCGACCTCGGCGCCAATGGAGCTCTCACCCTCGCCAAAGCCGGGCCGGTTCAGAAGGCGGGTGAGTGCTTCAAGGTCTGTGCGGACCTTGGCTGCAAAACGTTCAAACTCCTCCGCCGAGAATTCCGTTTTCTTGATCGACAGTCCCACGGTAACGTCTTCTCCAGCGCTGACTTACCTTGATAGTAGTCAGTTTTGGGATTCTTTCACGCAGATTGAGGTTCGCTTCCTGTTTCGGGCAGGTGTATTGCAACGCCGTCAACGTGGACTTGCAAATAGGGACCTGCCAATATGAGCTAATCAATACGGGACAGAAATCATGGATCTGTCAACCAGCTTTCTGATTTACGCTACCCTCTTCCGGTTGGCCGTTATTGCGGCCGGCGCCCTGATTATTGTGCTTGGCTACCGCTTATTCCTGCAAGGTCTGGCGTCCGGGGATCAAACCGATACCTCCCTCGAGGGCGGCGGGTTCAAACTGGCTCTGAAAAATGCGGCTCCGGGTACCAGTTTTGCTCTGTTCGGGGCGGTGTTGATTTCGGTGATGGTTATTCAGGGCAGCCCGGAGCTGGATGTCACTACCACTGCGCCTGGCACTGTCGCAGGCCCTGTGGAACTGCAGCAGAGCGCCAGAAGTTTGCGCTTGCGGGGTGAGGGCAGCGGCGCGGTTGTGCCGCCCGCCGCGCCGGAGGTGGGGGATCAGTTGCCTGCACTGGCCGCTTCCGCCAGTGAGCAGTTACTGCAAGCCGGTATTCAGAGGGAGTTGCAAGAAGACTTTTCAGGAGCGCTGGAGGCTTACCTCCTGGCGTTGTCGATGCCGGGTCGGCCACTGCCGCACCAGGCCAGTCCACTCAACCAGATGGCCTGGGTTTACCACCAGCAAGCCGAGCCCGATCTGGCGTTGCCGTTGGCGCTCCTCGCCCATCAGATCAATCCAACCAGCACTGTGGTGATGGACACTCTGGCACGGGTTTATGTGCAGCTGGAACAGTTCGACAAGGCGCAAGCCCTGTTGAACCGCGTGTTGCAGATCGATCCGGATAACAGCGATGCCAAAGCAATAGCCAGGTTGATCAACCAGCAAAAGGCCCGCTAGTGGAGGTCTCCCGCCCACTTTCCGCGACAACTCTAGTGCGGGACAAATACAAAGTCGCCGGCTTCATGACCCGCCATGTGAATGGGCTCGTAGGTGGGTATCTGTCTTACATTCAAATCGAACGCGGCGCCGGATACGCGTTCGCGGATGGCGAGAAACAGGCGCTCGGCTTCCAGAACCAGCCCATTTTCCTGCAGTACATCAAGAAAGACTTTGGTAAACACCGAGTGACCACTTCCCCCGGAATCAAGCACTGGTTGTACGCCTCCGGAGGTGAGCGCGGTGCGCACCCTTGAACTGGCAAAGGATTGCAGTAATTGCAGCCGCTTTTCGTTGGAGATGCCAGGCTTCAATCGGGATAGCGAGCCGCGGGAGATTGTGCCCGCGTAACAGGAGTCGGCCACCACAAGGACATGTTTGGCAGACATGATTTTCAGTTGACCGGTAATATTACGAGTCGAAATCCACTCTGTGTTGTCGTCCTGTCTGGCATCCACTGGAATCCAGTAGCCCTCATCCAGTTGCTCTACCAAATGCCCATGGCCCGCGTAATAAATGAGCAAGTTGTCTTTTTCCGTCAATTGCTTGCGCAAGTTATTGATGGTCGAAAGGATGTCCGACCGCTCGGCATTGTAGAGTTCGGTGACCTCGAAATCGTAGTGTTGCTTTAGTAGTTGCGCTACCGCCCGGGCATCGTTCACCGCATTCTCGAGCGGTGTCCAGTGGAGGTACTTGTCGTTACCGATGACCAGTGCGTAATACCGACCGAAGCCTTCAGCGACTGGATTTGGGCTCGATGGCTGTGCCTCACCCCGAGACCCGGCGGTGACAATTATCCGCAATGTGGCGCGCTGGTTGTGGTTGTCGGTGGCGGCAATTTGTAAGCTGATCTCGTTGGAGCTGCTGCGGTATTTGGGCAGCTCGGTTTTGAAGAAGCCATTTTCGGAGGTGGGTACGGGTTGCCCGTTTACTGTTAGCAACTGCAGTCCAGCGGGAGCGATCACCCGGCCGGAAATCTGCTGGCTTTCACCCTCGGGGAGCGATAAGCGGATTGACCCTCCACTAATGGTCAATGGTGGATCAATCAGGTCGATGATCGGTGCGTCAACCGTTCCAGTTGACCGCCTTGTTGCGCCAATTCCGTCGGGCGAGGTGTTTTCCGGGTTCTGAGTCGTTTTTTCAGCGCCGGCCACAGCGGCCTGTTCCACTAATAATGCATCACTGTTTTTGTCCAGCCCGGCTGCCTGTTGGTAAAGACGCACAGCTTCTTCAACATCCTGCTCGACGCCCAGGCCTTGTTCATAAAGTCGGCCGAGGTTAACCGCGGCGCGCTTGTAGCCCTGGTTGGCCGCTTTTTGATACCAGGCGGCCGCCAGTTGGTAATCCGGCTTCTGACCGGCCAGTCCCTTTTCGTAAATCTCACCGGTGTAATATTGCGCCTCGGCGTCGCCTTGATTGGCAGCGTCCTGCCAGATACGCAGCGCCGTCTGATAGCTCGCCGGTTCATCAAGGACGTACTCACCACCTCGTAGTCTGCATTCACCAACGGTTGTTTTGATTGGTTTCCGTTGGCCTATGTAGGTCATACCTCCCAGACGGCGGATCTGACCGGGCAGTAAACAGTTAACTACGGAGTATTCCTCCGCGTCATCAGCATGGGTTATCGGTGGGGAGATAATTCCCTGTCCATTGGAATCGAATTGTGAGGAGGTGCCGCAGCCGATAAGCAATAGCATTGCAATAATACAGGGCCCGGATCGAAGCAACGTCGTTGGGAAGAGGTGGAACATAATCGTTATATTCCATAAATAAAGAGTATGAGAAATAAGCCCTGATAACTAAAAATATCCGAATAACGATCTGGTATATGACTTTCTCAACTATACTCCATAAAGGTGTATAAGCTAAATAAGTAGATGTTTTTGGCTGATTGCTATGCATCACAACAGAGGCGTTCACCACTGTCGTCCGTTGTAGCAGGAGAGCGCGTGCCCGGCTTCGCAAGGAAAGGCAGATGCTATGAATGTCATCAACGCCCCAAAAATACCTCGGCAAGCGGTTACTACCTGGCCGGGACTTTGCCCGGACACCTGCGCACTGGCACCGGACGCGGGGCGCGGCGGCAGGCTGACGCTTTGCGCCGCCCTGCTGGTTCCGTCACTCATGCTCGCGCCAGCGGCATTTTCAGCGCAGAGTCTGGATACTGCGGTCAATAGCGCCGTGGCGTTTGGCTGTGGGGAGCTGAATCCGGTGGGCGCTAATCTGGCTTCATTCTGTAGCAATGGCGGTGCGGCGGATTCAAGTTCTGGTGGCACCACAACCTCGCAAATCGGCACCGTGGCACTGGATAAACAAGCTGCCACCCGGGACGACTTGGCGCGAGTGGACCTCGGCCCTGTAAGCGCGTTTCTGTCGTTGGACTTCGAATTTCACGACAAAGGCGCCACCGCCATTGAAGGCCGGGGGTTCGAATCAGATGGAACTGCGGTATTGGCGGGTGTGGATTACCAGGTCAGCGATAATTTCAGCCTTGGTGTCACGATGAATTACGCCGCCGTTGATGGCGACTTCGATGGTGAGATCCAGGGCGAGGACAGCGGCGGATTTGATAACAACAGGTATGGATTGGCGGTTATTGGCGAGTATGGTTTTGCCACCAACGCTTACATCGGCTGGTCGCTGGGCTACAACAACCACGAATACGAAACCGATCGTTATTCAACTGTCACCATGGGCGACGGCGACGCCAACGGTGTGCTGGAAAGTGAAACCGACGCGAGTGAAATCAATGCCGGATTCGAACTTGGCTACGATATGCCAATGAATGCCCTCACTGTTGGACCGCGTTTCGCGCTGCGATACCGGAAAACGGATATTGATGGCTACACGGAAAGGGTGAAAAGCAACAATCCATCAGGTACTGACGAGCCGCTGGCGTTAATCGTTGACGAGCAGACCGAGAAATCTCTTACCTCGCATCTGGGCGTGCAGCTTTCGAAAGCGGTTAGTTGGGACTATGGCGTTTTAGTGCCACAGTTATACCTCGATTATGTCCACGAATTTGAGGATGACCAGCGCGACATTGAGTTTTCCTTCGTGGGTGACGATCCCAGCGCGGGAAATACGTTTATTTACAACAACGATGCTCCTGATCGCAATTACGGTCATGTGCTCGTAGGCCTGGCGGGTGTGTTTGCGGGTGGCTTCCAATCGTTTATCAGTTATGAACGCCTGTTGGCGTACAGCGATCATGACAACGACAGATTCAGCGTGGGCGTAAGGCTGGAATTCTGAAAATCGGGCCAGATTTGTTTTCGTAAATACCTGAGAGGTTCAGGATGAGCGACAGATTATTTGGCGAGGACGTGCTTTTCTTTCAACGTCTGCTGAAGTCAGAGGGTTTTTATCGCGGTGCGTTGGACGGATTGTGGGGTCCGATCTCCGAGGCCGCAGGCAACGCCTTCGATGCCGAATACGAAAAGCTGAAGCACAAATTTGGCACGTTTGACCGGCGTACAGAACAGAAGATTTCTTCCCTGTCCATCCGGGCTCAACAGGAGGCTCGTGAGTTCATGGCTCGGGCATTAAGCCAGGGTGTGAATGTGAAAATCATCTCCGGAACCCGCACTTACCATGAGCAGAATCAGCTCTTTCGACAGGGGCGCTACGGCAATCCCGGCCCTGTGATCACGCGAGCGCGGGGTGGGCAGAGCAATCATAATTTTGGCATAGCCTGGGACATTGGTATTTTCAGAGAGGATGGCTCCTACTCAGCGAACCAAAGCGATTACGACGCCGTTGCTGAATACGCCGCCGGACCACTGGTGTGGGGTGGTAACTGGCGCTCGTTCAAGGATTCACCACACTACCAACTGGCAACCGCCAAAACCCAGATTGCCTGGGTGCGGACGCGCTTTGAGCAGGGTGAAGCCTATGTGGTCTGACCGCGCTGACAGTCGTTCGGCACAAAACTGCTGTGTACTTCGCTCATAGACCGTCGCCCTGTTACTGGTGAAATTTATTGTCCTGCCCGGTTGGTGTGATGTTGAAAGCTCTATAGGAAACCCGGGCGGATCGGTTTTGTTCAGGCCTTCACGCACACGAACAGAGCGTTGCCGGACTGGCCGTCCCAGGGTTCTATTTTTTCGTAGTCATGCTCGAAAATATGAACTTCAAAATAGGGTTCCAGCAGCTGGGCAAATTCCTCGAACTCCAGTGCGACCATGGGATGCTCGTCATGCCAGGTTTCGCAGCCATCTGGCGTGGTTTTGTCGATGCGCAGCTTGAGTGACTGTTGCTTGCCATAGCCCTGGTAGTGCCAGCCCGAACTGAATGTGAAAACATCGCCCAAATGCTCTGCGGTATAGGCTTCGAACCGGTTGTTGCTGATTTTGGTTTTGTCCACCGCATTGAAGCAGAAAACACCCTTGGCCTGCAGGGCACGGTAGACGCTGGCGATGCAGGATTTCAGGTGGTCGATGTCTCTGCAGTAATGAATGGAATACAGAAAGCAGGTAATAAGATCGAAAGACTGGTCGAAGGCGAAGTTGCCCATGTCGCCCAGTGTAAACTCGGCATCGGGGCAGCGCAGTTTCGCTTTGTCCAGCATGGGCTGGTTGATATCCAGGCCCTGGCTCTGGTACCCGGAGTCAAGGAAATGCCTGATGTGTGGGCCGGTCCCACACGCCAGATCGAGGTGGCTGCGGCCCCCGTTTCCGAACAGCTGGTCAAGCCGGCGAACGCCACGGCTTTGTGCCATATAGTCGATGTCGGCACACATCAGATCGTAATAACCTGAGAGGTCGGTGTAGAGCTTGGTGGGGGATGGCATGTCGGCTCACTGGGCGGGCAGAATAAACGGCTGGCCGGCAGTATAGCAAAGCCAAAGCCAGGACCGATTAAATTTCGCCGCGGGCGGTTATAATGGCGGCATTTCAACCGATGCAGAGAACCCTATGCCAATCGAAAAGAACCAGGTAGTCCTGTTCCACTACAGCGTGCGTGATGAACAGGACAACGTTGTTGAAAACTCCCATGGCGGCGAGCCGAATGCTTACCTCCATGGCCATGGAGGCATTATCAAGGGTCTGGAAGAGGCCCTTGAAGGTCGCGAGGCCGGCGATACGTTCAGCGTCACCATTACCCCGGACAAAGCCTATGGGCCGCGCAAGCCCGATGCGATCCAGCGTGTACCCATCAAGCATCTGATGGGCGCCAAACGCTGGAAGCCGGGCATGGTTGCCCAGGTTCAGACCGAGCAGGGCCGCCGCCATGTGGTTGTTGCCAAAGTCGGCCACAAGTTTGCCGATGTCGACACCAATCATCCGATGGCCGGTAGAACCCTGACCTTCGACATCGAGATCATCGAAGTCCGCGACGCCGATGCCGAAGAGATCGCTCACGGCCACGCCCATGGGCCGGGCGGGCATCACTGAGGGATCAGAGGGGGCGCAGCCTAGCGTCCTCCAATCGCCCCATCACGGCGCATGTCAGCTCCGCCAACCAGGCCGGTCGGGGTGACCTGTATCAGTGACAACCCGCTGTTCAGGGTTATGACACCAACCGCATGCCCCCTGCCTTCTTCCAGATCGGACTCCAGGGCAGCGACATCGTAGTCCAGCGTCACGCCCGGAATGGGGGCTTCCAGAACGGTTGCTGAGGTTGAACTGCTGCTGTTCGTATTCTGGTAATGAGGCACATTGATGGCTTCCTGTGGGTCAAGCCCAAAATCAAACACGTTCATGATGGTCTTGGCGGTGTAACCAATGATCCGGGAGCCGCCCGGCGAGCCGGTGACCAGCGATACCCGGCCATCCTGAAGGACAATGGTTGGAGCCATCGAACTGCGGGGCCGTTTTCCGGGCTGTACCCGGTTGGCAATCAGTTCGCCGGTACTGGAGGTGGGCTGGAAGCTGAAATCGGTCAACTCATTGTTGAGCAGAAATCCGCGACCAGCGACCATTACGCCATTCCCGAACGAGCTCTCGATGGTTGTAGTCATGGATAGTGCATTGCCGAACCGGTCGACAATGGAGACATGGCTGGTACCGCCGCCCGGCTCATCCATGCCCGGAGCAGAGGGATCAAACACGCCGGGGGGCGTGCCGGGTTCAACTACACCAAGGTCAAACTCACCAATGAGCGCAGCGCGGGTTTGCAGGTATTGCTTGTCCAGCATGCCCTCCACCGGAACGGTAATGAAATCGCTGTCTGCAACGTACTGGTTCCGATCGGCGAACGCGATACGCATCGCCTGGGTAAAAAGGTGCACCACGTCCTCGTCCAGCGGATGCTTGCCTGACAGCTCGAAATTCTCCAGCACACCCATGATCTGACCGACGGCCAGTCCACCGGAAGAGGGCGGACCCATACCGCAGACGTCATTGCCACGGTAGGTGATGCACACCGGTGGCCGTTCGATGACCTGATAGTCGGCCAGGTCGGCCAGGGTCATTGATCCGGGAATGTTAGGGTCGTTCTGGACGGCGCTAACGATGTCCTGTGCGATAGAGCCGGTGTAAAAGGTGTCTGCTCCATCACGAGCCAGCAGCTTTAGCGTGGTGGCATAATCCTTGTTTTTGATAAGGGTACCGGCAGGCTTGGCTTCGCAGGTCTCGGTGTCAACAAAGTAATTGAAGGCGGTGGGGTCACGGAAAAATAACCGATCATCACAGGAGGGGTTGAGGGCCAGAAGGCCGGCTACCTGGTCACTGGTACGCTGGGTCAGAGCAAAACCTTTCTGGGCCTGGGTCATTGCCGGAACGAACAGGCGCTGCCACGGGAGCCGGCCATATTGTGTATGCATGTACTCCATCATTCGCGGCACACCCGGCACGCCTACGGACAGGCCACTCTGCCAAGCATTGAGAAAGCCGATTGAATTGCCTTCCTCATTCAAAAAGAGCGCTCCATCGACCGCCGCTGGTGCGGTTTCACGGGCGTCGATGGTGGTTAGGGTGCCGGTTTCCGCATCGTAATAAACGATAAACGCCCCGCCACCAAGCCCACTAGACTGGGGCTCCACAAGGCTGAGCATGGTCTGCACGGCAATCATGGCATCTGCTGCGGTACCACCGTTCTTGAGGATTTTCGCGCCGGCTGCCGTGGCCAGCGGGTTTGCCGTGACCACCATTTCGCGCTCGGTCGTTTGAGCCTGCGGCAAGTCGATTGCCCAGGCCGCGGGTACTCCTAGCGATAGACAAAAAGCAGTCGTCAACAATCGGTTTTTCATTGTTCTTCTCCTGAGGCCGAGCTCTGCCTGGCCGAACTATTGATTGAACGATACTGGCCGGGAAGCGGTTGGCTCCAGGGCGGCAAATGTCTGGCAATTACTGGGCCACGAAGAGGCAAAGCATTTGGGTTCAAATGGGTTTGGCAATCCCTGTTATATCCGTACTTTGAAGAATGCAAAATAATGTAAAATATTTCGACGTAGCTTCCTGGCTCAACGACGGCCGAAGTTGGCGTGAACAGTTTGCTTCTCTTCCGGGGGCGGCGGGGGCATTAAACTGGCCGGATTTCAAAGCGAAGCCGTAAATGCAGTCATTGTTCTTCCTTTTCGCGTGGGGAATGAATCTCTGGCGCGCCTGTCATAGGCTGGTGTGGTGGAAAGACCGTACATTTGAGTGGGCATGATGAAGTGCGTGAGCGATTGCCCTGATAGAACCGCGATAAGGGGATTGGATATGGCGCAGTTTCGTTTCACCTACTTGCTCTGTTCAGCTGTTCTTGCTGCTTTTCTCGCTGCCTCGGCCGCGCAGGCTCATCACGGCTGGGCCTGGGCAACGGATGAGGAATTTGAAATCACCGGTGTCATCCAATCTGTGCGCCTTGGTAATCCTCATGGCGAGGTCACCATAAGTGTGGAGGGCGAGGAATGGGTTGTGGAAGTTGGTCAGCCCTGGCGTAACGACCGGGTCGGTCTCAGTAAAGAGATGTTGAGCCAGGGCCGGGAAATTACGGTGCATGGTCATCGCTCCGCCAAAGAAGGCGAACGGCTGGTCAAGGCCGAACGGGTTGTGATTGACGGGAAGGACTACGATTTGTATCCCGACCGAACGTCCTGAGCCCCGGGATGATTGAGCAAGCGCTGGTCTCTGTTGAGAATCTGGCCTTTGTCTCGGCCCTGCGCAACTCCACGTTCATGTACCCGCTGGTAAATGCCGGGCATATTCTCGGGGTTGCCCTGCTGGTCGGTGGCATTGTGCCGCTGGACCTACGTTTGCTGGGGTTCTGGCGTAATTACCCCGTGATGGTGTTTGTCGATGTGCTTCGAATTACATCGGCGATTGGTTTGGGGCTGGCGGTTGCCTGCGGTGCGCTGTTATTCGCCACAGCGGCCGTGGACTACGCCGGATCGCTGTTGTTCCAGACGAAGATCATGCTGGTGTTGTTGGGCGTGTCGAACGCGTTGATTCTGGGGCGGGTGTTGAAGCGCCAGGATATAGGGGGCCTCCCGATGAAGGCCCGCATGCCTTTATCTCTGAAGGCAGGGGCCGTGTTGTCTTTGGCAGTCTGGATCAGTGTACTGATCCTCGGCCGGCTGTTGGGGTACTTCTGAGTTCGGGTTCCCACCGGTTATTTTGTTTTTTGTACATGTTGGGCCATATTGGTGAATGCGCTTCTCAAAAAATTGGAGAGAGGGAATTCACCATGCGATTGAAGCTGCTGTTTACACACCTGGTTATTATTCTGGCGGTGGCCTGGCTGCCGGCCACAGGCCATGCCGTCAACCCCCACTACGATCTGAAAGTGCTTTCCAGCGCGCCGGACCAGGTGTCCGGTGAGGATGTGCTGGTGCAGGTCTTGTTCAAGGGCCACCCCATTCGGTCAAAGCCGGCGGTGCAGTCACGTCTGCGACAGCTGACATTCTGGTTGAATGGTCAGCCCGTCAAGCCGGAGGTCCGCGCCGGGCGCCATGGGCATGAGGTGTTGGTATCCGGCCTGCGGGAAGGCGAGAACCGGCTGGAGCTCCACCATCGCCGGCAGGGGCCACTTGCCTCTGTCGATCTCACGGCTTACCCCGTCACTGGTCCCATTTTCTCCGGGCCTCAGCAGTACCCGTTTGTTTGCACTGTCACCACGGAGTTGGGCAAGCAACCTCTTGTGGATAGCGATGGTGATACGGGTTTTCCTGTCCTGGATGAGCAGGGCAGCCAGATTGGCCTGAGCCGGGACTGCTCCATCGAATCCTATGTCACCTTTGTATACCGCACCACGAGCGGAAGCTGGGCGCCATTGCCGGATGACGGCAGTCGCCCCGAGGATATGGCCACAGCGGAACTGACGGACGGCCGCACCGTGGACTTTATCGTTCGCCAGGAGCGGGGCACCATCAACCGCTTCATTTACAGTTTCGCGACCCTTGCTGAAGCGGGCGACCAGCCCTGGGAAGCATCTACCGCGAACTGGAATGGAAGGCTGTTGTTCCACTTCCAGGGCGGTGTGGGGATTGGCCATTCCCAGGGCTCCATCAGCGACAGCCGGGCGTTGCAGCCGGATACGCTGGAGAAGGGCTATGCTGTGATCTACTCCACCGGCACTCGCACCAGTCCCCATTACAACCTGCAGGTGGGTGGTGAGACCGCGCTCATGGTGAAGGAGCATTTCATCAAACGCTTTGGCGTGCCGGACTATACCGTTGCGATTGGCGGCTCCGGTGGTGGCATCCAGCAGTATGTCTACTCACAGAACCATCCGGATCTGCTGGATGGCGGTGTGCCCCAGTATTCCTATCCGGACATGGTGACCCAGGTCATTCACATTGGGGATTGTGAGCTGCTGGAGTACTACATGGATGCCACTGACCGGGGCAATCCCAAATGGCAGACCACGTCCAACCGCAGCTGGCTGGTGGGCCTGAATTCCAATGATCGGTATCCCGATCCGTTTGCCCAGATCAAGCAGATGCTGGGTTATAGCACCGCGCCCGGGATGACCGAGTGCATTCCGGCCTGGCGTGGGCTGACGCCTCTTGTGATGAACCCGCACTTTGGCCGGGCTGAGAATCAGGAACTGATGCAGCCGGAAGGTGTTATGGACGATGTGCGCTGGACTCACTACTCGGACGCGAAAAACATCTACGGCGTGGATGAAAACGGGGAACCCCGGACCCTGTTCGATAACGTTGGTGTCCAGTACGGCCTCGAGGCTCTGCGGGAAGGCAGCATCACCAGGGAGGAGTTCCTCAAGCTGAACGCTCAGGTGGGAGGCTGGAAGCAACCTTCGGAAATGGTCCAGGAGGGCTTTCCGTTTCTGGGCTCGATTTCCGATGTATTGGCGGATCCGACGACCTTTGATCCCTGGAGTTCCCGCAACATGAACCTGAGCCCGGATGGGGGAGCGACACCTGCCCCCCGGACCGAGGGAGATCTGGAGGCCATCCGCGCCGCTTATAACTCGGGTCTGGTGTTCGATGGTCAGCTGAATATGCCGGTCATCGACTGGCGGCATTATCTGGAAGAGGTGCTGGACATGCACAACAGCCATCAGTCCTTCTCTGCCCGCCAGCGCATCATTAACCGGATGGGCGATGCCGGCAATCAGGTCATCTGGTTCACGGATGCCCGACCAACGGACTATTCAGACCCGGACGAACCGGAACCCCGGGAGGAATTCAATCAGACCTGGATGGCACTGGAAGTGCTGCACGACTGGATCACCAACATTCAGCAGAATCCGGAGTTGGGCATCGCCGCTAACCGCCCGAGGGAAGCTCAGGACGCCTGCTTCAACACGGATGGCACGTTAATCGATGCCGGCGAGACCGTGTGGAACGGCATCCTGGATGATGAAGCGGAGGGAGCCTGTACCAGCCGATTCCAGACCTACACCACATCGAGGATGGAAGCGGGTGGGCCCATTGAAGGCAGCGTTTTCAAGTGCAGCCTGAAGTCAGTGGATGCGGCTCTGTCGGATGGAACCTATGGGACGGTCTCGTTTACGGCGGAGGAAGTTGCCCGTCTGAACGAGATTTTCCCGGAGGGGGTCTGCGACTACAGCCAGCCCGATCAGGGCCGGCCTGCTGACTGAGACCCCTGGGGTTGAAATCTCGCGCTCGCCCTCGCATGTCTGTGGTACGAAACATTCACAGTGCCGCATTTGTTCCAAATGATGTTCAAGGCAACAGGAGGAAGCATGGATACGCGAACATTCGGAAACACAGACATTCAGGTAACACCCGTCGGGCTCGGTACCTGGGCCATTGGTGGCTGGATGTGGGGCGGAACGGACGAAGCCCAGTCCATCGATACCATCCACAGGGCAATCGACAAAGGCATTGGTCTGGTCGATACGGCGCCGGTATACGGTTTCGGGCGCTCAGAGGAGATTGTGGGCAAGGCCCTTGCCAATGGCCGCCGGGATCAGGTTGCCCTCGCCACCAAGGTCGCTCTGAACTGGAACGATGATCATGACAAGATCTGGCGGGATTCCACTGCCTCGCGCATAGAGCAGGAAGTTGAGGATTCGCTGAAGCGCCTTCAGACGGACAGAATCGACATTTACCAGGTTCATTGGCCGGATCCGAAGACGCCCATGGAAGAAACTGCCCGGGCGCTGGAAAAGCTCTATCAGGCCGGGAAAATCCGGGCCATTGGTGTGAGCAACTTTACGCCTTCGCAGATGGACGAGCTGCAGAAGAGTGTGCCTCTGCACAGCTTGCAGCCCCCGTATAACCTGTTTGAACGGGATATCGAACGGGAGATACTTCCGTACTGCCGGGAAAACGGCATTGCCACCATTACCTATGGTGGGCTTTGCCGCGGCCTGCTGACTGGCAAGATGCGGGAAGATACGCAGTTCAACGGTGACGATCTGCGCAAGAACGATCCGAAGTTCCAGGGTGATCGTTATCGCCAATACCTGAATGCGGTGGCTGAGCTGGATGCGTTTGCCAGCGAGCGTTATCAGAAAAATGTACTGGCCCTGGCCCTTCGTTGGCTGGTGGATCAGCCCGGTGTGACAACGGCGCTTTGGGGTGCGAGAAGACCGGAGCAACTGGATCCGGTGGATGACATCGAAGGCTGGTCGCTCGATAAGGAAGCAATGGCCGCCATTGATGACATCCTGGACAGGTGCATTGACGATCCCGTCGGACCCGAGTTTATGGCGCCTCCGACTCGGTAATTTGAGGCCACGCTGAAGCCGGGAGTAGCCGTTGTGGGCCGGCCTCCCGTGCGCTCTTGTGTTAATGCTGTACCTGAATCCGGTTGTCGACAGCGTGAACACCCGGCACGGTCCAGCAGTCCCAGCTGGCCATGCTCTCTGTGACACATTTCCCGGCTCTCTTCGTTCTCTTTGCCGTGCTGTTCGGGTTGACTTAAATGCGGACAGTGATCGCTACCTCCAAGGTGTGTCCTTGGCGATCAGACGAGTAGGTTATACAGTCAATATGACTGGCTTGATCAGAGAAGCGAGAGAAGTGAGGCATGGGCGGCTCCTTCGCTATCGTGTGGAGGGTTTATTATGGAGATGAACGAACCCACAGCCGTTGTTTTTGGCGGGAGCGGGTATCTGGGCTCCCATGTAGTTCAGTCACTTCTGGACGGGGGCTACCAGGTGCGGGTCGCTGTCCGCCATCCTGACGCCGGGGCAACAGCAAGGTTGGGGCCACGGGTAACTGGTGTGGTTGCCGACATTCGTGACGAGTCGTCGGTATCGCGTGCCATAGAGGGCGCGGACGCAGTGGTTAATTGCGTCAGCCTCTACGTCGAAACGAAAAACGTAACCTTTTATGCAGTTCACGTCGAGGGAGCAGAAGGCCTTGCGCGCTGCTGTGCCCGGGGCGGCGTGCCTGCGCTGGTTCATATCTCCGGTATAAATTCAGATCCAGCCTCACGGTCGGCCTATGTCTGTGCCCGGGGCGAGGGCGAAAACCGGGTGCGGGACGTGTTTCCACAAGCGATGGTGTTGCGACCGAGCGTGATGTTTGGTGCTCAGGGCGGACTGATGGCGACCCTGGACTCCCTGACCCGCCTGCCGGTAATACCAATCTTCGGGCGCGGCAATACCCGCCTGCAACCGGCGCATGTCAAGGACGTGGCGCGGGCAGTGGTAGCAGCGTTGGCAGAGGGCGGGCACAGCACCGTGTTTGAGCTGGGTGGGGCCCAGGTGCTCCGCTACCGGGAACTGGTTCAGCTCGCGTTGCGCCGCCGACAAAGAAAGCGGCCATTGCTGCCGGTGCCGTTTACGTTCTGGTACGCGGGTGCTGCGTTGCTGTCCTTCATGAAGTCGCCACCACTGACACGGGACCAACTGGTGTTGATGGAAGCCGACAACGTGGCCCATCAGGGCATGCCCGGTTTCGACAGCCTGGGCCTGACTCCTTGCGGAGTGGATGACGAGAACTCCTGATCTTCGTAAATCCTCTTGCGGGTCATGAGCGATTCTCTGCCACCATTGACGATCCTGTCGGGCCCGAGTTTATGGCGCCTCCGACGCGGTAATTTGTGGCCAGGCCATGGCGTGGATCAGGGCTGTAGCAGCCCTGATCGCGTCAATGAAATGTTATCCTCTCTACTCAATGGTGCCACAGGCAACTCGGGCGCCACCGCCCCCGAGGGACTCGGGTTGGTCGGAATAGTTGTCACCCCCTTTGTGAATAATCAGGGCGTGCCCCTTCAGATCGCCGAATTCCAACCGTGGCGCCAGAACGGGTACAGTCACCTCACTGTTTTCGTTAGCGTAGAGCGCGGGCAGATCGCCCAGGTGCCCCATGCGGTACGGGCCTCTGTGGTCTCCACTGAGGGGATTGAAGTGGCCGCCGGCGGCGCCACCGGGCGTGACCTTACCTGCTTTTTCGCTGGGCCCGCAGTCGGCGTTCTCATGCAGGTGAAAACCATGAATACCGCTGCTCAGCCCGGTCAGCTGGGGCTCAAACAGTACCCCATAGGGCGTGCGTTTGGCCGTGATGGTGCCCATCTGTTTGCCGGTGCCTTTCTCAGTCAGGCCGTACATGGCAATTTGCTGTTGATCGGTGGTGCCATTGACGATCGCTTCACGCATGGCCTCGCTACCCTCGGTAGCCAGATCTATCGAATGTTCCCGCAACTCTCCCCTGGTTGGCGGTTCCTGATCCATATGGGCGTCCGCCCATGCCAGAGCGGGAACAAAACTGGAAAGAGTGATTACAGCCAGGATTCCGGTGAAATGTTTCATTTCTCTACCTCCTGTAAAGACGTTGCAGAGTCTTGGAGGTGGCGCAAAACCATCGCCCCTCAGATACTAGTGTGGTTTGTTTCTTGGGGATTCCAAGCCGGAGAGGGGGAATCGCGCTACCAGCCGAGCCTTATGCTTCCCAGAATGGCATTGCCCAGGTGCAGATCGACGGTTCCGTTGGTCAGGTCACGGTAGCTGACCCGGGTATCCACGCTTGCGCCAACGCCCAGAACAACGGCTGGCCAGGTTCCTGAGCCGGTGTTGAGCCTATAGGTCAGCTCCGTTCTCCACTCCTGCAGGTAAAGAGCGCTTTCGATTTCCCGAGCCTGGTCCAGCGTGGCCCAACGGTCGCCCTTGCGTTCCAGGCGAAACTCCCAGCGTTCCCCCGGGCTTTGCCATTGCAGTAGCACTGGCAGATCCACCAGCCAGTGACCACTATCGTCAGTGTGTTGCCAGCGCATCCTCGGCAGCCAGCGGAAAGAGCCGAAGCGGTGATCGCCGCCAATTCCCAGGCTCAGGGGCGAGCCTGCCTGTACCGCCCGGAACACCGCTATACGGCCATTCACCACGTCACTGTGAAAATCCTGATATTTGAACATGTTGGAAGTGCCGGCAACACCGGCGCCCGCGTCGACGAGGAAAAGCCCGTGCTGCCATTGCCCGCCGAAGGTCAGCCGGTGCAAGTGGCCGTTGTGGGCGGGCTCACCGGAACGCAATCGTAGCGGCTGATAGTCATAATCAACGCCGGCCTTGTGTTCGCCCTGCCAGCCCAGTCCACGTTGAGAGCGGTTCACCTCACTGGCGGACGGCACATCGTGTGGCCAGTCATAGGGCTGCCACTGGCGATACAGAAGATAGAAGCCGCGGGAATCTTGGGCGCCGCAGGGCAGGGCGAGAGCGGCTAAAAGAAGCGCTGCCACGGGCGAAACCCGGGAAGTTGCACGACCTTTGGCTTGAACGCGGCGTCCATTGAACACAATGCGGCCCTCCAGTCCTCAGAGGTATCCAGATCTGTTCACCCATCATAAACCACTCCTGTGATCCCGCCTCCTCTGGATTTAAGGCAGTTGGCAAGGGAGAAATTCTCAACCTGTGCAAAGTTTAATCAATAAAGCGGTGTCATCAGGGTCTGCAGGTGTTGGGCGTCCGTATATAGCTTCGTATTCAATCGGGATACACAAGAGAGGAAGACGAGATGAAACACGCAGGGATTATTAAGTCGTATGCAGCTTCTATGGTTATGTTGGGCAGTGCCGTTGTGGCGCTACCGGTTCTTGCCGACCACCATGGCATGGACGGAAAAGAAAAAATGACGATCGTTGAGAGTGCCTCAAAAGCCGACAACCTGAGTACGTTGGTCGCCGCTATCAAAGCCGGCGGGTTGGCAGAAACGCTTTCGGGCACGGGCCCGTTCACGGTTTTTGCGCCAACCAATGCGGCCTTCGAAAAACTGCCGGCGGGCACGGTTGATATGTTGTTGAAGCCGGAAAACAAGGATCAGCTCCAGTCGATCCTGACCTACCACGTGGTACCCGCCAAAGCGACTTCATCAGCGGCGGTTCAGATGGTTCAGGATGACGGTGGGACCCACACCGTTAAAACGGTGCAGGGAGGCCAACTCACACTCAGCCTGGAAGGCGATTCACTGATGATAGCGGATGCCAATGGCAACATGGCGACAGTGGTTGCCGCCGACATGATGCAGTCCAACGGCGTCGTGCACGTGATTGATACAGTGCTGATGCCATAGCATCCCGGGCCAGTCGGTCGGAGATTGAAAAGACGGTCCTCCCGGGCCGTCTTTTCACTTTGAGGCGGACGGAATCAGAAGGTTTCCTTTTGAGAACAACGGCTTTGACCTTTTTGCTTAATCCGGGATTTCCTCTGAAATCTCCTGCACCAAGGGATCCATCAGCCGATACACCCAGGCTGTTTCACCATTTTTCAGCTTGAGCTCCACCCGTTCATAGCGGATACCCAGCCTTTCGTAGCGGTCCAGTGCCCTGAGCTCGTCGGCAGTCACTGTGATGACTTGGCCTTCGGTGACTGCTCCGGCGGCTGGTTTGAGGTCCAGCTCTTCTTTCCGGAAGCCCGGTAGTTTTGCGGTTTCACCATCGCCAGCGCGGCCCATTACCAGCCAGCGCACCCAGGGTTGTGTGAGGGTGCCGTATACGAATACGGAGTAGGTGGCGTCTTCATCGATGGCGGGCAGGTACTCCGGCCTGGGGTTGTAGCCGAACGGGCTGGCGAATGTCAGCCAAAGGTAGCCAATAACCACACCAAGCAGGATTGAGACGGTCGCCAGGGTATATCGGATCGATTTTCTCATGGCATTCTCCGTATCCTTGTTCCATCAGTGACCTGGGCTGCCTTAAGCACTTTGAATTGAGGGCCCCGGGATACTGCCAGTAATAGCGGCTATGGTCACTATCATACAGGCTCAGAAAACCCAATTTGGATCATAGGTCGCAGGGCATTCCGCGGAACAGGTTTTCATGCCTGCAACACATTCAGTTTCCCTGCTATAGGAAGGGAGTTGAATAATGAGCAATCATCAACAAGGATGAGTAAGAGGCGTATTCATCGAACGTCATTAGACACTGGGAAAATGACAAGGAGATTCAGCGATGGTTAAACGCATTCTTACAAGTTCTTTTACTTTGTTGATGTTTGTTGCGATGCCAACAATGGCAGCCAACGCAGCTGCCCAGGCTCCGGATGGCTCCTGGATCACACTGAGTGGTGAGGTGGCAGAAGCGGAAGCGCCGGACAGCTTTGTTCTCGATTATGGTGGCGGAACTGTTCGGGTTGAACTTGATAACTGGAGCCCCACCCAATATCCGGCGGATGTCCGGGAAGGTGACAAGGTCAAGGTTCATGGCCGGGTTGATAGAGACACTTACGACACCGCCAAAATTGAAGCCGACAGTGTGTACGTGGAGAACCTGGGTATTCACTTCTATGGCAGCACGGGTGATGAAGAGTCGATGGTAAGTGTTGATCTCTCCCCTCACGATCCTATCAAGACAGGAGAGTTTTCAATCAGCGGCCGTGTTGAAAGTATTGATGGACCGGTCTTTACCATTGATACCGGTGAGCGTGCGCTGACTGTCGATACCTCCGCCATGGACTATGACCCGCTGGATAGACCGGGGCTGAGAAACCTGACAATCAAAACCGGCGATTTAGTCACAGTCACTGGCACTGCACTGAGCAGTCTGTTTGAGCTTCGTAAAGTGGTGGCCGATTCGGTCATTATCCGGGCGACCTCGCCCCTTGGAGAGAATCGGACCAGCGGGGAATCGCCCCTTGATCCTGATGCTCCAGCCACGATGCCGAGGCCCCTGTTGTAAAAATGGCAAGCGTGAGGCCAGTTTGCTCTGGCCTCATTGCGTTACTTTTGCCGTTCCTCGGTCTTTTCGTGTTGTTCAGCATGCGCCCCGGTTTTCTCATTAGTTTCTGCTTCACTGTGTTCTTCGAACTCGGACCGGGAAATGGTGATTAGACTGCTGAATGATTGGTATCGCTGTGATCCGGGCTCTCCTTAGCTTCCCCCAAAAACGCCTTCAGTTGATTCTTGGCCAACGCCAATCCTTCCCGGCCAAGTGAGGTCGTTTTGTACAGCCGCCGCTTTGACTTCCCATGACGCTCTTCCCGGGAGGCCAAGTATCCCTGCCGTTCCATCCCATGAAGCATTGGATAAAGTGTTCCCGGGCTCAGTCGGTAACCATGCTCGGCCAGTTCATCTATCATCCACTGTCCGTAGATTTCATGCTCTGAGGCATAGTAAAGCACATGGAGCTTTACCAACCCCGAAAGCAGGTCATGGTGTTTCATTGTTTGATGCGCTCCTTTAAACTATCGGAAATCGATATCGAGTTTCGTTTTACATAAATTGACATTGGTATTCAAGCCAGTGCTGAACGGCCTGCAGAACCTGCACCTTACGCTTTGCGTTGATATACGAGCGGGTTATCGCGCTTTCAAAAGCGGTGGCTGAACTTTAATAGGAAATCGCTACCAATCGTAAATATTAAATCAATTACCTCTTTTCAGGCTTTCGTTCATTATGCCGCCAATTTCGCTGCCACCTTGCCCGCAACGCAGTGACAAACCAACCTCATGCCATAAGGATCAACGAATCGCTGAATACCGGAGGAGCTTATAGCGCACGGTGATCGCTCGCCGATGTATCACAAGATCCCCTTAAGGAAGTGTCAGGGAGTCCTGGCTGTTTAAACTATTAACTCTGTCTTTTGGTATCAATTAATGTCGAAATTCTTTAACAGTGTCGAACACAAACTGCTCAGCGCGGCTGCACTGGGTTTTCTGTTACTGGTAATTGCTGCGTCCTTTGCGCTCAGGGAAACCTGGAGCGCGGTAACGGCATTTGACCTTCTCCAGGAAGAGCTTGCGGGCGAGATGGGAGACTCCGCCGACCTTCAGCGCCGCTTTGCAACCGAGACTCTAGCGTGGAAAAACTATCTTATCCGTGGTGAAGACCCGGCTGCCCGGGCAGACTACTGGCACACGTTCGAGGTGGCCGAGTCAGGTGTTGAGAAAAACATCCGGGAGCTCGATAGTCAGTTTGATGATCCGACGGTATCTGCAGCATTGGCTGAGCTTGATGCCGAGCATGGCAAGATGACGCGAATCATTGTGGATGCCCGGGATCGGCTCAATAGCAATGGCTTCCAGGCTGACCGTATCGACCAGGAGCTGGAGGGTTTGACCAAACCCATGCGCGAGGCGCTAGTCATCCTGGTTCAAACGATTGAAGAGCGTGCTGCGGAAAAGGCTGCCCAGACCGAGGCCAACGCCGCTGCCCAGTTGAAGATGGGCATGACTGCTATGGGCCTTGCCATTGTCGCCTCCGCCGTATTGCTTTTCTGGCTCGTTCGCCGAACCGTCACCGCTCCGCTGAAAGTCGTCGTCAGGGATCTGCAACGGATGGCAAAAGGTGACTTTTCCCACCCGGTTACCCAGGGTTCCGGCGATGAGGTTGGTGTGCTTGCCAACAGTGCCGAAGACCTTCGGTTGCAGCTTGGCGGCATGCTGGGACGGTTACGTGATGCTTCCACACAGGTCGCTTCAGCCGCGGAGGAGCTGTCTGCCGTAGCCCTGGATACCGAAGCCGGGATCGAGCGACAGCGCCTGGATACCGACCAGGCCGCCACTGCCATGAACCAGATGGTTGCCACGGTCCAGGAAGTTGCGCGACACGCTGCTGAGTCCGCAGAGGCATCCCAGAATGCAAAGTTAGATACCGATCAGGGACGTGACACGATCACCAATAACGATCAGGCCGTCGCGGCCATTACAGATGCCATGTCAGAGGCGGCCGAGGTGATTCAGCAACTTGACACTCATGCGGCGGATATCGGCGAGGTGGTTGATATCATTACCAGCATCGCAGACCAGACTAATCTGCTGGCGCTGAACGCTGCCATTGAGGCCGCGCGTGCAGGCGAAGCGGGCCGCGGCTTCTCGGTTGTGGCCGACGAGGTTCGCTCGCTGGCACGGAAAACGCAGGAATCGACGGACCGCATCGCCGCGACGGTTCAGAAAGTCCAGGCGGGCAGCACCGCTGCGGTGGGTGCTATTGAAACCAGCCGCGCAAAAACCGAAGACGCTCGTCGGCAGGCGCAAGAGGCTCGTCGGGCACTGGAGGCCATCGGTAACGGTGTCGCCCAGATTGCCGACCTGAATGCTCAGATTGCGACCGCTACAGAAGAACAGATCTCGGCATCGGATGAAATCAACCGCAATATTACCGGTGTCAGCGAGGTTGCTGCCCAGAGCGCTACCTCCATCAGCCAGGTGACCAGCTCAAGCGACGAGCTGGCACGGCTTGCCGGAGAGCTCAAGGACATGTCTGCTCGATTCGTGGTTTAAACCAGCATACCCAGCACCAGGCGCCCGGTGCTGGGTTCTATCATGAGCAGGGATGCGCAGAGAGCTAGTGTGGAAGATGGCATGGACAAGCAGCGCCGCGAATCTTCGGGACGTTCAGGGTCTGGAATCCCTCAGCTCCTTTCCTCAGTTCGTTTGAGTGGCTCGGCTTCCTCATCTGTCCCTGTTTCACTGTGCTCTTCAAACTCGGTATTGCGTGGGTCGAGCTCCGAGATACCCAGGGCCGCTTCCGGTGTGGTGGTGTAGTAGTGCTCCTGCCGCTTGATCTTTGGGTGGCTGCGGCCCGGCCCTACCACCATGAACAGAATCAGGCCTGCGAGTATCAGAGCGTTGCTGACAAACAGCCCGCGCGCTCCCAGAAATTCCATGAACATGGCACTGACGAGCGGGCCGATAATGCTTCCCAGCCCGTAGCTCAGTAAGAGCGCGGTGCTGGCCGAGGTAATCTGGTGGCTTTCCATCAGGTCGTTGGTGATGGCAACGGCGATAGGGTAAATGGCAGCGCTGAGCCCCATGTAAAGACCAACGAAAAACACCAGTAAAACCATGTTGCCGCCGCTGATGGTGGCTGCGATGACGCTGGACACGGCGGCAACAGTCGCAACAACCAGCATGACACGGTAACGATCAAAGTGATCACAAAGCCGGCCGACGGGCCAGGCCAGTATCATGGCGGCGACGATGGCCGAGGCCATGAAGTTGGAGAGCTGGTCAAGTTCCAGCCCAATGCGATCGGCGTAAACCGGCCCCATGGCATAAAATGCGCTTATCAGCAGGCCGGCAATGAGGGCGCCCAGAGTCCCGGCTGGCGACTTTCGGTAGAGTCTGGTCAGGGACAGCCGCTCGGTTTCGGTGATGGTTGGCGATTCCCGCCGGGTCAGCGAGAGGGGTGTCAGCGCCAGCACGACCAGGATGGCCGCAAGGGAAAACGGAATGAAGCCTGCCGGATCGGCGACACGGATCAGTACCTGGCCGCCGGCTGTGGAGAGGAAAAAGATAATCTGGTAGACGGCAAACAGGCTTGCCCGGTTTCGGTTGTCGGCCTTACTGCTGAACCAGCTTTCCATGACGATCATCAGGCCGGCCATGGCAAAGCCGCCCACCGCACGGAGCCCGCCCCAGAGGTAGGCTTCGATGGCCATGGGGTAGATCAGTATCGAGGCGCAAAGCGCCGCGGCAAAGAAAGCAAACGCCCGGATGTGGCCGGCCTTTTCAATGATCCGGCCGGCGTACAGGGTGCCGGCGACAAAACCAATGGAATAAAACGCCAGGATCCAGCCGATGACGCTGGCACTGAACTCCTCGAGACTGAGCCGAAGGCCAAGCAGGGTCATCAGGAAGGCATTGCCCATGATGAGCAGGATAATACTGACGATCAGCGATGACAGGCTTACGATGGTTTTTTGCATCAATCCTCTCCACCCGGTTAACAGGAATCGATATGGTCTTAGGTAGATGCTGTAACAGAGTCCTTGGGGATGGGTAAGGGGAATAAAAGGGGGTAGGTGTCCTGCCTTTGATTGTCCGTGATTATCGCGGCCACCACACTTCCCCGTGCTGCATGATCCGAAACTCCGACTCACTCAGGCCCTGCCTCTCCAGCGCCAGGCGCAGGCGCCGCGGTGGCTCCTCCATGGGTTCGTCGGTGAGCACGAAGGTGCCCCAGTGCATGGCTATGGATTGCCGTGCACCAATATCCTGGTGAATCCTGACCGCCTCTTCCGGGGCAACATGCACCGGGGCCATGAACCACCGAGGATCGTAAGCGCCAATGGAGAGCAGCGCCAGATCAATGGGAGCAAATAGCTCACCAATGTCGCGGAAAACTTTTCCATAACCGGTATCACCGCCGAAATAGAACCGGAAGCTGTCGATTTCCAGGAGCCAGCCGCACCAGAGCGAGGTGTTGGTATCGGTGGCGGTTCGTCCACTGAAGTGCTGAGCCGGCAGGCAGAACACTTCGTGTTCTCCGGCCACGGGCGCGGCTTGCCACCAGTCCAGTTCTATCAGGTTGTGGATGCCGCGCTTCTCGAACCAGTGTCGCAGGCCCATGGGAATGCAGAAGCAAAGACTGTCCCCAAAGCGTCGGTGCAATTGGCGCACCGTTGTTTCGTCGAGGTGGTCGTAATGATTGTGGGAAATCAGTACCAGGTGGATCGGTGGCATTTCCGCCACGGTCAGGGCTGGCGGGGTGAAACGCTTTGGTCCGACTAGCCGGAACGGGCTGGCGCGGTCCGACAACACCGGGTCGGTCAGGACGTTCAGGCCCAGGTACTGGAACAGGAACGAAGCATGCCCCAGCCAGACCAGTTGTGGCTCCGCTGGTGGATTTATCAGCAAGTGGCCATCGGGGCGCAATAGCGTGTAACGCTTGCCCTGCGGGAACCGGCGGCCCCGGGCCAGTTGCCAGCGCAGGAAATCCCCCAGACCGTGTCGGGGCACAGGCTCCAGATTGCGATACTTGCCCTGGTAAAAATGAGGTTCTTCGGCAAGTGCGGCAAGGCGTTCGCGGTCTATGGTCATGAGTCGAACTTGGGCCCGTTTTCAGGGGACATCACCAGCAACTCCTGCAACATGCTGTAGCTCAGCCCCCAGATACAGGCATCCTGATAGCGGCAACAGGGCATGTTCAGCGTGCCGACTGGGGTGCGCCAGGGAAGCTGGCTCTGATTCTCGCCGGCAGCGAGGTATTCCAGGGGGACCCAGACCACCCGCTGGACTTCATGGTTAGGCGAGACGGCCTTTGGCCCCAGCCATTCGAACACATAGGGGGTGACGACCATCGGGCGCCAGCGGCTGTGATGTCGGGTGATCAGGTCTGATAGCCGGGCCAGGTAGCGGCCGTGGCGGCTGAGATCAATGCCGGTTTCTTCCAGTGTTTCCCGCTCGGCGGCAGCCCGGGCAGACGCGTCTTCGGGTTGCAGACGGCCGCCGGGGAAGGCCATATCGCCGGACCAGGGATCACCCTTGCGGCGGGCCCGCTGAATGAAGAGCAACTCCTTGCCGCCGCTTTCCGCCGTTCTGAAGATCAGCGCGACGGACGCTCTGGCGAATCGGCGCCGAAACGGTATTTTGTGAGGGCGCAAATGGCTTACCCAGGACTTAGGCCGCACGAAAAACTGTCCTCTGCTGATTGATGACTATAGTTAAACACATCCTGTACGAGCAGGGTGTATGCGTTGCGACCGTGTTGCCATGGGTTCTGAGAATGAAACCGTTTTTGTTGATTATTGTTTACCTTGGTGCTGTTACCTTGCCGTTGATCTTGTCCGCTGTGGTTGGAGGGCCGCCGCGCGAATGGCACCAGGAACTTGCATCCGGTCTTGGCATCCTTGCCTTTTCGATGATCCTCATGGAATTCATTCTGTCCGGCCGTTTTAAGGTCATTTCAAATGACGTGGGCATGGATGTGACCATGCGGTTTCACCAGATCATGGCCCGCACCGCGCTGGTCTTTGCGCTTGTCCATCCCTTTCTCTATCAGGGGACGCCCTCAGGTGGTCCACGCCCATGGGATCCTACCCGTCAATTGACGCTTTCAACGGATGTGTCTGCGCTGTTATCCGGCATTGGCGCCTTTCTGCTTCTTCCAAGCCTTGTTCTGCTGGCCATAGGGCGTACCCAGCTCGACTATAAATACGAGACATGGCGGCTTATGCATGGGGTGGGCGCGCTATTGATTGCACTGCTTCTGTTGCACCACACGGTCTATGGGGGGCGTTACGGATCGGAACCGGTGATGACCTGGTTTTGGCTGGCAATGACGGGCGTGGCGGTTGGATCACTGCTGATGGTTTACCTGTTGGTTCCACTCAGGCAGAAGGCCCACCCATGGCGCGTTGCCTCCGTGAGCCATCTGACACCAAAGCAATGGGAACTGACCGTTGAGCCAGAGGGGCATCGGGGCCTGGATTACAAAGCCGGGCAATTCGTGTGGCTGAATGTGGGGCACACTCCCTTCTCGATGAAAGAGAACCCCTTCTCCATTTCCTCAGCGCCTGCGACCGGGCCAAAGCTATCCTTCATGATCAAAGAGCTCGGTGACTTCACGCGAACCATTGGTCAGGTTAAAGCTGGCACAGTGGCCTATCTCGACGGGCCCTATGGCAATCTTTCGGTGGAGGGTCGCAGGGAACCGGGAGTCGCTCTCATTGCTGGTGGTGTCGGCCTTTCTCCGCTGCTGGGCATTCTCCGGCAGATGCGTCTGACCGACGATTCGCGCAAGGTAAAGGTGATCTATGGAAATCGGGTGATCGGCCAGATTGCCTATCGTGATGAATTGGATGAAGAAGACGTCGTCTATGTGCTCTCAGAACCACCTGAAATCTGGCAAGGAGAGACGGGCTTTATCGATGGAGGGCTGATAGATCGGGTTTTTTCGGAGGAAGAGTTCCGCGAATGGATTTTCGTGATGTGTGGTCCGGCGATCATGATGGATGCCGTTGAAGATCAGTTGGTCAAGCGGGGCACACCCTCTCATCGTATCCTGTCGGAGCGGTTCCAGTATGACTAATCCAATCAGACGCTTGAGTCAGCGACAGCAGGTTTCTTTGACCATCTGGGTTGTGAACATCACGATAGGTGTGACTCTTCTCGTTTTCGTATTGCGCTAATTCATGTCGATTGGAGTCTTGAGGAGGCCAAGTGACCTTTGAACACATCGTTCAGATAAACGACGTGACCAAGCCAGAGATACCGATGCTGACCCGATTCCAGGTATGGGAAGGCCTGCAGCTCCCCGGGCTAAGGGTGATTGACGAAGTCACGTTTGGCATGAGGCGAGCATCGAGAATCGCGGTGATTCGATGCCCTATGATCAGTATCTCCACGAGGCCTATGTGGCCACAGACGTGGAAACCATTCAGATCATCCGGCAGCTGGTGGAGACAGGAGTGTTCTGAGGTTAGGTGATAGAAAATGGGGCAGACAAAAATTGCAGTCAGAGGGAGAACTTAGTTGGCGACTATAAAACCCGGTGGCCTGGGGATCAAAACGCGTCTGTTCCAGGTCATTTTCGAATCAGATACCCGGCTGGCCAAAGGCTTTGATATATTTTTGGCTTTTCTGATATTCCTTAGCGTCGGGATTATCCTCCTGGACAGTGTTCCGGAATACCACTCCCGCTTTGGCACGCTCTTTTATGTTGTTGAATGGGGCATAACGCTGCTGTTTACCCTTGAGCTGGCCTTACGCATCTATTGCCTGGAAAAACCGAAACTTTATCTGAAGAGCTTCTACGGCGTTATCGATGTTCTGGCTGTCTTGCCTACGTGGTTAGCGCTATTGTTTCCGGGCGCGCAGACTCTTGTCGTTGTGCGTCTTCTGCGGACGCTCCGGTTGTTCCGCGTACTGGAAATGATGACGGTAGTGGGCGAGGGCCGCCTGCTGATGGACGCCCTGATTCGCAGCCGGCACCAGATCCTGCTTTTCCTGTTCACCGTGTTGATGCTGGTGATCATATTCTCTTCTTTGCTCTATCTCATTGAGCCGGCCGAGGCGGGCTTCAGCAGTATTCCCAAATCCATCTACTGGGGAATCGTGACACTGACGACAGTGGGGTACGGCGATATAACGCCGGTGACGCCCTGGGGCCAGTTTATTTCGATGATGATCATGTTGACGGGCTACTCGATCATCGCACTGCCCGTTGGCGTTTTTTCTGCGGAGGTGATTCGCGCCCTGCGTGCGGAACGCTACTCCGATGAAGCCTGCCCGGGATGTGGTAAACATCGGCATGAAAAAGATGCCAGATACTGTAAATACTGTGGTACGTGGCTTGATGAAGAGACACCGGATCCCCGGAGGGCCGGATGAGGTTGCACCAAAGCCCTACGTGACGATAAATTTTCCGGTGATGTCCAATAGCGGCCTGCTAGACTTTGGGCCCCTTGCCGCGGAAGACGTTAACGATCAGTGACACGACCAGCAGCACCAGGAAGATGAAAAACAGTATCTTCGCAAAGCCGGCGGCTGTTCCTGCGATACCTCCAAAACCGAGAATACCCGCAATGACCGCAATCACCAGACATATGATAGCCCAATAGAGCATTTCCTATCCTCCTTTCAAGAGCTGTCCTTTACCCTTTACAAAGTGGCACGCGGTTTCCGTGTGTGCAACTTTCAGACGCGTTTCTGAAAGGACAGTAACGGGGCATCCATCCGGGGTTGTGTGGTGGCAGGGCTGGCGAGAAAAATGCGTTTTTCAGTTCTGGCATGATCGGGTTTTCGCTACTGATTTTTACGAGCCTTGCCGAACTGAACCCGCAACTCACCCTTAGCGGCCTCCAACCTTTCTTTCTGCGCCGCTGAGAGTTGTTTACCCGCACGATTGATGTAAAACGTCAGCATAGACATGGCGGACCGATAGGGATCCGATTTTCGGCGTTTGCTTTCTTCGGCGGATTTTTTCAGGGAACGGGCAATCTCCCGAGGGTCTTCGAGGGAGAATACGCCGTCTTCCAGATTCAGGGCATCGCTGGATTCAGTCACTTTCTGAGACCAGTTCTCGGATTTAGCCATGTTCCACCTCCGGAAGTTTCTCAAGCCATATCGAAACCGTATCAAAAAATTGAGCCTGATTCCCTGCCGAGGCTATTGAACGGGCTCTCGGGTTCAGCGGCCCGGACGAGATTCGATGTCCACCACTTTGGGAGTCGGAGATGTGAAAACCGTAGCCAAGGTTGTCAACGCGGGCAAGCTTGCCGTTGCGAAAGATTATGCGCCGGATGAAGCGCTGGGGCCCCGGGTTGTAGTACCAGTGTTCCTCGGTTTGTAC
>Ga0208014_1000199_pt1 | contig 34257 bp, 25 predicted proteins | sample 25_taG_FD_184099 | JGI IMG/M metagenome (GOLD analysis project Ga0208014, IMG submission 184099) | Marine viral communities from Cariaco Basin, Caribbean Sea - 25_WHOI_OMZ (SPAdes) (version 2) | ecosystem: Environmental > Aquatic > Marine > Oceanic | place: Caribbean Sea: Cariaco Basin...
AAAAGTCACCAAGATACTCCATATAACTGTCTACGTACCGAGGGATTTGTTGTAGTGCGTTGTCTACAAATTTCTGGTCGATTTCAGGAATGGTACTTTTTTCAACTTCCATATCCAGCCGACTAATATTATTAAAAAACGAACTTCGATAAAAAAAGCGCTTCTTAGAAAAACTAAAATTATAATTAGAGTCTATCCTGGCGAGAACGCGTTCTAATATTTCTTCGCCGGTAAGGTTTTTATCAGAAAGAAAAACTTCAGATAATGCTATGGAAGAAGGTTTAATAAAGAGGGTGTCTTTTAATTCTGAAACAGTTAATTCGGTTTCCTCATAGCCCAATGAAGAGACTTTAATTTTAGTTTCGGGCAAAGTTCCTTCGGGAAGTACAAAAACACCTTCGTCGTTAGTCACTACACCGTTGTTTTTACCATATTGAATAGTTGCAAAGGGAATAGTTTGTTTGGTTTGAGCATCGACCAGTACAGCAGAAGTTTGGAGTTGCTGTCCAAAAATACTGGACGAGATGAGCAAAAGTGCTTTAATAAGTAATGTTCGCATTTTGATGATGGTTAGATTAAGACTATCTAAAAGACGTTTTTAGCTACAAACTGTTACACGAATTTTAGTATTTTAATAGATGTTATAGATTGAGTTTAATTACTTAACGTAAAGCTATCAATAAATATTATAAAATATCTAACATTGCTTTAGTCCCCACTATTAAGAATAATCGTATTTTTAAGGCAAATGAATGACTAAAGGTACAATCTATGCCAATTAACGTTCAGGGTGATAAGGAGTTTGACAGTGTAACTTCTATTCAGAATAAAGCCCTTCGTATTAACCTTAATGAGAATATCTACGGCACTTTTGCTGAAATTGGAGCCGGGCAGGAAACGGTGAGAAACTTTTTTAGGGCTCCAAATCCTACCGGAACTATTGCTAAAACGATGAGTGCTTATGACAAGGATTTTAGCGATGCTATTTATGGAGCCGAGCCTGCAAAAAGATACGTAACCGAACCACGGCTAAAAGCCATGATGGCCTACGAGACCGGGCTAATAGAAAAACGAATTTCACGGCTTAAACATCCCAATAAACTCTTCTTTAGTTTTGCAAATACGGTTGCGACTATAGATTGGGCTAAAAAATATAAAGGGCATGGATGGATTGGGATTCGTTACCAGACTACTCCAAAAGAAGAATACAACGAGATTATAATGCATGTGCAGCTTCACGAAAACAAAGCGGCACAGCAGCAAATAAGTCTTGGGATTATGGGGGTAAACCTTATTTATGCCGCATATTATCATCACGACGATCCCAAAACTTTGCTAAAACATTTATATGATCATTTAAGTCCTGACAAAATTGAAATCGATACGATTAATTTTACCGGGCCTGCTTTTAAAGATGTAGATAACCGTTTAATGAGTTTACAACTGGTAAGAAACGGAATGACCAATGCGGTGATGTTTGCGCCCTCTGGTAACAATGTGCTACCAGCAAATGTGTTATACAAAAAGAATATCCTTACCCTTCGTGGTAGTTTTAGACCGGTAACCAATATAAACATTAGCATGTACGAAAAATCATTGCAAATGTTTATGGACGAGCATAAAGTGGAGCGAGCTGCTACTGAAGTTATTTTTGAAATGACCCTTTTCAACCTGAAAGCTGAGGGAGATGAAATCGATGAAAAAGACTTTTTAAATAGAGCAGATTTACTTTGTGCTTTAGGTCATACGGTAATGATCTCTAACTTTCAACAGTATTACAAAGTAGTAGATTATTTTGCCCAGTTTACTTCAGAACCAATAGGGCTTACTATGGGCGTTACTACATTAATCGATATTTTTGATGATAAATATTATAAAGAACTAAGTGGAGGAATTTTAGAAGCTTTCGGAATTTTATTTGCCAGAAACGTAAATATTTATCTTTACCCCGCTAAAGATGAAGAAACAGGAGAAATCCTTTCTACCAAAAACCTAAGGGTTAATAATAATACGCGTGGTTTATATAATTTCTTTAAACAAAACGATCGCATCATCGATATTACCAATTTTGAAGAACAATCTTTAGATATCAATTCCAGAAAAATTCATGAAATGATACACGAAGGGAAAAGCGGTTGGGAAAAAATGCTTCCTGAAACAGTAACCAAACTCATTAAAGAAAACCAGATGTTTAGGAAAAAATAATCTATTTCTTTTCTGAAAAAGAGCCTGGACATTAAATTTGCCAGTAATAGTACAAACATAAAAAATCCCGGTAATACCGGGATTTTTTATGTTTGTACTGAAAATCTAGTTTTGATAGAATGACTCTGCCGGCCAGCTATCATTAGAATAATCTACATCTGGTAAAATTTTATCAGGATCGATTTCTATGCTCTTTGGAGCTTTATCAGTTTCCACTAAATGACTCCAGCTATCACCACGTTGCCAGATTTCTACGGGAAGTGTTAACTCTTCTGTAGATCCATCCTGGTAAGTGATTTTCAATTTAACCGGCATTGGCACTTCTCCTTTATTCGCTAAATTGATAATAAATCCGCTTCCTTCTCTATTACCCTGCACGCCATCAATCGCCAGATCTATATTTCCCGTGCCGTAAAACCAGTTACCAAAAAACCAGGATAAGTTCTCTCCACCTACATTTTCCATATGATTAAAGAAATCTTTGGGTTGAGGATGCTTATATGCCCATGTTTTAATGTATGATTTAAAAGCATTATCAAACCTTTCGTGACCTAAAATATATTCCCTTAACATATATAATCCAACGGCTGGCTTATAGTAGGCTACCATCCCAAGGTTTCTAAGATTTGCAACATCTGGATACGTATCGATCCCCTCACGGGTTTCTGATTTAAACCAACCTGTCATATTTCTTGTTTTATTAAGGCTTGTTGGATACTCCCCAAACTCTTGCGTACTGTAATAGTTTATAAAAGTATTGAAACCTTCGTCCATCCATGCGTACCTTCTTTCGTTAGATCCAACGATCATTGGAAACCAGTTATGTCCAAATTCATGATCTGTAACTCCCCAAAGAGAGGCTCCTTTACTTTTCCAACTGCAAAAGTTAAGACCAGGATATTCCATTCCTCCAATTTCAGCAGCTACGTTAGTTGCTACCGGCCAGGGAAATTCAAACCACTTGTTTGAATAATTTTCGATAGAATGTTTGCTGTATTCTGTAGATCTACCCCAGGCATCGGCACCCGCACTTTCTTTAGGATAAACAGATTGTGCTAAGATATCCTTCCCACTTGGCAAATCGATTTTTGCAGCATCCCAGATAAATGCTTTTGAAGAAGCAAAAGCAACATCATGCGAATTTTCCATTTTAAAACGCCAGGTAAGCGTACCTTCCTGTTTAGCTCTTAAAGAAGCATCTGTAATTTCATTTTCTCCAACGATAAACACAGTTTCATCACTTTTTCTGGCTTTATCCAGGCGATCTCTCATTTTAGAGGAAAGTACCTGACGTTCGTTTACTAATTCTCCAGAACCTACCACTATATGATTCCACGGTGCTGTAATTTCATAATCAAAATCACCATACTCTAAATAAAATTCTCCGGCGCCAAGATATGGCTCCACATTCCAGCCTTCGATATCATCATAGACTGCCGGACGGGGATACCATTGTGCCATTGCGTAGATCGTACCGTCTTCTACATCTAATCTTCCCATACGATCCATTCCTTTTACAGGAATTTTGTATTTAAAATTCATCGAAATAGTCGCACTACCCCCATTCGCTTTAATTGGTTCTTCAAACCAAATCTGCATTCTGGTATCGTTAATGATATGTTTAGAAGAAGTACTTCTTCCAGTTTTAGCACTTAGATTAGAAATCCCGTATCCACCATCTACATCTCCGTTATATCGGTTACCACCAATTGGCGTGGTTAGATTACCTCGAGAGTTTTCTGTAAAACGGTTCTGTTCTAAATATAACCAAATAAAAGGTAATTCATCTGGACTATTATTGGTATACGACAGGGTAATTTCTCCACTTAAAGTATGTGCCTGATCATCTAAAGTTGCTTTAATTTTGTAATCGGCTTCATTTTGCCAATAATCTGGTCCTGGTACTCCAGAAGCCGACCGGTATCGATTACCGCTACGATCCATAAATTCATCAAAATCCTGCTGATTGCTCCCTACTACTTCCTGAGCCTGAGACAAAAAGCTAAAAGCTCCTGTGAAAGCTAAGGCCAGTACAGCCTTTGAAAAATATTTCATTTTTTAAATTTTTTATATAACTGCCGCTAATTTAAAGAAACTATTAAGAAAATTTTACTAAAACCTCAACTAAAATCAATAGATAAATCGATTAACCAATTGATGCCAAAATTTGTTTTTTTGATGATCATCTTTCTATGGAATAAAAATTAGGAATTCAATTATTGTTTTGCGCTGCGATCGTACATGATAATGCTACCGGCTACAGAGACATTTAAACTTAAAGTAGATTTGAATTTTACCAAAAAATGTGACTTTTCAATGGCTTGTTTAGAGAGTCCATGATCTTCAGCTCCTAAAAGATATACACAACGGCGTGGGTGTTTGAAAGTTTCTAAAGGCTCCGCTCCCTCATCCAATTCAACTCCCACTAACATGGCACCTTTAGGTAAATGTGCATAAAAATCTTTAAAGTTTTCATAGTGAAAATACGGCATCGCACCAACCGCCTTATGGGTATCACAAGCTTGTTTTGCATAACGATTGCCTATGGTAAAAATAAAACTTGCCCCCATATTTTGGGCAGAACGCCATAGTACTCCTAAATTTTCCGGAGTTTTCCCATTCTGAATTCCAATACCGAAAAAGCCCTGCTCTAAGTTATCCACTTTCATGGTCGCAAGGTATCATTTTACAATTAATCTTGAAATTCTAAAATATTTGGTCGCAAACCTTAAAATTTCAATAATGATACTAAACGAAATTATCGAATATTACTTCTTCTTTTCGAAACGATTTAAAAAGTTTTTAATAAGTAACTGCATACTTCCAAGTTCTTCCACAGGAGTATTAAGTACTCTCGATAATGAGAAAGGAATCCTTTTGGCCCTTGTTTTTAATGCTTTTCCTGTTTTAGTGATATGTATCTTAGTCTCTAATGCATCTGGGGTTTGCTCCTTGATACTAATAAAATCTTTTTGCTGAAGCGAATTCAAAATAGGCATAAGACTTTCCTTATTCAAATAAAGTTGTCGGCGAATTTGCCCAATATTAACTTCGTTATTTTCCCATAACGTCAACATTACAAGGTATTCTGGATAACTTAATTGAAGTTTTGCCAATACAGGTTGGTAAAGTCTTGATATAATTCGAGTTGAACCGTAAACAGGAAAGCAAAGTTGCTCGTTTAAGGTAAGAGTAGATTTAGCTGTCATTTTATGCTATTTTAAAAGTTGTTGGATATCCTTTTCTATTTTCTCTGGTGAAGTTGTTGGTGCGTACCTCTTGTATGGCTCTCCGTCAGGACCGATTAGGAATTTAGTAAAATTCCACTTAATTCTTTTCCCTAGTGTCCCCGGTAATCGTTGCTTTAAATACTTAAATAAAGGATGTGTTTCCCTACCGTTTACATTAATCTTTTGGGTTAATGTAAAGGTTACTCCGTGATTAAGCTTACAGGTTTCTGCCATGGTATCGTTAGATTCTGGCTCCTGCCCTGCAAATTGATTACATGGGAAGCCAAGTACTACCAAACCATCGTCTTTATATTGCTGATGTAACTTTTCAAGCCCTTCAAATTGTGGTGCAAGACCACATTTTGTAGCGGTGTTCACCACCAAAACCGGCCGATTTTTAAACTCTTTTAAATCAAGAGTTTTTCCATTGGCAGTACTTACTTCGAAATCATAAATTTTCATAGCAAAAACTTTCCCATTTTTCTTTTTCGAAATCAAATTTCCTTAATTTCAGCAGTAAAATACAAGAATCCTCATAAAATAAATTTATGAGGATATTATGCTTTTCTTCAATCAAATTTCCGAAAAAAAATTGATTAAATGTGAAAGAATTCAAATTAAATATCATTTTTAAAATTCAACCTAAAAAACTAATATTCAAAACAATAACTCTCCCTAAAATAAATTAAAAGCTACCTGAATCGCTCCATAGTCCTGCACCGTATTCCAGCTCGCTGTAGCAGAAACGGGAAGCGTAAATTTATCGAATAAATTAAGTTGCCTGTTATAGATTACGCCTATATTGGTGACTCCTGCTTCGTCTCCATAAAAATGGGCATCTTGTGGTGCAAAAGACCAAGAACCTCCCACTAATCCAGATAATGACCAGTTAGTCTCATTAAATATCACATAGCTGGCTTCCACATAATTAGAATAAGCATTTCTTAATTGTCCATTATCATTAATAAAAGTATCCCTACCCTGAACAATTGTACTCCAGGATAATTTTAAGGGTACATTCTGAAATTGATAAGCAAGTATAACGTCGATAAAATGTGAAGTAGTACTTCGATCATAGTCAAAGATTTTAGCATCTGGGTAATCACTGTAATTATTAATATCCCAAATAGAGAGGGACCAACCTTTATGCATAAAACTCACATAATAATCAAATTCGGTATAATCACCGTTAAATCCTCTACCACCCCAAAGTCCAGCCTTAAAAAAACCATTTTTTGAAGTATAATTAATATCGGCTGCCGTCATTGGCGCATCGGTAACATGCAAACCTTTCCAAAGGTGCATATTTTTAAGCTGTAGATTGAAATGAAATAATTTTGTATCGTCTTCAACTTCAGCTTCATTACGTTCTTCAATAATATTCTCCTCACTTACCTGAGCCTGAGAAATATTGCCTGCCAGCATCATAGCCAGCAGGCCTAGATAATGTATATTTTTCATTGACTTTTTACTTTCCTAAGATTAAAAACAATACCGCAGCAATGGCAGCCCCTATAATTGGGCCTACCACGGGGATCCATGCATACCCCCAACCATTGTCTGTTTTCCCCTTTATTGGTAAAAGGGCATGTACTATTCTGGGACCAAGATCACGAGCCGGGTTTATAGCATATCCTGTGGTTCCTCCAAGAGAAAGTCCTATGCCCCATACAATAAAAGAAACGGGAATTGCTCCAATAGCCCCCAGACCTACTTTAGTTGTTGCTCCTGACTGAGTTTCAAAAGATGCATCCGCAAAATAGAACACAGCGATAATCAAAACGAATGTTCCCAAAATCTCACTTATAAGATTCCTGAAAGTATTGGGTATTGCTGGAGCGGTACAAAAAACCGCCCGTTTTGCACCACCGTCCTCGGTAGCATCAAAGTGACTCTTGTACATTTGATAGACCAAGAACGATCCTATCATGGCTCCAATAAATTCGCCGGCTATATATATGGGTACATCTGCCCACGGAAACAAGCCTCCAATGGCAAGGCCTATTGTTACTGCAGGATTTAAATGTGCCCCACTGTAAGGACCTGCTACAACAACTCCTGCAAAAACAGCTAATCCCCATGCTGTAGTGATCACAATCCAATCACTACCCTGACCAATAGTTTTATTCAAGTTGACATTCGCAACTACCCCTCCCCCTAAAAGAATGAGTAGTGCAGTTCCTAAAATCTCTGCTATGAATGGTGTCATTACTTTTTAGATTAAAGTTTTGTCCATTGTTCTAAAGCCTTTACCGCCTTGTACCATCCTTTGATACCATCTTTAACGTCATCTTGATTTTCTGTGGGCTGAAATTCTTTTTCTACTTTCCAGATTTCTTCAATTTCTTCCATACTATCCCAATATCCTACGGCCAGACCAGCAAGATATGCAGCTCCCAGTGCGGTAGTCTCTGTAATTTCAGGACGTACGGTCTCTGTATTCAAAACATCACTTTGAAATTGCATAAGCATATCATTTACAGATGCTCCGCCATCTACCCTAAGTTGTTTTATATCAATACCACTATCGGCCTGCATTGCTTTTAAAATATCCATGGTCTGGTATGCTATTGCCTCTAAAGAAGCTCTTGCGATGTGAGCATCTGTGGTACCCCTGGTGATACCGAACATGGTTCCTTGTGCTTTTTGGTTCCAATGTGGAGCACCCAATCCTGAAAATGCCGGAATAAAATAAACCCCCTCAGTAGAATCTACAGAAGCTGCTAAATTTTCAACATCTGATGATCTTTTAATAATCCCCAGTCCATCGCGCAACCATTGTACAACTGCACCGGCGATAAAAATAGATCCCTCTAAACAATATTCAGTTTTTCCATTAATTCTCCAGGCTACAGAAGTTAAAAGGTTATTTTCTGAAACTATCGGTTCTTCCCCTATATTCATTAACATAAAGCATCCGGTGCCATAGGTGTTTTTAACCATTCCTTTTTTAGTACACATCTGACCAAATAAAGCGGCCATCTGATCACCAGCTATTCCGGCAATAGGGATTTTTGAGGCAAAAACGGTGGTTTTGGTATGCCCGTAAACTTCGCTGGAATCTTTAACTTCTGGTAACATACTTTTTGGCACATCAAAAATTTCCAAAAGTTCGTCGTCCCATTCCATTGTATTAATATTAAAGAACAGTGTACGGCAAGCATTCGTAACATCGGTAACGTGTAATTCTCCTTTTGTAAAATTCCAGATTAGCCAGGTATCAATAGTTCCCATAATCAGGTCGCCAGCTTCTGCTTTTTCACGAGCTCCTTCCACATTGTCCAAAATCCATTTTACTTTGGTTCCAGAAAAGTAAGAATCGATTACCAGTCCCGTTTTTTTCTTAATTAGCTCGGCTTTACCATTTTCCTTTAATTCATCACAATACTCCGAGGTTCTTTTATCCTGCCATACAATAGCATTATACACAGGATCCCCAGTATTTTTATCCCAAACTACAACGGTTTCGCGTTGATTTGTAATACCAATTCCTGCAATATTTTTTCCATTCATCCCATGCTTTGTGGTGGCCTCTGCGGCTACCCCGGCCTGTGTAGACCAAATTTCACTTGGGTCGTGCTCTACCCATCCCGGTTTTGGAAAATGCTGTGTAAATTCTTTTTGGGCCACCGAAACAATACTTCCCTTTTTGTCGAAAAGGATTGCGCGGGAGCTCGTAGTGCCCTGATCCAGAGCTAACATATACTGATCCATAACTACATGTATTTTAAGGATTTATAAAAAAAATAAAATCTCTGGCTCCCGCATAAGCGAGAGCTATTTTGGTTAATAAATTGGTTACTATTATTTAAATGGTGTAATGCTTGGCTATCTCTTTAAAATCGGCTACTTGTTTCTCTTTCCATGCTTCATCCTTTTCAAGCTCTTTTGCTAATAAAGCAGCAACTTCTGGAGCAGATTCTATTGCGGCTTTAGCGTCCATAAACAACATTCTTACTCTTCTCGCCAACACATCGTCTACTGTTCTGGCTAACTCGTGCCTTGCTGCAAATACGACTTCCGCTTTTAGAAAATCTAACCTGGGGTGAAGTTTTTCTCCGAGGGAAGAATCCTCATTAATTAAATTTTGAATTTCTGGCTGGTCACTTCCGTAAATATACAAGTGATTTGAAAGATCGGGGTTTTCTTTAGCACCATGTATTTTAAGATCTGCAGTTTTACATTCTTTCTTTGGTAGTTTACCAAGTGAAATGGCTTTATTTACGGTGTCCTGAGCCATTCTTCTAAAAGTGGTCCATTTTCCACCTGTAATTGTAATCAAACCTGTTTCTGACACTAGTATTTTATGACTTCTTGAAATCTCTTTTGATTTTTCTGAACCATCTTTTGGTGCTGCTAACGGTCTTAAACCGGCGTATATACTGCGAACATCAGCCCTAGTTACTTTTTTCTCTAGATAATTATTGAAGGTTTCTAAAATAAATTCTATTTCCTTTTCTAGTGCTGAAGGTTCCAGACTATGTTCGTCTAACTGCGTATCTGTCGTTCCTACAATCACTTTATCATGCCACGGCACTGCAAAAAGCACACGACCATCTTCGGTTTTTGGAATCATAATAGCATCTTCGCCCGGCAGAAAAGATTTATCGAAAACAAGGTGTACACCCTGGCTAGGTTTAACCATGTTGCGGGCATTGGGATTTTCCATTTTTAGGATATCATCTGTGAATACACCGGTTGCATTAATTATAGCATCACCAAAAAATTGATAATCCTCACCAGTCTCCATATCCTTGGCAGATACTCCCTTAATTGCCTTATCTTCGATTATAAGGTTGTTTACTTTAAAATAATTTAGAACAGATGCACCGTGCTCAACACAAGTTTGAGCAACATTTACAGCCAAACGTGAATCATCAAACTGTCCATCCTGATAGACCACTCCGCCTCTTAATTTATCCTGGCGAATGGTTTTCACTCTTTTTAAAGTTTCTCCTTTATTAATATGGGTAGATTTCCCTAAACTAAGTTTACCAGCAAGAAAATCATAAGCTTTAAGCCCTATAGTGTAATAAATACCTTCGTACCACCTGTAATTAGGAATAACAAAGCTTTGGTTTTTGACTAAGTGTGGTGCATTTTTACTAAGCAGACCGCGTTCATATAAAGCTTCTTTAACAAGATCTATATTTCCCTGCGCTAAATATCTTACCCCTCCATGTACCAGTTTTGTACTACGACTGGAAGTTCCCTTTGCAAAATCTACCTGCTCCAGTAGTAATGTTTTATAACCTCTGGTAACACTATCTAAAGCAACACCTAAACCTGTTGCTCCACCTCCAATTACAATAACATCCCATTTTTCAACAGATTTTACTGAATCGACTAGAGATTTTCTTGAGTATATATTTTTAGCAGCCATAATTTAGAATCTTCTAATTTTATGCTAAAATAATAAAATTTTATTAAAACGAAACATTTCGAAACAAAAAATTTACTTAAAGAAATCAAACGAAAGTGTTAACGAAACCTAAATATATATTTAAAGAGAGTTTTATTACGCTTACTTTCGTTTTTAAATTATAAATGAAAATATCAAATTTTATACATTTGTAAAGTCCATTATACTTGATCATGAAAAGACATCAGCTAATTTTAGATAAATTAAATCACGAACATCATGTAGAGGTTTCAGACCTTTGTGAGGAACTTAAAGTTTCAGCAGTTACTATTCGAAAAGATCTAAAACTACTAGAGGACAAAGGCTTATTATATAGGATCCATGGAGGAGCTTCTTTAGAAAATCCTTACATAAACGACAGACCTATAAATGAAAAAGAAAAAATTTCGGTTTCAGAGAAATCTGATATTTCTAAAAAGGCAGCAGAATTAATAAAAGATAATGATTCAATAATGATTGCTTCAGGAACAACTGTTCAGCAATTAGCAAGATCCATTACCAACAAAGGTTCGTTAAATGTTATTACTTCTTCTCTAAACGTGGCTTTAGAACTATTACACCATCAAAACATACAGGTTATTCAACTTGGCGGAAATCTAAGACATTCCTCTTCTTCTGTAACTGGACATTATGCGCAACATATTTTAGAACATATCTCTTGCAGCCTATTATTTCTAGGTGTAGACGGAATCGATTTAGATTACGGTTGCACGACTACTAGTCTAGAAGAAGCCTTACTTAATCAAAAAATGATGGAAGCTTCACAACGAACAATAATCCTAGCAGATTCTTCTAAATTCGGTAAGAAAAGTTTCGGTCGTATTTGTGGCTTAGAACAAGTAGATCAAGTTATAACGGATAGTGGAATTTCACCTAACCTTGCTAAAAAAATCAAGGATTTAGGCGTAAAACTTAGTATTGTATAATCATTTTATAAAACAAATTTTACTTTCAAAAGAAGTTTCAAACTTTCATTCTTTCTATCTTTTCATTTAGCATTCTTCTAGCTTTAATTAAAAGCTAATATTCCTTTAAAAACTTCAAGGTCTGGAATTAAAACACTAATTTAATGCCAAGATTGTGAAGTAACCATCTTATAGATTTTAAGATAATTAATCTAAGTTGAGGTTAACCGCCTTCACTAACACTAACCAATTAATACCCTTATGAAGCAGGAAGTACAGCTTTATTCTTTATTTTCAGATTTCGACATTTCTCTATTTAAAGCAGGTAAACATTTCAGAATTTATGAAAAACTAGGATCACATATCCTTGAAATTAATGGCCAAAAAGGAACCTATTTTGCTGTTTGGGCGCCCTCTGCAAAAGAAGTCTCTGTAGTAGGGGACTTTAACTATTGGACCGATAATGAACATCAATTGTTTGTTCGCTGGGATAGTAGTGGTATCTGGGAAGGATTTATTCCTGGTGTTGGTAAAGGCTCCAGATACAAATATAAAATCACTAGTGCTATTGATAATATTAAGACTGAAAAAGCTGATCCTTATGCCCGAAAATGTGAACACCCACCGGCAACAGCTTCTATTGTTTGGGAAGATGATTATTCCTGGAAAGACAAAAAATGGCTAAACAGTAGGAAAACTAAAAATGCCTTGGATCAACCAATTTCTGTTTACGAAGTCCATTTAGCCAGTTGGAAACGAAAAAACGAAGAAAATAGATATCTTTCATATGTAGAGATGGCAGACGAACTGGTAAATTATGTAAAAGAAATGGGATATACCCATGTAGAATTTATGCCAGTAATGGAGTATCCTTATGATCCCTCCTGGGGCTATCAGGTAACAGGATATTACGCTCCTACATCAAGATTTGGCACCCCAGATGAATTTAAGTATTTGGTCGACGCTTTTCATCGTAAAAATATTGCGGTCATTATGGATTGGGTACCTTCTCACTTTCCCGAAGATGATCACGGTTTAGGTCGTTTTGACGGATCTCATCTATACGAACATCCCGATCATCGAAAAGGCTATCATCCAGATTGGAAAAGTCTTATTTTTAATTATGGACGTAACGAAGTACGTTCTTTTTTAATAAGTAATGCTATTTTTTGGATAGATCAATATCATATCGATGGATTACGGGTAGATGCCGTCGCATCGATGTTATATCTGGACTATTCTAGAGAAGAAGGGGAATGGGAACCAAATATTTTCGGTGGAAATGAAAATTTAGAAGCCATCTCTTTCCTGAAAGATCTAAATATGGAAATTTATCAAAGTTTTGAAGGGGTGCAAACCATCGCCGAAGAATCTACGGCTTATCACGGAGTTTCGAAACCTATTTATCTAGGAGGACTTGGTTTTGGTATGAAATGGATGATGGGTTGGATGCATGATACCTTAGAATATTTTAAAAAAGACAGTATTTACCGTCAATATCACCAAAATGATATTAGTTTTAGTCTAACCTATGCATTTAGTGAAAATTTTACGCTACCCTTAAGTCATGACGAAGTGGTTTATGGAAAAAAATCACTTTTAGGAAGAATGCCAGGTGACGAATGGCAGCGCTTTGCTAACCTTAGACTAATGTATGCCTACATGTACTCCCATCCCGGCAATAAATTGCTTTTTATGGGCGCTGACATTGGACAATACGAGGAATGGAATTACAATGGTAGTTTAGACTGGAATTTACTGGATTATCCTGTCCATAGCGGACTTAATAAGCTAGTAAAAGATCTTAATAGCATTTACAAAAAATATCCTGCTTTATACGAAAAGCAATTTAGCCCGGATGGTTTTGAGTGGATTTCTTACGACGATTCCCAAAATGCTATTCTATGTTATCTAAGAAAAGGCAGGGAATCAAAAAATGACCTTGTCATTATCTGTAATTTTACGCCAACTGTTTTAAATGATTACAGAATTGGTGTTCCGCGTGGAGGAAAATTAAAGGAGATATTAAACACCGATCATTCTAAATATGAAGGCTCTGGTGTTAGAAACAACAAATTAACTATACAAAATCAGGCATTCCACGGTAGAGATTATTCCGTCGCTTTAAGGCTACCGCCATTAGGCGCTGTTTTTTTTAGCATAGAATAGAATAATCCCCTTAACAATGTACTTAATACCTAGAATATGATTACAAATACAGAATTAGAAAAGAAAGGAAACCTATTCCCCACTAAACTGGTTTCTTATGAACAAAACGGAGATTCTATTTGTTTTACTTCTGAAAACGCTGTACAACTAATAATCACCGTAGTACGGGATAGCATGCTAAGGTTTAGATATGCTACAGACGGAATTTTTGAAAAAGATTTCTCTTATGCAATCGACGAAGATCAACCCCATGGCTACTCGGTGATGGATATTACAGAAGATGACGAATTTATTTGGATCATTACCGAACAAATAAAATGTAGAATTACCAGAAAAGATATGAGAACCGACTTGTTTGACATTGAGGATCAACTTATCTTACAGGACGAACTTGGTTTTCACTGGGAAGAAAGCTTTGAGTTTGGCGGCAACTATGTAAAAATGAGTAAAACTACCGTAGACGGTGAAAACTTTTACGGCCTTGGCGATAAACCTACAAGTTTTAATCTTAAAGGAAAAAGAATAAGTAACTGGAACACCGACCAGTACGCTTTTAGCAAAGACCTTGACGAATTATACAAAGCCATTCCTTTTTATATTGGTCTTCATAGCGCCAAAGCCTACGGAATTTTCTTTGATAATACTTTTAAAACGCATTTTGACTTTTGCCATGAGCGAAGGCATGTAACCAGTTTTTGGGCAGATGGGGGTGAAATGAATTATTATTTTATCTATGGACCAAAAATCGCCGATGTCGTTACCAAATATACCAACCTTACCGGAAGACCAGAGCTACCACCAATGTGGGCGCTTGGATATCATCAAAGTAAGTGGAGCTATTATCCTGAAGCCAAAGTAAAAGAACTGGCTGCTAATTTTAGGGATAATAAATTTCCATGTGATGCTTTGTATTTAGATATTGATTACATGGATGGATTCCGATGTTTCACCTGGAATAAAGACTATTTTCCAGAACCTAAAAGAATGGTGGAAGAACTGGAGCGGGACGGGTTTAAAACAGTTGCCATTATCGATCCAGGGATCAAAATTGACAATAAATACGAAATTTTTAAAGACGGCCTGGAAAAGGATTATTTCTGTAGACGCGCCGACGGCCCTTACATGCAAGGAAAAGTATGGCCGGGAAATTGCGTATTTCCCGATTTTACAAATCCTAAAGCAAGAGAATGGTGGGCAGATCACTATAAAACTTTAATTGCAGAAATTGGTATTAAAGGCATATGGAATGATATGAATGAACCAGCCGTCATGGAAGTACCAGGAAAAACATTTCCCTTAGACGTAAGGCACGATTACGATGGCAATAGATGCAGCCACCGTAAAGCGCATAATGTATACGGAATGCAAATGGCCAGAGCTACTTATGAAGGGGTTAAAAAATATATTTTCCCTAAACGACCATTCACCATTACCAGGGCAAGTTATTCTGGCGGGCAACGCTTTAGCTCTACATGGACGGGAGATAATCTGGCGAGTTGGGAACATTTATGGCTTGCTAACATTCAAATTCAGCGATTAGGAATGAGCGGATTTAGTTTTGCAGGTACCGATATTGGTGGTTTTGCAGATCAGCCTACGGGCGAATTATTTACAAGGTGGATACAACTCGGCGTTTTTCATCCGTTTTGTCGTGTACACTCATCAGGCGATCACGGGGAACAGGAACCCTGGTATTTTGGAGAAGAAGTACTGGAGATTACTCGTAAATTTGTAGAATTACGCTATCAGCTACTTCCGTATTTATATACTGCATTTTATCAATACTGTAAAGATAACATCCCTATTCTTAAGCCTTTAGTGTATTTCGATCAGGCAGATATCCAAACGCATTACAGATCAGATGAATTTATCTTTGGTGAACATTTCCTGGTTTGTCCAATACAAGAACCTAATGTACAGGGAAGAAGGATGTACATTCCACGAGGAAATTGGTACAACTTCTGGAACGACACTGTTATAGAAGGTGGCAAAGAACTTTGGGTAGATGCACCTTTAGAAAGTATGCCCATATTCGTAAAAGAAGGAGCGATAATTCCTAAATATCCATTGCAGCAGTATGTAGACGAATTAGAGATCGAAGAACTGAGATTAGATGTTTATTATAAAAACGGAAAACAAAATTCTATTTACTACGAAGATGATCATGATGGTTATGATTATAAAATGGGACTTTTTAATTTAAGAACCTTCAAACTTACTGGAAAAACAAAAGAGATTATTGTTCAGCAACACGTTGCCGGCACCTACGAATCGAATCTTAAAACCATGAAAATTAAATTTCACGGATTACCTTTCGAAATTACATCGGCCAGCGTAAATAATGAGAATGTAAGCCTGGAAAGCATTGGCTACGATAAAGAGAGTAACACCATTATTTTACAGGAAAATTTCACCGATTTACACTTAATTAGCGAATAATAATTTTGGAGAGCTTTGTAAAAAGATCTCCAAAACAAAAACAAAAAAACGGATTGGCTTGACCTCGTCCCCACCAATCCGTTTTTTTTAGTGTAAATCAATCATCTAGAGACAGCCTCAAAAGGTATCTGACGAAAACAGATTAAACGATTTGAGACCAGACTCGGGGAATTAAAACCTCAGTGAGGAATTAAACTCTCTTTTTAAGGGGCAAAAAAGTGTGTTTTCGTTAATTCTCTATCAAATAATGATACTGTAATTCATAGGGTGTGTGGCTCATTAATTCAATAAAGAAAATCTGCTTATTATGATAGTTATCCAGGGTAAATTTCTCTATCGATTTACTACATAAACAAAGCGCATTTGCCATCGTTATCTCTCCCGCTCTTCTCGCTTCTTTATCGATATAAGCTTTAACGATTTTATGATGGTAAATAATCCCCGGGGTCTTTTCCGGGTCTTTAGCCCTGGCATAAATTTCTTGCATATTTTCAGCATCACAACAGTTTACAAACTGCTCTTTGCTATAAACTTCAATTGTCACATCAATCAATTTGCCGTTTGTATTTTCAATTGTAACGTTCATTTTGATCATTTTTGATATTCTAAAATTAGATACAAAAAGCAGCAAAATCTGAAGATTTCGATGGATATACTCTTATCTATCGACTAATGGAAATTCTAAAAAGTTGGATTGACTTATTTTTAGGCGGCTTTTTGATTGAAATTCTTATTTTTACCATCAAATTTTTACAAGATGTCCAAAGGCTTTATCGCAGAAGGCGAAAAATATATTCAGGAAGAAAAATTTATTGAAGCAGTCACTATAGATTGTGTGGTATTTGGATTTAATGAAGGGAAAATGGAAGTACTCCTGGTAAAACATGCTGAAGGAATTAGTAAGGATAAATGGGGATTACCCGGAGGATGGATTACCGAAAAGGAATCTATAGACGATTCTGCCAAACGTGTGTTAAGGGATCTAACCGGACTCGACAATATTTTTCTGGAACAATTACAGGCTTTTGGTGAACCTAATCGTTTTCCTGCCAGCCGCGTAATTACTATTGGGTATTACGCACTGGTGAAAAGTGAAGATTACGAAATTGCTGCCGGTTTTACTGCATCTGAAGCTAAATGGTTTTTGGTTGAAGAATTACCAGAGCTTATTTATGACCATAAAATGATTTTTGAAGCGGCACAGGAAAAACTTAGAAACCGCGTGCGCCAGGCACCCATTGGTTTTAATTTACTACCCGAAAAATTTACGCTTCTTGAATTAATGCATCTATACGAAGAAATCCTGGATGTAAAAATGGATAAACCAAACTTTCGCAGAAAATTTTTAAAAATGAAACTATTGGTAGACATTGGTGAAAAGCAAAAAGATGTATCGCACCGTGCGGCAAAACTTTACAGCTTTGACGAAGAGGTTTATCAAAAACTAACTAAAAAAGGTTTTACTTTCGAGTTTTAGAATGAACTTAAGGCTTAGTTTTTTGATTTAATCATTGAGTGCTTCAGAAATCTTTTTACTGTAGAAATCTAATTCTTTTAGAAAGGTTTCTTCAATATCTATTGAATCATCTTCAAAACGCTTATGCCCTAAACTTATATGATCGATTAAGCGATTATCATTAAATATATAAGTACCAATAAAGCCTCCATCAAAATTTTGATCATCAAATTTATTCAATTCTTTATCATAATCAAATTGTTTAAATTTATCCATTACCAGAACAGGTTTTTCATTCTTTAAATAAAAAGAATAACGCTGAATTCCGTAGGATAGGAATAAAGTAATCGAAATTTTCTTGATTTCCTGAGTAGTACTATTATAAAACCCAATTACCTCTACTCCTCCATCTAAAGAATCATCAATAAAATCATCATTTTCGAGAATTACCGGTTGTAAGGATTCATTGTTATCTATGGATTTTTTGATTTCAAAGACCTCAGGATATTGTTCTAAGATATTTTGAGCTTTTAAGGAAACCATGATGAAAAGAAATGGAACTACTAAATATGGTTTCATTTTTATTCTAACTATTCCGGGATTTTTGTTACCTCCATTACGGCCTCACCGGTAAGACTTAAGTAAATATAAAGTTCTTGCGGTGCGAATTCAAAATGATATATATTAAGCTGGTCGAGTTGAGCCTCTACCAGTAAGCCTTCCGCCGGTTGATCATTCTCTCTAAGCTTGGTATTGATTTTATCTAGTTCCTGCTTTAATTTTTCTGAAAGGTTTTGCCGGGATTTCTGTAATACTTTTTTCTGAAGAAATTTATTCAAAATTACCTGAACAATCTTATTCGTTATTCTATTCTGATTCTCACCTACAGCTTCGTAATCTTCAAGCGAAAATTGATTGGTTACCGGATCAAAATTAAACTTAAGGTGAATTTTAAGCTCTAATTCTTTATTTTTAAATAAAAATGTTTTAGCCTTTAATCGTAAACCCAGCGTGATATCGTAATCAACTTCAGGATTTTTTTCTAACCAGGCAAATTTCACCTCGGCATATTCTGCCATTCCATTTTCCTCCCCATCATCTTCCTGTAATTTCTCTTCGATCACCTTTTCTAAAACAGCATAAGGTAATTTTACAGGAATATTCAGGATTAATCCTTTTTGGTAATCTTCATTCATAACTTTCTGGCTTTATTTTAAAGGTATAAAAGAAAAAATACCGTCAATCTAATATTAGGTTAAAATTGAATCAAAATTCCTCTAATATCGACTAATAATGTCTTGATGGCTTAGCGTAAAATTTCGTACGAAGCCAAAAAGAGACTCTTACTAAAAGGATAAGTGCCGGCACCTCTATTAATGGTCCTACGATCCCCACAAAAGCCTGCCCAGAGTTTAATCCAAATACTGCTATAGCTACTGCTATGGCAAGCTCAAAATTATTCCCTGCTGCAGTAAAAGAAATTGCCGCATTTTCATCATATTTTGCTCCTGCCCACTTACTGGCTATAAATCCGATTAAAAACATTAAAGCAAAATAAATCACCAAAGGAATAGCAATAAATACAACGTCTTTAGGTATTTCTACAATTAAATTTCCTTTTAAACTAAACATCACCATAATGGTAAGAAGTAGGGCGATTAATGTGATTTTGGATATTTTGGGAATAAATTTTTCTGTATACCATTTTTCCCCTTTCAGTTTCACGAAAAGTAACCTACTTGCAATTCCCATTAAAAAAGGAATACCCAAATAAATCGCCACACTCTCTGCAATAGTTGCTATAGAAATATCGACTATGCTTCCCTGATACCCAAAGTACGGCGGAAGTTTTGTAATAAATAACCAGGCATAAAAAGAATAGCCAAAAACCTGAAATATACTGTTTAGTGCTACCAGTCCTGCTCCATATTCCTTACTTCCCCCGGCAAGATCGTTCCACACTAAAACCATGGCGATACAACGTGCAAGACCTATCAAAATTAGGCCGGTCATATATTCAGGATGATCTCCCAAAAATAAAAGTGCCAGGAAAAACATTAAAATGGGACCAATAATCCAGTTTAAAACCACAGATATGCTTAGCACCTTTACATTATGAAACACCGTGGGAAGCATTTTATAATCTACTTTGGCTAATGGAGGGTACATCATTAAAATTAGTCCTATAGCAATAGGAATATTAGTAGATCCAGAGCTGTAGGAATTTATAAATTTGGGCACAGCAGGAAAATAATACCCCAAGCCTACCCCTACTGCCATGGCAATAAAAATCCATAGTGTAAGATAACTGTCCAGGAAACTCAGTTTCTTTTTCATCATTTATTACTTTGAAAGTTCTTTTGCTTTGCTGAATACATAAAGAAGGTCTGTAGCGATTTCTTTACTTTTCTCCTGATATTTCTCTAGTTCCCGTGGTGTACCATCACTTATTTTAGGGTCTTCAAACGTAAAAGAGATTCGGGCTTCAGCTCCGGGAACAAAGGGACAGGCTTCATTGGCCTGCGAGCAGGTCATTACCGCTGCAAAATTGGTCGTTGGATTAAAGGGATGATCGTAAACCTTAGAAAAACATACAATCGGCGGAGCATCGTTTGCATACTTTAAAAATGATACTGGGTTTTCATTCTCTGAAAGCCGCCCTACAGAAAAACCTATATTTTGGAAAGCTTTTAATACGGAAGGATATACCGCTGTAGCCTCAGTTCCGCCAGAATACGATTTAATAGTTTTAATCCCTAAAAATTCGGCTATGGTTTGAGCCCATATCTGCGAAAAATGACTTCTCCTGGAATTATGTGTACAGATAAAATTAAGGTTAACCGTTTCTTTACTTTTAAGCTTTTGAGCAATAAAACCAATAAAATCTTCTAAGTTTATTTTACGATCTTCACTAATTTTAGTGATGTCTAAATTTTCAATAAATTGTTGAATAGAACGATACATCTCTTAGTAAATTAAATTTAACAACATCCAGATCTAGGCGTACAAGAATTATTTGCGCTAGCGGTAAGGCTTTTTAAACTCTTTTTAGTTTTTACTGAAGTATTTTGTGGAATCCCGCATTGATCCTGGGCAAGACAGGTTGTAAACTTATTAATCAGTAAAAAATGATCTCCATCAAATGCAAGATCATACTTCTCTACCGTACTTCCCTGATATTCCACCTCTATTTCTGAGTCTTTATCTAAATGCAAAACTTTTTCTGAAAGCTCTATAATCGAAAGTAATTTCTCTGGATGTAAACGGTGATCGTAATCATTAGCTTCCCACAATTGAAAGCTTGCCTTAGACTCGTATCTAAGCGTACCCCCGCAATCAATAAATTTCTTTTCTATCCCACCTATTTCAGTGACGTGAAAATGGGAAGGCACTAAACGACCATCAGGCAACTCAAAAACTATCGTTTCCTTTTCCTTTAGAATCTGTTTTATTTCAGACAATTTCATCAATAATAATTTTATATCGCAATATTACGATTAATTTTATTGCAATATTACGATAATATAGTTGATTTTAAAAAAATAGGTGTTAAGACATCTAATTAATAGATGTCGTCAATTCTCACTAATCTCTTCGCAACTGATTTCTTAAATTTTTTCATCGGGAAAAAAGCAATCGTGTAGCATCTTATACAGATCGGGATGCTTACGTTGCATAAGACCAGGATTTTCGAAGAAATACTCACTTGCCGTCGCCAGAAATTCTGCTTCATTAGTACCACCATAATTCCGAATATCTGATTTGTGTGCATTGATGGCTTCCATTTCCTTATGTACCATTTTAAGCCACGGAATGATATAAGCCTGTTTTAGCAATCGTTCTGGTACACCATCCGTTACTCCATCAACTTTATCTATTAAGTGAACAAATTCATGAATCCCGGTATTTAAAAGATCATTATGCCTATCAAAACCTTCATGTAAGGCACGTCGAGAAAGAATCATTTGATGCTCAAACCTACCATTACCTACAAGTCCCATCACAATTTTATCTTCACCACTATTTTCGAAAATAAGATTTTTATCAAAATGATCCGGATACAAAATTACCGTGCTTAGATTGGAGTATCGCCAGTTTTTAAAACCGAAAACCGGAATAACAGCACTTGAAGCGACCAATAAGCGATCCAGATCTTCTAATTGAAAAGATACACTCTCGATGTAAACTTCACTTAGAAATAGCATGATACGCTGCTGAAATCTTTTTTGTTCCTCCGCATTCAATTCAGCATAAAACTTTACATGGTCTACAAGTAACAGATGCCAGTTTGCCGGAAATGGATCGATTTTCTTTTTCTTCTTCTTTATGATCATAAAGATTACCACACCTGCAATGACTAACAAAACCAGGACACCTTGCAAAAGTTTATTCATCGTCTATTTAAATTTGAAAAAATAATGCTTAAAAATATCGAAAAATAATGCTATACCTTCTCTAAACCTGTAAATGTTTTTTACGATAATTACTTGGTGTCATTCCATACAAATCCTTAAACTTTGTCGAGAATTTTGATGTACTGGTAAAACCTACAGCGTAAGCAACCTCAGAAATATTTGTGGTACTTGAGATGATTAAATTTGCCGCCTGCTTAAGTCTGATATTTGTAATCAATTCGCCGGCTGACTGGTTAGTGAGTTGTTTTAATTTTCGGTATAAATGAACACGGCTAATCCCTAGCTCTCCAGCCAGCATTTCGACATTTAACTCTGAATTACTTATGTTTTTATTCACTACCTCCATAAATTTTTCTAAGAGCACCTGATCTCCAGATTTCAATTCTATTTTCTTAATCTTATCTTCCTGTAATTGATTTCCGGTATATGTATTTTTTAGTAAAACCCTGTTTTTAATTAGATTTCTTACTGTTTTCCTTAGAATCTCGATGTTAAAAGGCTTATTGATATACGCATCTACACCAATTTCCAAACCTTCGATATTGGTTTCTCTATCAGTTTTACCGGTTAAAAGGATAACAGGAACATGATTTATATAAATATTTTTTTTGATTTTTCTAGTAAAGGAAATACCGTCCATTTCTGGCATTACCACATCACTAATTATTAAATCTGGTGGATTTTTAGCTACTTCAGGAAAAGCCGTTTTCGCACTGGAGAATGTTTTAATATTATATGAGATTTTTAATTCGGAAGCAATATAATTCCTGATCTCTGCATCATCATCGACAATAAAAATGGTAGGGATTTCTTTTTTAGAAGTTGCATCTTCTATGTTTTCTTCAGGGGCGATATATGAAACACTTTCTCTATAAGAAACATTTTCTATACTAATTTCTGATTCTGAAAAAATATTGTCTTCATTTAAATGATCTTTCCCCAGCGGAGCAGTAATTACAAAAGTACAACCAGACTGATCTGAATTATTTTTTGCGCTTACCGTACCATGATGAAGTTCTGCTATAGATTTTGTGAGATGCAAGCCTATACCCGTACCTTCAAACTGCCTTTGATTATCTCCTGAACTTCGATAGAATCGATTAAAAATGTTTTTGATGTCTTTTTCTTTTATACCAATACCATTATCTTTAATCGAAATTTCAAAACGATTCCATTGTTCATTCGTGCAAATCTTCACCTGTATACTACCACCATGTGGACTAAACTTTATGGCATTAGAAACAAGATTTTGAATAACCTTATCAAAATGTCTTGGATCGATATAAGCGTATAGTTCTTCTTCACTATGAAGGATTTCAAAATCAATACGCCTGCTCTCTATCTGATCTTCAAATAGAGCTACAATATTTTTAATAAAACTAATAATCTCGGTTTTCCTGAATTTCAATACAATTTTTCCCTGATCAAATTTACGAGCATTAATAAGCTGATTTAAAAGATGGAGCATTCTTTCTGAATTTCGCTCCATTACCTTATATAATTTTTGCCGATCTTCACTTAAATCGGTTTTAATCAACCTGTTTAACGGATTAATAATTAAAGTAATTGGCGTTTTTAAATCATGTGAAATGTTGGTTAAAAATTGCAGTTTTGCTTCATTAATTTGCTCAGAATGCTTGTGCTCCAACAACTTTTTCTTCGTACTTTGTCTATTCTTAATGATTTGAATAACTACATAAGTAAGCCCCATAAATAATAGAAAATAACCAATTTTTGCCCAGCTGGAGAGATACCATGGCGAATGAATAATTATCGTTAATTCTTTTTCACCCGAGTAATCGTCAATATCTTTTGCCTTTACTCTAAAAGTATAATTACCCGGCTCTAAATTATTAAAGGTAACGGTATTTATGCCGGGCCGTAACTTTATCCATCTTTCCGAATTTAAAGCATAAGCGTAGGTGATCCATTCCTGGTGGCGGAAAGTAAAAGAAGAAAATTCAATACTAAAATCATTATCCCGATAATTCAGCTCAATAGTATCTGCTTCAATTATCGGTTTATCTATAATCGAGAATTTACCAGATTTCATTCCCTTTTTTATAGGTTGATCCTGAATATAAAATCCGGTAATCCTCAAATCGAGTTCGCTGCCCGATGCTTTTATTTCTGAAGGTTGAAAATAAGTAACACCATTGGTATTGCCGAAGTATAATTTCCCTTCCTCGTCAAAAAATGATGCACTCTTATTAAACTCATTCCCCTGAAGCCCATCTCTAAAATAATAGTTTTTAAATTCTCCCGTATTTTTTTCGAGCTTCGCTATTCCGTGATTCGTACTTATCCATAAGTTTTTATCCAAATCTTGTTCTATAGCGCAAATTACGTTGCTGGGCAAACCATCTGTAGTATGGTAAACTTTTGTAATTGTATCATTTTTGGGTTTAAAATATAAGCCTTCAGAAGTACCTATCCACAAATTATCACTTTCATCCTCAAAAAGATTATAAATGATTTTGTTTCGCAAAATATGATCTTCTCCTTCTTTATTTTTAAAGGTATTTTTTTGGATATCTAAAGTAGTTAGTCCATCGTAAGTTCCTATATACAGCTTTTTAGTATTAGAATATAAAAGACAATTAATCCATCTATTTTGAATCCTTTCTGATTGTTGATTATCTAAAACGTTATAGTCTTCAAATATTCTTTTATCAAGATTGTATTTAAAAAGGCCGTAGCCTAAAGAAGCTATCCAGATGTTTTGTTCTTCGTCTTCAATAATGTCATAAATACGCGCGATACTATTGCCTTCCTCATCTTTAAAATCATTTATAAAATCGAGTTTGTTTGTTTTTCGATTTAGTTTTGCGAGACCTTTTAGATATGTACCTACCCATACCTGATTGTTAGAGTCTTCAAACAAACTCATCACACTAACCGAACCTTGTTTTCTTTCCGTTGCAATATGATGTGTTTGTTCTTTATCTTTATTAATGCCATACAATCCATCTCCATCTGTTCCTACCCATAACACACCTTCATTATCCCTAATGATCGAAGTGATACTATTAGATCCTATTATATTGTTTTTGACAGACTGGTAACCAATATAATCAAAGTTATTAGCCTTATCAGGAACCAGTAAAGCCCCTTTCTGATAAATACCTAACCAAAAATTGTTAGCATCATCCTGAATTATAGAGTGAATCTTGGTTTTTGTAAAATCAAAATTGGCAATGCTAAAATCATTTTCCCGTATCTTATTTGTCGCTGGATCGTATAACCAAAGTCCTTTTCCATCAGTTCCCACCATCACCTCTGCCTTAGCATTTACAGACAAGGATTTTACAGGAAGCTTTTGGGAGTCTCCTATCTGTATAAATGTATCTTGTTTACGGTTATACTTAAAGAGTCCTTGAGTTAAACTTCCTACATATAGATCATTGTTTTCACCCTCTTCAATAGAGGATAAAGAGGTTTCAAGATCGCCATTTTTAAAATATGTTTTTATCTGATTATTACTATTAATCTTATACAATCCATGTGATTGATTTAATACCCATAGATCACCATTAGCATCTTCAAAAATCTTTTCGAAATATTGATCTGGCAATAGATTAGGAAGTTGTATGGCTGCCAGACCTTCTCCATCCTTTTCAATTTTAAGAATTCCCTGCCCAGAGGTAGTTAGGAGAATATCACCATTCTGCCTTTGTACAAATGAGGTAACATGAGATCGATATAAATAATGATCTCCAATATAAATAGGAATATAATGAAACTCCTCAGTAGCGTAATCGTAATACTGCAGTCCGTTAAAAAAACCGAAATACAGTCTACCGGCTTTATCCTGAAATATACTTTTTACATAGTTATTTAAAATTGATGTAGAGTCTCTCTCATTTTGCTTATAAATAGTAACCTTGGCACCATCGTATCTATTTAATCCATCCTCAGTAGCTATCCACAAATAACCTTTATTGTCCTGGTAAATTTGATTAATCAGACTACTGGAGATTTCTGAATCTGTTGTAAAAAGCTTACCTACCTGTGCCTCCCCGGCAAAATGAGTGAAGTAAACAAGTAAAAGAATTAAAAATTCTCTTATGAAAGAAAATAACTGGATAATGGGTTTGTCATACAACCTCATTTTAAAAAAGTTTGAAACTAAAAAATCACCTTAAAAACCGAAAACAACTCATAGTTGTAGTTTCATCGACTACAAGTTAACAAAATTTAATTATACTTCAATATTTTTATTTAGAATAAACAATTTAGCAAATAAATAAACTGTCATTTATTAAATTACCAAAAACCAAGAGTTATAAAAAAAATACTATTAAGAAGACAACCGGACCATTATGAGTAAATAATATAAACTAAAAATGATTTACCCTAAGGATCCGAATTGTCTGGAGGAAATTATTGTGTAGCTAAATCTACAAGATGATTAACTATTGGTTTAGGCCTGTTTTTACGATCAAATAATAACGGATAGTCGGTACGTCCGCCTACAGGCCAGTTGTTTCTCCAGGAATTACCATCATTAACGCCCCACATCGTGATCTTCTCCAATTTATCCTGGTGCTTTAAAAAAAGTTTAAAAAAATCGAGGTATCTCGCGTTAAAAGCAGTATTTACCGAATCGGGAAGTTTATCAGGATAGGGATTCATTTGTTCCTTATATTCAAAATTTGCTGAAATTTCTGCCCCCTGATTTTCCCAGGGTGAAGGCAGCACCGTAATATCAAATTCTGTTACCGCTACTTTTAATCCAAGAGCCGAAAAAGCTTCAATCGTCTTTTCAAATTCTTCCAGTTCTGGATAGTCCAAGCCTACATGCCCCTGCATTCCTACACCATGAATAGGTACGCCCTGTGCCTTTAGCTTTTTAATCATCCGTACGATGCCTTCTCGCTTTTTAGGAATAGAAGTTGAATAATCGTTATAATAAAGTTCAGCATCCGGATCTGCCTTATGAGCTGTTTCAAAGGCTATTTTTATAAAATCTTCGCCCAGTAAATTGTAGAACTTGCTTTTACGTAAAGAGCCATCATCCAGGACTGCTTCGTTGACTACATCCCAGGTTTTTATGCGCCCTTTATAACGGTTTACCACCGTGTTGATATGATCTTTGATGCGCCTGCTAAGTTCTTCCTTATCGATTTCATTACCTGCTTTATCTTTAAAGAACCAGCGTGGGGTTTGAGAATGCCATATCAGGGTATGCCCATGAACCACCATATCATTATCTTCTCCAAACTTTACAAACTTATCTGCAGTATCAAAATTATAATGATCTTTTTGAGGCACAAGACGCCCACTTTTCATGCAGTTTTCTGCAACAATGGAATTAAAATGCGTTTTCACAATCTCCATTTCGGCTGGATTAAAACCTTCTATTTGGCGTACATTAAGAGCAGTGCCCATTAAAAATTTGCCATTTAAAGCATCTTTCAGCTTTCGAGGTTTTTCAGTTTCAAATGTTGCGGTATCAGACATTGCGGTATCAGATTGCGTCCGATTTGGCTTGCAGCTCCAAAAAAACAATAGGATAGCAAAAAAGTAAAATAGGTTTTTCATTAATTCAGTATTAAAAGCATATGTGGACGATAGAATCGCGAGTTGATTTTACGAAAGGTCCAAGTTTAAGAGGTAATTCAAATAAAAAAGAGCCCAATGTAATGTGCCCATTAGGCTCTTTGTGATCTAACACAAACAATTAATTTATATCTATTCCCCCCAATCCTTCTACCACTCCGCGATAGGCAGGTTTACGGGTAAATCCTTCTGTCCATAAACCTATGGGCTCTCCTGCTCTCCAGGATGAAGAAGCCGGACTATCGGTAGGACTCCAGATAGTTATCCCGTACTGTTGAGCTTTAGGAACCAGGCTGAAATACTGATCCATTACAAACTTGTACATTTCTTCTTGAGCTAAATATAGTTCTTCATTTGCCTCAGTGGTTTTCACACCTACGCCAATATCAAGTTCAGAAACTTTAATCATTTTACCGGTAGCAGCAAGCAGCTGAAACATTTCGGTAATCTTTGCTTTATCAGAATCTATATTAATATGCATCTGGGTTCCTATACCATCCACACGAGCTCCCTGCTCTTCTATATAGTTTACATATTCGATAATGCCTTTGCACTTATCCAGGTTATACTCCAGATTGTAATCGTTTATAAAAAGTAAATCATCAGGATTGCTGTACATTTCTGCCAATTTAAAAGCAATAACTGCATAGTCCTTACCTAAGTAATCCTGCCAGTAAAATTCATCTTCAGCCAAATCGGTTTTGCCTACCCCCGTTTTAAGTTCGTAAGGATTAGCATCATCCATGGGCTCATTAACCACATCCCAGGCATGAGTATTCGATTTTGAAGCAGTCATTATACCTTCGATCCATTTCTCTAGATGAGCGCTAAGTGTATCTTTTTTTTCTTCAGGTGTTCGTTCTTCATATGTCACTCCTTTCGAGTTATACCAGCTTACCACTATATTATCAAAATAATAGGTCGTGGCGTTAGCTCCAAGATTAAATGCGATAGTATTACAGCCAGAAGTATTCGCATCAATAGTAGTTTCCACATTGATGTGCTTCCATTCTGGAGTGGAGCTTATACTACCAAAGAAGTTCCAGTATTTATACCCCCCCGGTGCAGTATGTGCCTGGGTTGGAAAAGAAGCAGCTATCTCTGTACGTACATCCATCTCCAAACGATATTTTTGACCTACTTCTGTAACTTTAGGAAAAGTCACAAATAACTGAGACTCCCAATCATTAGTCCTTACCTCTGCATTCACAATTTTTAAAGCGCGTCCAACCCCATTATATCCCTCTCCTTCAGCGGTAAATGCTATTGGCGCGTTAGGACCATTCGTTTGATACCCCGTAGCATCATCGGTCTCAAAAGATTGATCCAATAAAACCATCCAGTCCGGCCCATCCGGAAGCGGTATTTCTTTAGGCGCTATTGCACTCTTTAAATAAGAAGCATTTTGATTGGCATGCCACATTAGGGTATGCCCATAGATAGTAACGCCTTGCTCTGTGGTATTTTCAACAAATTCATTAACTGAGGTTAAGTTAAGGGATCCATCATCGTTTACAATGGCACCGTGCTTCATACCATAACCTGCTGTAACTTCTTGAAAATTCTCATTCGTTAGAGAAAACATCGCCCCCTGTGCATTATATGCACTCATACTAACTCCTGCTCCCAGTTTAAAGCGAGAATCATCGGATGTATAAGTTTTTAGTTCTTCTAAACTATTTAATTCTTCTTGTTTTTTGATGCTCAAAGGTTTTTCAACATCAAATTCCACGGGATCCATATCTGCACATCCTAAAACTCCCAGCGATATCAAAATCCATAAAAATCCCTTTGCAGTACTTTTTTTAATCATCATTTTTGATTGTTTTAAGGATTTAATACTATTCTAAAACGGGTTTAAAGGTCTCCATCGCCACCCCTCGATTACGCATCACTAAAGTATCCTTAGTAGTAATGTTCAGCTCATCCGTTTCTATTTCATAGGAAAGATAGAGTGCATCCCTATCTTCTGACCCCCAACTATTTTCCTCTCCATCTTTTATAAAGCTGCCACTACCGGTCACGGTGTATTGGGAAGGATTGGAAGAACTAATATTTACATTTCCTTCCTGATCAAAATTGAGTAATAAAACGATGTTCAGATCATTTCCTTCAATATCCTGAATCGATAAAGGTAAATTCACCTGCCATCTGGATTGAGTATCCAGCATAACCACCTCATCATCCACCACGTAATCTTCACGTCTTACTTCGGTACGATCCAATACTGTATTTCCATTTTTTCCAGTGATTACATCCTCGCCACGACGCAGGTAGAAACCTTCCCATGGATTGATATACTTCACTGCATAAAAAATAAAATCTTTGGGTAGCACTGCCCAGTCGGTTTCCACACCGCGTCTTGGTGTAGCCACTTGTGGCTCTCCAAATAAAATAGAGTCTACCACCGTTGCATTTAACATACGTAACGGAATTACATAATTGTTTTCTAAAGATTTAGGATCATCAAAAAAAGCATCGGTAAGCTGCACCTCTACCCCACCGGAAAGCTCTCCGTTTGGGATCACGATATTATCAGACGCCAGCGTATAATGTGATGATGGAAGCGCAAGAACTTCATTTCCTGCACCTTCAAAAACAAGCCCATCAACCAGAGAATTGTCTACCTCAACATCTATAGTTACATTTTGCTTGTTTTCATAAAGCCCACCCATAGTGGCCATAATCATGCATTTACCTTCATTATCTAAGGTAGTATCAAAAATGTCTTCTCCAAGTGTAATGGTACGTACCGGGTATTGATACGCAAAATAGACCACCTGATATTCGTAGTCGGGAAAATCCCAGTCTCCATTTTCACAAGAACTGAAAAGGACTACGCTAAGGAATAGAAATATAAGAATATTATTTTTCATTGCTATTTAATTATTTTTTCGGGGAGGTTTACCAACCTCTGTTTTGTTTAAGAGCTTCAAATTTTAAAAGTTCATTATAGGGCACCGGACCATATTGCATATAATCCTGATAATTACGTTGTTCTACAGTGATCACCTCTGGATCACTATTTTCTATAGCCATCCCTCTGGCGGGCTCGTTAAGATCAAGCCCCCAGCGACGCAAATCCCAAAAACGGAAGCCTTCAAAACACAACTCTAGACGACGCTCATTGCGTATAAGTTCGCGCATTGCGCTTTTATCATTGCGTATAGACTCTAAATAAGCATCTGGCTGAGTAATACCTGCACGCTCCCGTATAGCAGCAATCACATCATAGGCAGAAAACCCATAAGAACCGCTACTGGTAGGTCCCCAGGCTTCATTTGCTGCTTCAGCATAAATTAAATAAAGTTCAGTATAACGTATACGCGGTTTGTAATGCAATTGTTCTGTAGTGGTGGTGGTACTCAAATTAACATCCTGACGCAATAATTTTTTTAAATAATATCCAGTACGGGTAGAAGTCGCTTCCCTGTTAATGGCATCATTGGTGGTACCGTCTACAGCGGTGACGATCGTGCTGCTATTTACCCCTGCTGTAGCGCCATTTACCAAAACATACGTTTGTAATCGCGGGTCTCGATTAGCGTACGGATCATCTGGATTATAACTACTGGCTGCATTTGAAATAGGATATCCATTAGCCGCAGGAAAAGCATCCACCAAATTTTGTGTAGGATTTAGCCTTCCGTTTCCATTAAGGGTGGGTGGAAAATGATCCTGTTCCAGATTGTTACTGTTAGCAACATCACCTCTCCATAAAATTTCAGGAGGGTTAACACCTCCTCCTAAATCTGCAATCTGTGCAGTATTCGTATACCAGGTATGTCCATTTGGTGCCAAACCTGCTAAACCACCATTTAACGCCAATACCTCTCCCGCAAAATTTGCAGCTTGAAGCCAGGTATTCCCACTTGCCTCGCTATAAGCGGGACTTGCGGCTAAAAGTGCTGCTTGTGCCTTAATTGCTTTCACGATACGACCGCTTAAACGCTGTCTCCCCCGCTCTCCAAAAACGCGATTAAAATCATTGGTATTCGTAATACCACTTGGAAGCAAGCTAGGATCATCAATATCTTCAAAATCCAGCGCCAACATCTCATCGGCTTTTTCAAGATCATTAAGTAATTGTTCCATACAATTGGCAAAAGTCGCCCGCGGAACATTAAATTCTGATTGTGGATCTTCTGGTTCAAGAATAATAGGTACTCCCAATAATTCGCCATCTGCAAAACCACCATGTGCTTGCAACAGGTAATACATGTGCAGCCCTCGAAGGCCATAAGCCTCCCCTTTTAAACGTCTGTTGTAGAGTTCATTTATATTCTCATCTGTAGACCATTCTACGTTATCGGCTTCAGAGAGAAAAATGTTAAGATACTGAATCGCTGATCTCGAACTTTGCCATTGCGTAAAAGGATTGAAGTTTGACGCCCACTGCCCAGTGGCTGCTCTTCGGTAATTATTGTCAATATCATTACTCACTGCATCGTCTGTAGCCACATCATTGAAGCTCCAGTTAAGGGTGGGTATTCTTAAGTAGCCGTTAAGCAGCAGTCCTTCTGCATAAGTGGCTTCTCCGTAAGCATCTTCCAGGTCGCGGTTATTTTCTATTGCGGGCTCAAAAAGGTCGTCGCAACTTGTAAGCAACAAGACTGCTATTAAAAGAACTATTAATTTATTATTCATGCTATTTGAATACATATAGATTATTTAAAACAGAGCTTTTACTCCCAGGTTATAAAATCGGGTTCGTGGTGCATCACCTATGTTCAATTCCATTAATTCGGGTTCTGAAGATATGGTTAACAGATTAGCACCGCTTATATAAATGTTGAAGTTTTTGAAAAGTCCATCCCCAAGTATACTTGAAGGCAAATCGTAACTGAGTTGTACTTTAGCCAAATCAATACGATCTGTACTATACAACCAGTAATCTGAAGCTCTGTAATTATTAGAAGCATTTTGGGTTGTAAGCCTTGGGAACGTGGCTGTATTTGCAGTTTCGGGGGTCCATCGATCTCTTACTGTTATTGAATATTTATCTTCCCCGTCAATCCAGAAATACGAATTATCTTTCATTGCCTGCGCTCCAGCCTGACCTGTAGCCAGGGCAAAAAAGGTAAAATTCTTCCAGGTGGCGCTTACGTGTAATCCCGCAGAAAACGGCGCCCCATTCCATCCTGCTTTGCCCAGATAAACCTGATCCTGATCATTGATAATACCATCCCCGTTTTGATCAATATATCTAATATCACCGGGAGTAACATCACCTAAAGCTTCCTGACTGGGCGCATTGGCAATTTCCTCGTCATTGGCAAAAAGGCCATTACTACGAAGCCCCCACATTCCATCCAGCGGAGTTCCTTCGCGATACTGATAGTCATTTTCAAACATCTCGGCACGCCTTGCTGCCTCGGTATCATAGTAAATACCGGCCACACCTATGGCAAAATCAATATTACCTACTTTATTTTTATAAGTTACATCAAAATCAATTCCTACCCGATCATCATTATTATAGTTGATATAGGGAATAAACGAACTATTAGGATATCCCGTTGAAAAATAACTTGGGTATAAAACAGATGCCTGTATAATATTACCTTTCATTCTATTTAGGAAGAAAGCCGTCTGAATATCAAGGGTATTATTGAACAACGAACCTTTAAGCTCTACATTAATTTCCTTTCTTTTCGCAAAAGTTAAATCCGAATTCCCTCCCTGTCTGGAATCCGTAGATCGTGTAAGCGCTCCATCTCTCCAGCTAAACCAGGCCCCATCTGTTTGGGTATAGACATTTTGATATAAATAATATTCATTAATATCTAATCCCATATCGGTACTCAATATTCCGGCAGACACTGAAAGTTCTAAATCATCAACAATCGAAGAATTGGCTAAAAAAGCTTCACGACCTAGCTTCCATGCAACTGTAGCGGTAGGAGAATACCCTGTGCGCTCTCCTTCTGCAAATCTTGCAGAATGCACAATGCCCTGATTAAACAGGAAGTAATATTTGCTTTTATAATCGTACGAAAGCTGAAGTCCAAGATTTGCACTACTCAACCGGTGATATTCCCCTGAAAATGTTTGCTGCCAGCCTCCTGCCACCAACATTGCCGAGAAATGTTGATCTTTATCAAACTTCGTCTTATAATTTAGCTGACTGGAAAAAGACAGGGTTTGCTGATAGGCACTGTTGCTAATGTTTTGAATCCCGTTCGTGGCGTCCTGACCGTATCTGGTTAAGCTACCAATCTCATCTCTTCCGTTTGTATTTACCCAATTAGCCTGGTACACCGCATACTGATTATTATAGGATTGGTTGTATGAGGTGGAATAATCAACACCAAACATTGCATTAAAAGTTAATCCCTTAATTGCACGTTCCAGATCTGCATCTACCGAAGTATTGAATTGAAATTCCCTGCTGGTATAGGTATTGTACCCTCCTGCATAAATCGCCGCGAAAGAGTTGGTTTGATCAAGCTGT
>Ga0208014_1000201_pt1 | contig 34055 bp, 24 predicted proteins | sample 25_taG_FD_184099 | JGI IMG/M metagenome (GOLD analysis project Ga0208014, IMG submission 184099) | Marine viral communities from Cariaco Basin, Caribbean Sea - 25_WHOI_OMZ (SPAdes) (version 2) | ecosystem: Environmental > Aquatic > Marine > Oceanic | place: Caribbean Sea: Cariaco Basin...
TTTTTTTAAATCTTTGGTGATTGGCCTCTCCAAAATCCCTTCTTTATCTTTAAGGTAGGTCATAATCTCTACGGGAGTGAGTTGATAGGTTTCTCGTAATCCCGCAATAATCTTTTCCAGATAATCCGGATTTGGGGTATTAATCTCATTTTTAAGAAACTCGGCATTTGTAAAACTAAAAACCGGCATTTCTTTGTGATAGCCTAAAAACAAAATACGATTGTACCATGCATTGCTCTTAAGGTCTAAATATCCTCTTTCAATTGTTTTTTCTAAATTGATCTCAAGTTCCTTTTCTGTATCAATCTCCTGTTTTACAAGGTCGATAAACTGGTTTTGGGAAATACTATAGATTTTGCCAAATGTTTTAACCTCCTTATTTTGTTTTGGCTTCACAAAAGCCGCCGCGCCCCCACTCCAGGTTTTAGCGCTTTTTGCAAAATAAAGTTGATGAGGAATTAAAAAACTGTCCTTTGCTTTGGGCAGGGCTTTATCTCTACACCCTATATAGTTTCGTTTTGCTCCTTTTGGTGTACCACCGTTGATATAGCATAAAAATCGGTCTTCCATCAAATTAGAACCATAACAGGCATACCAAACACGCTCAAAATTTCTCATTAATTGCTTTTTTTAGAACCTACTAAAATTTAATGGGAAAACGCCTCATCTTAACTATTCTTTAGGTTTACAGGGAATTTTGTAAGGAACAGATGTCCTTCGCGGAATTGATAGTGTAAACCCAGCTCATATTTATCGGCTATGGCTTTTGCCAGGGCCAAACCAATCCCGGTGGAAGATTTTACTCCTGATTTTTTATAAAATCGTTGAAAAATCACCGCCGTATTTAGTGAATGTTCGCCTTCATTTTGAATCACCACCTCATTTTGTGCTACATTAATGTATATCCTGTTATTTTTTGAGGAATGAATAATCGCATTTTTGATAAGGTTTACATATAAAATGAAAATCAATTCTTTATTGCCCTCAAAAAGGAGCTGTTGCTGCTGTTCAAATTCAATGTTTATTTTCCGCAAATCAGCTAAATCTTCCAGGCTATCTATAATTTCCTGTAGCACCTGATTAATATTAAGCGTTTCTATATTCTCGAATTGTCTGTTTTCGATTTTGCTAAGCAGCAACAGAGATTTATTGAATTTTGACAGGCGTTCCAGATTCTGAATACCATCAGCTAAAAGGCTGATATCTTTTTCATTTAAATGCTCACTTTCTAACAACAACTCTAACTTATTTATACTTATCGCGAGTGGTGTTTGTAACTCGTGTGAAGCATTTTCTATAAACTGTTTTTGATTTACATAGGATTCCCGGGATTTTTTAAGTAGTCGATCTACATTTTTATTCAGTAGTTTGAATTCTTCAATATTGGTTTCAGCATAATGTATTTCCTGATCACTCTCGATATTAAAATTCTTCAATTTTCGGAGTAAATCATAAAACGGATGCCATACTTTTTTCAATAAAAAGTTGTTCAGCAACAAAATAGAAACCACCATTCCAATATAAAGCCATAAAATACTATAAAACAAATCCTCGATAAGGTCATCTTCTTCCACCATCGAGGTGATCACCTTTACTTTATAGTACTCATCCTCGTGCCTAAAAATACTTTCCAATAGTCGTACCGGTTCAAAATCATCTTCATTTAGCATATACATAGTGGTATCCCGGTACTGATCTCTATGGCTTAGTATTTTATCTGATTTTGTAACCTTTCTAAAGGTATAATAACCATCATCAAAATTAGTCTTTTGTAAGATCGAGGGATCTTTAATAGCTTTCTGAATCACCAGCATTTTCTGATTTTCGAGTCCGTCGTCCATGCTATCATAAATTTCATCCAGCATTTGCCAGTAAAAAATAAGCGCCCAAACCGTAATGATTAGCAACAGTAAGAAAGCAAAGTATGTTGTCGTGTAATTAAGTAATTTCATTCAACCACTAATTTATAGCCTATGCCGTAAACGGCTTTGATGTTTAATGCCGAATGATGGGTTTTTAATTTCTTACGCAGGTTTTTAATTTGGGAATAAATGAATTCAAAACTATCTGCCTGATCGATATTATCCCCCCAAACATGTTCTGCCAGGGATGGCTTTCTTACCAGGCGTTCTTTATTGGCCACCAGGTACATCAAGATATCAAACTCTTTGCGATTAAGTTCTACTGCTTTATTTTTAATTTTTACGCGACGCTGCTCTGGGAAAATTTCGGTATTGGCGAGTTTGATGGTATTATTCCCCTCAAAATTTTTGCGTCTTAGCACCGCTTTTATTCGCGCATTTAATTCGGCCATATAAAAAGGTTTGGGCAAATAATCATCTGCCCCCAGCTCTAAGCCTTTTAATTTATCATCTAAGGAGTCTTTCGCAGAGACGATAATCACTGCATCCATCAGGTTTTGCGATTTTAGATATTGTAAAAGTTCTAATCCGTTACCATCGGGCAAACCAATATCCAGTAAGATACAATCGTAATTATAGACCCCAATTTTTTGCTGTGCTTCCTCACAGGTTTGGGCCGTTTCCACCAAATATTTTTCTTTTTCCAGATTTTGCTGAATGTTTTCTAACATTTGCAGCTCGTCTTCTATCACTAAAATCTTCATCGTAGGCAAATTTCAGCAAAATTATAGATGAAATTGGGAATAAATCTGGATAATTTTTTTCTACAATAAATCACCTTAGAGAACACCAAAAGACATGCATTAGCAAAATATTATTTGTTTAGGCTATCGGCAGGAGCATTTAATCTCGATCATCGAGTAAAATACAAAGGATAAGCCTATAATCATTGATTGAAAGATTATTGATTTTGGGCTGCTTATTTGGATCTTTGAGGGATGTTACATCCAATTCTAATTTTTAAAATTACCTTAAAAACAAATCTTAATTTTATAAGTCTTTGTTTATTTGTACGCAATTATTCAATGCTATGCTGTCAAAACTTAAAAAATCGCCCAAATTAAAATGGGCTGTACGGATTATTCTCGGACTAATCGCTTTGTTTATTTTGTTTTTTGCCAGCATTTACTTTGGAATGTGGGGTAAAATCCCATCACGGGAAGAGCTTAGTGCTTTGCAGCAAAATAAAGCGACACAGGTTTTATCTAGCGACGGACAATTAATTGGCAAATTTTACATTTTTGATCGCCAACCTATAACATTTGAAGATCTCCCAAAGCACTTAATCGAAGCTTTAATCGCTACTGAAGATGCCCGGTTTTATGAGCATAACGGTATCGATAATCGTAGTTTGGGGCGGGTGTTTTTTAAATCCATTCTTTTACAGGACGAAAGTGCCGGGGGTGGGAGTACCATTACGCTCCAGCTTGCTAAAAACATCTACGGAAGAAAAGATTATGGCGCCCTTGGAATTGTTATCAATAAATTTCAGGAAGCCATCATGGCTAAACGCATTGAAAAAATATATAGCAAAGACGATATTATTACTTTATATTTTAATACCGTTCCTTTTAGTGATAACACCTACGGAATTGAAAGTGCTTCAATGAAATTTTTTGGGAAGCATGTAAAAAATTTAAATGTTGAAGAAGCCGCTGTTTTAGTAGGTATGCTGAAAGCTTCGCATCGGTACAACCCCAGAATTTTTCCAGAAAGAAGCAGGTTACGCCGTGATGTTGTTCTTACACAGATGGAAAAATATGGTTATCTAACCGAAGCCGAAAAAGACAAGTATATCAAAAAAGATCTGATCCTGGATTATAAAAATTACAGCAATAAAAAAGGTCTTGCCCCCTACTTTAGGGAGCAAATTCGTAAAGACCTTAGTCAAGTTCTGGATACGATTAAAAACAAAGATGGGGAGAAGTATAATATTTATAGAGACGGACTCATTGTTCATACCACATTAGATTATAAACTGCAAAGTATTGCAGAAGCTGCAATGAAAGAGCACATGGCTGTTTTGCAAAAAACGCACGAAGATTCTTATGGCAGCAGAGCGCCCTGGCTTACTAATGATGCTATTTTAAAAGACGCCATTCATCGTTCCAAAGCCTACCAAAATTTAAAAGAAGATGGTTTTTCTGAAGAAGGGATCATGCAGGAGCTTCAGAAGAAAAAACAAATGGAATTGTTTGAATATGATGGTACAGTTACCCGCCAGGCCAGTACTATTGACAGTATAAAACACTATTTAAAATTCTTAAATGCGGGCTTGCTTTCTATAGATCCAAAAGACGGTGCTGTAAAAGCCTGGGTTGGAGGCGTAGATTTCAGATATTTTCAATACGATCACGTATCACAAAGTAAGCGTCAGGTAGGTTCTACCTTTAAACCTATTGTATATACTACTGCTATTGATAAAGGTATTGCTCCCTGTACCTATTATTCAGGCCGGGCCGTGACCTATAAAGATGGCTGGAAGCCTACTAATGCTTCTACTGAGGAGGAAGATGAAGACATGAATTACAGCATGAAATATGCCCTTAGCCATTCTATGAATACCATTGCGGTTAAAGTACTGCTCGATGCCGGCATTCCAAATGTGATCGAAAAAGCCCATAAAATGGGAATCTCTTCAGAGCTTCCGGCTGTTCCTTCTATTGCTCTGGGAACTGCGGAAATCAATATGGAAGAATTGGCCACAGCGTATACCTGTTTTGTAAACTCTAGCAAGCCTTCCACCCCTTATTATATTACCAAAATTGAAGATGGCTCTGGAAACTTGCTGGCCGAGTTTAAAGCTTCAGAAAAACAAGAAGCTGCATTTTCTGAGGAAACCAGGGAAATCATGGTGAATATGATGCAGGCCACCGTGAATGAAGGCACCGCTAACCGACTGCGATATACCTACGGATTAAACAACGATATTGCCGGGAAAACCGGGACGACCCAAAATAATAAAGATGGTTGGTTTGTTGGTCTTACGCCAAACCTGGTGACCGTTACCTGGGTGGGGAGTGATGATCACCGTATTGGTTTTAGAAATACCCGAATTGGCCAGGGAGCGAATTCGGCTTTACCCATTTTTGGGAAAATGATGCAAAAGATGAATGCTGATGCTTATTTTAATGAAATCACAAATGCACGATTTAAGCGCCCCTCTAGCGAAGTTGCAGCACTTTTGGATTGCGAACCCACCAAAGAAGATAGTTTCCTGAAAAAGCTTTTTGGCAGTAAAAAAGACGAGCCTAAGGAAATCGATATGGATGAACCGGTTAAGGAAGAAAAAGAAAAAAAGAAAAAAGGCTTTTTTAAACGACTATTTGGCGGAAAGAAGAAGGAAAATTAAAAGTCAAGAACCTTCGGGCAAGCCCATACGCTATAAACCCGGATATCTTTTTACAATTTAAAGGCAAGCTTGGGGATATTATCATCTTTTGGCGGTGCCAATAAACTAGCTGCTACTCTACCTGTATGGTAAGCACATCAATGCTATAACTCCCGAATGCACGATCTTGTGTATTCGGGAGTTTTATTATTCATATTTAGAGATTTAACAGTTATAATTAAATCTTTAGTTGAAAAAGTATAAATTATAGCTTTAACTAAAAGAACGATTATTCATTAAAAATTGTTTCAACTTATTTATAGTTTCTAAAAATTAGAACTATTTATTTTTAAGTAAAATACACACATAAATTTTTTATTTATTTAGGCTCTCTGACTTTAATGAATGAGTAGGTAAATGCTTGCCGCAATTCGACGACAAAGTGCTTGAATCGCAAATTGAATTCCGTAAAGCGCCTAAAAAAAATATTATTAAATTGTAACTTCAACAGTTAGATTTAGGAGCTTTTACCAAACTTAATTTCTTAACTAATTTAATGGTATTCTGAATTGGAAAAAATCATGAAAAAACTGCTATATATTTTAATTATTCTGCTGTTAGGCTGCGTACCTGAAAAAGAGAATTTTCAAGAAATGACTATACAAGGAAAGATCACTGGAAAAATTCCTGAGCGTATTGAATACACTATTCCTATAAATGGAATCTCATACGTTGGATTTGAAAATGCTGTTCAACCTGACTCTTTAGGAAACTTTAAAATTTCGCTGGTCATTGATAAAGCAAGTTTTATTGAATTATCAGACGGTCATAAGGCTTATGGAACCATCATAGCTGAACCCGAAATGAATTATGATGTTAGCATTGCGGTCGAGGAGAAAAAAAACAAATTTACTATTAAAGGGCCTAACCAAAAAGGACAGGATTTATACAATCAGAATCCCAATCGAAGTTTGTTAACGGGGCATTTTGAGGTAGAAGCAACGAAGTACAGCAAAGATTCTATCCCTAAAAGAATAAAACAAAATCTTGAAGAAAGTAGAGAACATACATTAAAAACATATAACGACTTATTAAGCGATAATTTAATTTCTAAAGAATTTTATGAATTGGTGAGCATAGATCAACATTATTTTTATGCTGGTGCTCAAACCAGTATTGCTTTATTAAATTATCTTTTAAGTGAACGTAAAATGAATTTTTTAACTGAAGAGGAATATACCGATTTATGGGAAGAAGCCTTTCAGTCAAATCCCGTTTCCAATCCAGCATTGATGCGTTCTCCCTGGTTCTTTTATTATGTAAAATCATATTTGTGGTATAAAGATCTTGTTGAAGACAATATAAAACCGGAAGCCTTACTGAAAATTAAAAAACAGGAGCTTCCTCATACGTATCATATTGAGCTGGCTAAAACATATCTAGCCGGCAAGCAACTTGAATATTATTATGCTGCATATCTGTACATGGAGGCTATAAGTCAAAATTATGAAAAAGAATTGGTTAGACTATTTGAGCTATTTAAAGAAGCTTATCCTTCCAGCGAGTATACCCAATTTATAGCGTCTGAAATTATACCAATCATTGCTTTTCACAGAAAACAAGATGAAGAATTAAATGAGCACACCTATATTCTGGAAAACCCCAAGGATATAAACTCTCTTAAAGATGCTGTGCATAAATTGAATGCACAAAGAGTGTATGTAGATATATGGGCTACCTGGTGTGCACCGTGCAAAAAAGAATTTGAGTACAACAGCAGGTTATATCAACTCTTAGAAAATGAAGACACGGCTATGCTTTATATTTCTGTTGATAAGGATGATAGGGCTGAAAAGTGGATGGAAATGATAAAATATTATCAATTGGAAGGCTATCATATAAGAGCAAATGAAAAACTTTACGAAGATATAAAGCGTTTACGAGGCGAGGATCGTTTTGGTATTCCCTGGCATTTTCTAATGGATGGGGAGGGAAATATAATCCAAAAATACATGAGTGGCCCTTCTGAAATTAATACCTTAAAAAAACAGTTGCAAGGGAATTAATTTATTAATAATAGCCCAATCAGTTAGATGATTTTTGTCTCCTTCGACAACTTACAAGCGCTGTACATTGTATGTGGAAGAACACCAATAATACATATAGCGAAGAAAAACTACTGATCACAGGGAAGATAAACAGATAAATATGTATTTTTATATGAGTATCACCAGTTAATATCAATCATGAAAAGACTATTCCTATTATTATCCCTGATCACATTTTCATTAAATGCGCAGCAGAAAGAAACTGTGGATTTGAAATGGACAATAGCAGATACACTTACTTACAAAACATTAATGCAAGATACTATTTCTGACGAAAGTACTGAAAAAACTAAAAGTGATTCGATTTTGGTTAAAATGAGCGATATGTTTAAGGCGATGCAAAAGCAATTCTCCAATTTAAAATACGAAACAAAACTTTTCCCTTCCAAAAACGGCAATGTGGACATTATTATGATGTTTAAAAAAGAACAAGCAGATACCACCGAAAATGTATTTTCAGGATTAGCTAAAATGAATGAAAATGTAGTTTTAAGGGGCAAAGTGAGTCCTGAAGGAGAATTATTGAGTTTCTATTATGAAGAGGATCAAAAAAACCTGATTTCAATGTTATTTGAACTTCCCACTGAACCTGTTGCTATTGGTGATGAATGGGAGTTGAAAGTTAATATGATTTCGCTAAAACAAAACTTTAAAGCAGACACTCTTTACAAGAACAATATTGTAAGACTTAAAGATGTAGAAATAAGAAACGGCAATAAAATTGCGGTAATAGAGTATGATCTCGAAGAATACGTTTCTGGAGATTTAGGAAACGTAATGATGACTATGTTCTCAAAAGATCAATCTGATAAAAAAACGTTTATGAAAATGTCTTATAAAGCAACAGCCGAATTTGATTTAGATAAAGGCTACTGGGTTGTATATGATGGAATTATGGATATTGAAACAAACTTTTCACTTATGGGAATGAGTGGCAATAAAAGAACCGTGTTTAAATTAATCCCTGAAAAATAGCTGTGACAATATCAGGAATAACACATTACAAGTTTTTCCAGAAAAATGTGATTTAGAATAGCAGCCTGCTTAAAATTAAATTATTGTTTTGGATTGGGTCGTGACTAACTGCCGTTAGCGATTATTACCGAGACACTTCCCCCTTCAAAAAATAATATTTATTTCGATACTCAATTGGTGTAAGTACGGTAATTTTTTTAAACACAGACCATTCTTTTTTGATCTTTATAAATTACTAATTGAGAATTCTAAACTATGATCGACCTAAACCAATACATCGAAAATCCTAAAGTGGCAATATGGCAAGCCAATTATTGGCAACCCTGGGAAATAATAGACAATTTAGAAAATATAGTATTGCAATTTTTAAAAACGATTGGGAGCGACTATAAAGTAAAAGACAGGATTGCTATTCACGAGAAGGCTACTATTGAGCCTGGTGTAACGCTAAAAGGACCATTAGTTATAGGCAAAAATAGCTTTATTGGTGCTAACGCCTATCTTCGAGGACCTATTTTTTTAGGCAACTCGGTAAAAATTGGCCCGGGTTCTGAAATAAAACAGTCAATAATCCTGGACCGTACAGCTATTGCCCATTTCAATTACATTGGCAATAGTATTCTAGGACAAAACATAAACTTTGAAGCAGGTTCTATATGTGCCAATCATTACAATGAGAGACAAGACAAGCAAATTTATGTAAAGCATGAACATGTGATTATCGATACAAAAACTGAAAAATTTGGTGCCTTAGTTGGAGATCACTCTAAAATTGGGGCCAATGCGGTGTTATCACCGGGAACGATTTTAGAAAAAAACAGTATCGTAAAACGACTTGAACTGATTGAACAAATAAAATGAAAATTTGCATCACTCAAACTGAACCTATCAAAGGGGATATCAATAGAAATATTGAAAAGCATCTTCAATTTATTGAGCGCGCCATTAAAAGCAAAGCAGATGCTATTATTTTTCCTGAACTTTCCCTGACAGGTTACGAACCTGAACTTGCTAAAAATTTGGCAACCGATATCAATGACCAAAGACTTGATGTATTTCAAAAGATTAGCGATGATAATCAAATATTAATAGGTGTTGGTCTACCTACCAAAATTGGAAATGGCACATGTATTAGTATGCTTATTTTTCAGCCTAATAGTCCGATAAAAATCTATTCCAAAAAGTACTTACATCCCGGGGAAGAAAAATTTTTCGTGCCAGGAGAAAATCTACTTCCCTTTAACTATAAAAATAATAAACTTGGATTTGCCATCTGTTATGAAACCTCTATTCCTGAGCATTCCAAAAAGATATATGACCAGGGAGCCAATGTTTATATAGCCAGTGTACTCAATTCTATAAACAGTGTGGATAACGATATTCGCCGAATTTCAGCTATTGCAGAAAAATATCAGATGACTTCATTTATGTCAAATTTTGTGGGAACCTCTGGAGGTTACCGATGCGCCGGTAAAACTTCAATCTGGAATAACCAAGGTAAGCTATTAGAGCAATTAAACCCTGTAAATGAAGGAATTGCAATAATAGACCTTAACACCCAGGAAACCACTAAAATTCAATTATAAAAATTGACCTAATCATTTGCTCTTATCTTACCTCAACACCACACCAACGCCTATTTTCTCTAATAAATAAGAATTATGATCGATTACTAAAAGATCATTATGCTCACTCAATTGCTTTAATGAGTGGTATAACAAATCAATATCTGCATAATGTAAGCCTATGCTGGGTTCGTCCAGTATCAACAATTGATTCTTCGTTTTGGTCTCTAACCAGTTATTTAACAACAAACGCTGTTTTTCACCCGAGGAAAGCGATTTTACGGTTTGATCAAGTCTTACATGAGAAAGACCAATTTTACTAAGAGCAGTCAATTGCTGAATAGCCTTTGCCGTACCTGCAAAGTCAGCAAACCAATCCTGCAATTCCGAGAGCTTCATCGATAGAATAGCAGCTACATGCTTTCCGGCTATCTTATATTGTAAAATTTCATCACGGTAACGTTTGCCTTCGCAAACATCACAGGTTTCAACATGCTTGGCGGCAACATCGAGACTAGTCGTTACTACACCTGTCCCCAGACAATTAGGACACTGACTTGTTTTATTCTTATAAGAAAAGTCTTTGGCCTTCCCCCCGGTTTCTTTAGCAAAAACCCTGGTAATCACTTTTAAAATAGCTAAATAATCAACCAATAAGGTACTATTGTACGCCCGTAGTTTTGTAGGTTCAAAATAATCGGCTCCTGCATATTCTTTTGGAAAATGAATGTTTCTACAATAAAAAGCTTGCTGTTGTTGTAAACTTGGTATCACTATTTCTTTCACCAATGTAGTTTTTCCTATGCCTGATTTTCCAGTAATAGCTGAAATACCTCCTACCGGAATTTCCAGCTGTTCCTTCTGTAGCCCATGTCTTGCTATTCCTTCAATTTTAATGGCTTCTTTTCCCTTCTTTAATTGCAGCTTTTTACTTTTTGCTTTTACATACGGATGGCATATATCAGAACGAAGATAATCAGCTGCACTTCCCTGAAAAGTAATAGCTCCTCCCAAACTTCCAGCTTTAGGACCTATTTGTACTAAATGATCTGCCGCCAGCATAATGTCTTTATGATGCTCGATGACAATCACCGTATTGCCTTTGGTCACTAGCGCTTTCAACAAGCTAATCAAATCGGCAATATTATTTTGTGACAATCCAGCCGAAGGCTCATCCAGTAAATACGTAACTCCCTGTAAAGGACTATTCAGTTGTTTAATAAGTGATACCCTTTGCTGCTCTCCGCCACTCAGAGTGTCTGATTTTCGATTTAAATGCAAGTGATCAATGTGTAACTGTTTTGCTCGTTTCAAAGTAGCCTTTAAATGTGTATGTAGTTTTGAAATTAATTCGGTATCAATCTCATCGGTTGGTTTTGCATTACGTAACCAGTTTTCAAATTCATATAAACTTTTGGATTTTAAATCTAGCATGGAATGCTGGGCTATTTTGATCTCCAAGCGTTCAGGCTGCAATCCGCTCCCTTTGCAATGACTGCAAGTTTCAGGGCTCAGTAGCGCAAGCATATGTTGATTGTGTTTGTTTTTTCTTACCAGAAAATATTCATCCATCAAATAGGTAAACAAACCTTTCCAAACCATTTTAATTTGCTGTTTTCCTTCCCGGGATTTGGTTTTAAACGCCCAGGTGGCTTCCCAGGTTTTATCAGGTATACCATAAAATAACAGATCTTTCTGTTCCTTATTCCATTGTTTAAAAGGAGTATTTAAATTAAAACCATAAGCCTTCCCTATTTCACTAACAATGGCCATATACTGCCCGCCTGCCTGTCCGTAGTAACTCAAGGCCTTGTTGTGCTCAAAAAGTCCGTCTGCAATACTCCGTTCTTCATCTAACACGATTTTAAATATATCTGGCAACATTTCTTCTCCTACCCCATCACAAACGCTGCACTTTCCAAGTTCATGAGCATTTGAAAAATGACTTGCCGACCATTCCTTACCTTCATACTGCGCTTTACGCGAAAAAGAAAAACGTAAACTTTTATCGATATCGGTCTGCTTAGCTACATCAGAACGTTGTGAAAATTGGTGATTTTTACGCGTAATACAAATGCTAGGGGTTAAGCCGGTGATATGATCTACTTCAAACTGATAATCAATCCCAACCCTGTTTTGTTGATAGCTGGAGAATTGTTTACTCATTTCCTGCAATCCATAACCGTGAAGCGTATCGATGACCAAAGAAGATTTCCCGGATCCGGAAATCCCTGTAACCACAGATAATTTTTGTTTTGGAAAACTAACATCCAGATCTTTTAACGCATGGGTGCGCGCTCCTTTTATCTCAATAAAATTGGTAGCAGATGGCTTAGCAATTACTTCATCAGAAGTGTTTATGGCCTCCGAATTATTTATCCAAACATCACATTGCGCTTGAAACAATGCATGATTTTCAAAACATACAATTCCAGAGGTTTGTTCTTTTAATTGCTGCAAAGCTTTTAGTAATTGTGCTACATTTTGCTGATGTAAGCCAATGCTGGGTTCCTCAAGTAACAAAATAGTTTGTCTGGTGGGTTTTGCAAAGTGTTTGGTCAATTTTATGCGTTGTGCTTCTCCTCCACTTAACGTATTTGAAGGTTGCCCTAATTTTAAATACCCTATTCCCAAACGCTGTAATAAAGCCAGTACGCCACATAGTTTCTTTTCTGCCTTAAAGAACTCGTAAGCTTCGGAAATACTAAGGTTATAAATTTCTGAAATATTCTTCTTATTCCAATGTACCTGTAATACTTCTGGCTTAAAGCGTTTCCCATTACATGCAGGGCAGGTTTGATTGATCGTTCCCATCACACTCATGGAAAGGCTGATTACACCTGCACCTTCACAACGGGGACAACGACCGACTTTGTTGTTAAAAGAAAAGGCACTTTTCTTTAACTGAAGTGCTTTGGCTGCATCGGTCTTCGCAAATAGATCCCTGATTTTATCGGCAATTCCGGTATAAGTTGCGGGATTGCTACGAGGTGTTTTTCCTATAGGTTGATCTGACACCGTAAGCATTTGTAAATCTTGCTGTTCGCTATAAGTTTTAATCGCATCTAAAACCGTGGCTGTTTTTCTACTAACTACCGCTAATTTATTTTTAGCTGGTTGAAAATCGGTTTCTGAAACCTGCTTTTGTTTTTTATTAATTTCCGGCTCAGGAGAATGTAAAGCCGATAATGTGGGACTGTCTATAGCTTCCGTCTGCAGGAATTCGGTTCGTTTCCCATTAAAGATGATTTCACCTCCATTAATTCCGGCTTTAGGCCCCAATTCAACAATCCAATCTGCTTTCCGAATCAAATTTAAATCATGTTCTACAACCATTACTGTATTACCACGGCTTATCAAACGTCTCAAAATTTGATATAGATGCTGCTGATAGGCCGGGGACAAACCAATAGAAGGTTCATCAAAAACATATAAAATGCCCTGCAGACTACTATTCACCTGTTTGATAAGTTTGATACGCTGCCCATCTCCACTTGAAATATCCATACTGGAAGTGCTCAATCGATAATGGTCCATTCCTAAACGAATCAAATCATCCAATTGCGTACACAGTTTATCCACAAGCACCTGTTCACCAGCCTCATATCCTTTAGACTGCAACTTCTGATACAGTTCATCTAATGGCAATTCCATCCATTCCTTAAAATTCAACCCTTTCCAGCGATACTTTAAATGCGCTGCCTTGATTCGTGCACCATGACAGCTGGGACAGGTTTTAGAACTGGCAAATCGTAGAATACTGGGATTCCTATCCAACCTAAGAATATCGCTCATGATAGGTAAAATACCTTTGTAATACCCGATTTCCCGAGGCTTGGCTTTAAAACCTTCCCAACGCAGTCGTGATTCTAAACTATGTTTTCCGTAATACACCTGAAGGCGATCACTACCGTTCCAAATCACATTTTTCTGCTCCTGCGTTAAATCTTTCCAGGGAATATCTACGGTAAATCCATGCGCTTCACAAACTTTATTTAACTCCTCTACCGTAACCTGAGAATATACGATATAGCCATTTGGTAAAGTGGTTACAATAGCACCCTCACGCAACGTTTTATTTTCGTCTCCTACTAATTTTGCTATATCAATATATTCTGCTTCCCCTATTCCTCTACAGATTTCGCAGGCTCCTTTTGGATGATTGAATGAAAATAGCGACTTACTCATACTTCCAGTCGTAGAATAGCGAGCGAATAAAATTCGGAAAATGGGTGTTAGCTCAGATAACGTACCAAAAGTAGCGTTGATTGATTGAAAACGCTTTGATTGTTCTACTTTGATTACCGGTGGCAACGCGGTAATATCATCTACTAAAGCCGTCGGAATGGCCGTAGCATTTTGTTGATTATAGGCCGGCAGGCTCTCTAAAAAATACCGATAGCCTTCATTACCAATCACCCCCATTGCTAATGAAGATTTTCCTGAACCGGAAAGACCGGTAACCACAATCAATTGATTTTCAGGAAAGTTTAAAGATATATTTTTGAGATTATTATGGTAGGCGTTTTGAATGCGCATGTAGAACTTTCTTTTGCTTTTAACTTTCAAAGATATGAGAATATAAACACCTACAAGATCAAATGCTAAAGCTTTCCGGCACAATTTATAATTCTATTTTTCTTCGCTTTCTAAATCCTTTACAATTTGATCCAGTTTCTTTAAAAGCTGTCCATAAACAACTTTGGTGGAAGCTAAATAAGAGAATAAACTTATTCCGGCTATACTTGTATAAATTAGGCCGGCTAAAATCACTTTTTTAATAACGGAAATCTCAGTTATCGTATTTAAATAAATTTCAGCATCGTGAAAAATAACCCACAATTCGACCACTATAAATAATGGAATAACCAGGCCTGTGAAAATAGTATAGAACCGCTTCTGATCTTTAATAAAAAGTTGATTGGTTTTCATATAATGCCCTACATCTTCTGATGGATTTATATTTTTTAGTTTCGCGATCGTATTTCGGTTTAACAGATATAGAAAAAAGATAAATCCAAAAGCTAAAAGGGCACCTATGTATTCTTTATACAAAATCAATAACCCGACCATCATTACGCCTATTGGGATTAAACTGAAATTATCTTTTTTTAAATATTTTATAATTTTCTGAAACCAGAGTTTAGATTCCCTATTATAAAAATCGATATGCTTAACATTTCCGTGATCTCCATTTTTCCAGATATTCTCGATACTATTTTCCATAAATTATTGCTTTAAGTTTTGTTTTAATGCGATTAATTCTTGCGCCGATAGTAGTTATATTTAATCCACTTACTTCGGCTATCTCTTTATAAGACTTGTCTTCTAAATATAAAACGATGATCCCTTTATCTACTTCCGGCAATTTTCGGATCGCCATATAAAGCATTTGCAGTTCCTCATCCGTAAAAGCTTCAGATTCAGTAATTAAATCATTATGAACAAACCCGTTGATTGCTCCATGCTTCTTTTGCTTTTTCAGCATTGTCATGCAAACATTCAGTGTTATTCTATATATCCAGGTAGACCATTTTGATTGTTCTCGAAAATTGTCCTTACTCTTCCAGATTTGGAGGCAGACCTCCTGAAAGTAATCCTCAAAATCAAATTCGTTATCGGTATATGCCCTACAAAGTTTAATAATCATCCCTTTATACGGCAGGATAAACTTTATATAAAAATCTTCACTCAAAATTGTTGTTTATCTTATAGGTAATCACAAAATGAAGTTTATTACCAATCTCTATTTATTTAAATTCAATCTAAATAATTTTCAATAAGCATTACGCAGTAATATACATCCATGGTTTATTTCGGTATGTTGGAATAACGGTTCTATTACCCCATTTCGTAAAAAATAAAAACAAAAAAGCCTGTCTGAACACATCAAACAGGCTTTTTCTTCATTAGATTAATTTTCTATTTACCAGCTTTCAACTTCTATGGTTCTAACCTGTTTTCTAGGTTCCTTTTTAAAAACGAAGGTATATACATACATTAATGTAAATGTTGGTATAATATCTGTAAAAGGTAAAATTTCCTCAATAAATACTATAATTGAAGCCAGTTTACCATTTTTACCTGGGTACATTTCTCTCATTTTACGAACTGCAAACGGCGCCCATAAAATATCTAAAAAAAAGGACCAATAACAGGAATACCGATAGTTAACATACCAATAGCATCCAGCATTAATCCCTTCAAAAATAATTTATCTTTTAGCATCTTTTTTAGTGTTTATTCCATTTATAAAAGCAAATAAGATGCCAGTTTTTAGGAAAGGTCTGAGCTGATGAGTTTTAAAAATTCGTTTCTGGTTTCTATCTTTTCAAACTGACCTCTAAAACCTGATGTGGTTGTGGTGCTGTTTTGCTTTTGTACACCGCGCATCATCATACACATGTGTTGTGCTTCAATTACTACAGCAACGCCCTGCGGCTGAAGCGTTTTATTTAAACATTCTAAGATATCGTGCGTTAATCGCTCCTGCACCTGTAACCTTCTCGCAAAAACATCAACTACTCTTGGCAATTTACTTAAACCTACAATATGTCCATTAGGGATATAAGCAATATGGGCTTTGCCAAAAAACGGTAGCATATGATGCTCGCAAAGTGAATATAATTCAATATTCTTTACGACCACCATTTCATCATAGTCTTCCTTAAACATGGCTTTCTTCAAAATCTTTTCAGCATCCAATTCATATCCCTGTGTAAGGAACTGCATGGCTTTTGCTGCTCTTTCGGGTGTTTTTAAAACACCTTCCCTATCTGGATTTTCGCCCAGTTCTGTAATTATTTTTTTATAATTATCTTTTAAGGAATCGGTAACTTCTATAGAGTATTCTTCGAAACTTTGATAAGCCATATCGGAATTTTATTTCTTTAATTTATCGGCAAAAAGTGATCGCAATTTATGGATTTTTGGATCGATAATATATTGGCAGTAGGGCTGACTGGAATGTTGATTGTAAAAATTATGATGCTCTTCTTCAGCTTTATAAAAAGCAGAGGCTTCGGTAACTTCAGTAACAATAGGATCTTTAAAAACTTCCTGTGCTTCCAGTTCTTTAATAACCTGTTCTGCAATTTGCTTCTGCGCATCAGAATGGTAAAAAATAGCACTACGATATTGTGTCCCTACATCGTTTTGTTGGCGGTTTAGAGTGGTAGGATCGTGGGTAGAAAAGAAAATTAATAACAGTTCCTGAAAGCTAATAACTTTAGGATCGTAATTAAACTGAATGCCTTCTGCATGCCCTGTTCTACCGGTCACTACCTCTCGATATGGCGGATTTTTAATCTCACCTCCGGTAAATCCAGAAATCACGTTACTTACCCCTTCCAATCGCTGAAAAACAGCTTCGGTACACCAAAAACAACCCGCTGCCAGGGTTGCTGTTTCTTCCTTCTTCATAAACTAATGATTTGTTCAAATGTAAGATTTACTACAAAGATCACATAGGCTATTTGACTTATTTTAGCATATACAGGTATAAATATTTGTTATCAAAATAGGTCCTGTGCATAATTAATCCTATTTTAAACTTGGGGGGTGTTATTAATTTGGCTAATTTTCGAGCACTTTACAGAGCACATGATAACAATTGAAAATATTCATAAATACTATGGTGATTTACATGTCTTAAAAGGTGTAGATCTTCATATTCAAAAAGGCGAAATTGTCTCGATCGTAGGAGCTTCGGGTGCCGGAAAAACCACGTTACTTCAAATTTTAGGTACTTTAGACCTCCCTGAAAAAAATAAAAATTCAAAACTGTTTATCAACGAAACTGATATTTATGGTCTAAGCCCCAAGAACTTGGCAAAGTTTAGAAATGATCACATAGGTTTTATTTTTCAATTCCACCAGTTATTGCCAGAATTTACTGCTATAGAAAATATTTGTATCCCTGCTTATATTAAAAACACTCCAAAAGTTGAAGCCGAAAAAAGAGCGATGGAATTGTTAGGGTTTTTAGGTCTAAAAAAAAGAGCACATCATAAACCATCGGCTTTAAGTGGCGGTGAGCAACAACGTATTGCCGTAGCCAGAGCACTTATGAATAATCCTGCCGTTATCTTTGCTGACGAGCCTTCAGGAAATTTAGACAGTGAATCTGCCGAAAATCTACATCAGTTATTTTTTAAGTTAAGGGACGAGTTTGGTCAAACTTTCGTTATTGTTACGCATAATGAAGAATTAGCCGATATGGCTGATAGAAAGCTTACTATGGTAGACGGTGAAATTGTGTAATTTCTCAATTAATTTTCGACTGAAGCAATAGTATATAAAGATTAGGTTTTTGAAGAAAAGCGAATTAAAAGAATTTCTGGATTTTAAGGTCAATCAATACAACAATCCGCAATTTATAGGCACTGATCCCATCCAGATTCCGCATCAATTCAGTAAAAAAGAAGATATTGAAATTGCAGGTTTTTTGGCTGCAACTATTGCCTGGGGCAATCGTAAAAGTATCCTGAAAAATGCCAATAATCTTATGGAGCGTATGGAACATGCTCCCCATGATTTTATCCTTAATTTTGGCGAGAAAGACCTCGAATCTATGGAAGGTTTTGTACATAGAACCTTTAACAGCATTGATCTTTGTTATTTTATGCTGGCACTTCAGCATATTTATAATAATCACGATGGCCTGGAAGCTGTTTTTAGCAAACATGCTTCGGCGAACTCCCTCCAACCGGCAATTCATGAATTCAAGAAAATCTTTTTTGAACTCCCACATGAAAGACGTACCCAAAAACATGTAAGCGATCCCCTAAAAAATTCTGCAGCAAAGCGTATAAATATGTACTTACGCTGGATGGTAAGAAGAGATCACTGCGGCGTCGATTTTGGCATTTGGAAATCTATTTCCCCATCAAAACTCTCCTGCCCACTCGATGTCCATTCAGGTAACATTGCCAGGAAATTAAAGTTATTAAAGCGTAAGCAAAACGACGCTAAAGCTTTGGCCGAGTTAGATGTGGTATTGCGCAAACTGGATCATCAGGATCCTGTGAAATATGATTTTGCCTTATTTGGTTTAGGTGCATTCGAAAAATATTGATCTAAACATTAAACTATTTTCTAAAATATTTGTTAATTTACTTTAACAATTAAAAATTGTTTTAGTTCTGCCTATCAAAAATTGATAAATCTATATGATTCAGCCTGCTCAACCTATCAATGAAAAAGAACGCTTAAATGCTTTAAGCTCCATTGAACTCATAAAAGATATTCCTGAAGAGGAGTTTGATAATATTACCCAGCTGGCCTCCTATATTTGTAAAACACCAATATCTGTAATTACCATTGTAGAAGATGAAAAAAACTGGTTAAAATCGAATCACGGTGGCCCGCCCATTACAGAGGTTGAAAGAAAATACTCGCATTGTGGCCATGCGATTTTAGAGCCTGGTATTTTAATGGAGGTAGAAGATATGCGTAAAGATTTAAGGTTTTACGATAACCCCTTTACTACCCATCCAGAGTCTCCCATACTTTTTTATGCGGGGATGCCATTATTAGACAACGATGGTTTTGCTCTGGGCACCTTATGCGTTTTAGATACTAAAAAGAATAAGCTTAACGATGCACAGAAAAAAGCCTTAAAAAATCTCGCAAAACAGGTTGAAAAACTATTTGAACTGCGACGTAAAAATCGTTATCTAGAAAAAATAAAACAAGAATTAGATGATCACAATACCTTATTAAAAGATTTTGCAGGTGTGGTTTCTCACGATATGAAAATGCCACTTGCCAATATGATTATTACAGCAGACCTTATAAAAGCGCGTTATAAACATAATGTGGATGAAAAAGGCCAGGAATTACTGCTAAATCTTAAAAAATCTGCTCTAAAATTAAGTGATTATATAAACGGGATTTTAAACCATTACGAAAGTGATCGCATTGTAGCTTCAAAAGAAGTAGAGTTTGATCTTCATCATCTTTTAGAGGATATCATAGATTTGCTCAATATCAATGACAGATGTGAAATTAATTTCCCTGCGGAAAATATATTTCTGAAATGTAACCGGGCAGCCCTAGAACAAATTTTTATCAACCTGATTAATAATAGCATTAAATACAATAACAAGGAAAAAATTATTATTGATATTGAAAGCGCTATAGACGAAAATCATTATTATTTTACCGTAACCGATAACGGAATTGGTATTCCTGAAGATCAGCTCTCTAATGTTTTCAAATTGTTTAAAACGCTTTATATTACCGATCGCCAGGGAAATCAGGGAAATGGAATTGGTCTTTCTACCGTCAAAAAACTGGTAGAATCACTCCACGGTAACATCAGTGTCTCCTCGGTACTTGGTGAAAGTACCAGCTTTAAATTTGATATCAAACGCGCTTAAACTAAACTTACTTCAAAAAAGAGATTTACGGCACGTTTTTACATCAAACTCATTGTAAGACGAGGCGAGAATACATTTGATGGAAATCATTAATTTCGAGGCATCCCGATAACTCTCGGGACGGGAGTCCAACATTTAATCTCGATTATCGAGTTTTCCTGCACCACAATTTCTTTATATTTGATAAATCTTAAAAACCGGTATGCAGTTTAAACATCCAGAGCTCCTTTATGCACTAATTTTACTGGTTATTCCCTTTATTGTTCACTTATTTAAACTTCGTAAATTTCAGAAAGAGGCTTTTACGAATGTAAAATTTCTTAAAAAAGTAGTTCAGGAAAACCGTAAAAGCAATCAACTAAAAAAATGGCTTATTCTAATCGCCAGAACTTTAGCACTGGCTTTTTTGATTCTGGCATTTGCACAACCCTTTATCCCTTCGGGCAAAACCTCCCAACAAAGTACAACCACCCTGCTCTATCTGGATAATTCGTTCAGCATGCAATTGCGTGGTGAACATGGCCCAATGTTGCCATATAATATTCAGCAAGTTATAGAAAACAGCGAGGAAAAACAGACCTTTGGACTATTTACTAATAATAACGACTTCGGAATTATTTCACCTGTTGAAAATCAAACCGAAATCCAGGAGATAGATTATAGTCAAAATTCGTTGAACTTCAACCAGATTAATTTAAAAGCCCGCCAGTTTTTTAAACAACATCCTGCTGATGTACAGCGATTGGTTTTGGTGTCTGATTTTCAGCAAAATTTGGGTGACTTACATCAGCTTGAAAATGTCGAATATCATTTTATAAAAAATAAAGTACAAAATATCGCTAATATGAGCATTGATTCGGCTTACGTTATCGATAAGAAATTAAATCAGGCTACGTTAAAAGTGATTTTTAGTAATAATGAAAAGCTAGATCGAGATATTCCTATTAGTCTAAGAAACGGTGAGCAAATATTGGCTAAAAAAAGTATTAATTTTAAAGACAGTAAACAGCAGGAAATAGAATTTCGTGTACAGGCGGAAGAAGTAGAAAATGGCGTCATCGCAATTGAAGATAACGGACTTTTTTACGATAATGAATTATTTTTTAGCTACGCGGAAACGCCTAAAATAACTGTTGTAAGCATTTCAGGAAGTGATAGCGATTTCTTTAAACGAATTTTTACTCAGGATCAATTCAATTACAGTAATTTTGAAGAAAGTGAAGTTGATTTTAGTGCTTTTAGCGGTGCAGACTTAATTATTCTAAATGAAGTAGAGCAGATAAATACAGCTTTACAAAATCAGATTTTAGAAAAATCAAAACAAGGAATGCCCATATGCATCATCCCGGCTTCCAATCTTCAGATCCAAAATTACAATCCGTTTTTATCAAATCTCGGTTTACCGACTATTCAGAATAAACAAAATCGAGAATTATTGATTACTGAAATTGCCTTTCAACATCCATTATTCGAGGCTACTTTCGAAAAAGAAATCAGTAATTTCCAATATCCCGAAGTACGTAGTTTTTATAATTTTAGTTCAGATATATCAGCGGCTTTGAGTTATCAAAATAACAAAGCTTTTTTGATGAATTCTGATCATAACTATTTATTTTCGGCACCCGTTAATCAGCAAAATTCAAACTTTCAAAATTCGCCATTAATCGTACCCGTTTTCTATAATTTGGGAATTTCAGCCTTAAAAATGCCCGACTTATACTTTGAAGTCGGTCAGGAAAATACATTCGACGTAAACATGGCAGGAAATAGTGATCAGGTGGTTGAAATTCAGCAAAATTCAGCAGAGAGTTTTATTCCACTTCAACAAAATACCTCCAGTAAGATCACTATAACGACTACCGACTTACCTGCAAAAGCGGGAAATTTTATGCTCACCTATCAGGAAAATAAAATTTTACCGGTTAGTTATAATTATCCCAGAGGCGAAAGCGATCTTAATTATCTGGATATTAATGACTTTAAAGATGTGGAACAGCAACCCAGTCTAAATACTTTTTTTGAAAGCGCAAAAGCTGCCCAACAAATCGATGTGCTTTGGAAATGGTTTGTTATTTTTGCATTGATCTTTTTAACCATAGAAATGCTCCTCTTAAAATTCTTTAAATGAAGCTACTTATAAAATCTGCCACAATCGTAGACCAGCAAAGCGATTATCATTTAAAACAAGCCGATATTTTTATAAAAGACGGCATCATTATAAAAATCGGAAATTCTATTAAAGAAAAGGCCGATAAAGAAATTAATATCCAAGGATTACACGTTTCTCAAGGCTGGTTTGATACGAGCGTAAGTTTTGGAGAACCAGGTTACGAAGAGCGTGAAACCATCGAAAACGGATTAAAAACAGCGGCATTTAGCGGTTTTACCGATGTGGTACTTAATGCACATAGCAATCCTACGATCGATAACAGTTCTGCCATTCATTCTATTAAAGCTAAAGCACAGGGAAATGCAGTAAATTTATTACCTACCGGCGCTTTAACGGTTAAAACCGAAAGTGTAGATTTAGCCGAACTTTACGATATGGGTAATGCCGGTGCGGTAAGTTTTGCAGATTATAAAAAACCAGTAAGCAATCCTAATCTTCTAAAAATTGCATTGCAATACGCTCAAAATTTTGACGGACTGGTACAATCATTCCCTTTAGAAAAGAAAATTGCAGGTAAGGGAATTGTCAACGAACACCATAATAGTACTCTTTTAGGCTTAAAAGGAATTCCAAATCTTGCTGAAGATTTACAAATTGCCCGCGATTTGTATCTTTTAGAATATACGGATGGGAAACTGCATATTCCAACTATTTCTACAGAAAAATCGGTTGCACTTATTAAAGAAGCCAAGAAAAAAGGACTGGACGTAACCTGCAGTGTGGCCATCCATAACCTGATTTTAACAGACGATTTACTTAGCGAATTTGATACCCGGGCAAAAGTACTGCCTCCGCTAAGGACAAAGAAAGACACAAAAGCCTTAATTAAAGGATTAAAAGAAGGTACGATCGATTTTGTGACCAGTGATCATGATCCTATTGATATAGAGAACAAAAAAGTAGAATTTGATAATGCCAGCTACGGAAGCATTGGATTAGAAAGTGCCTTTGGTGCTCTACACACTATTTTTTCTACGGAAGAAACTATTGAGATTTTAACTCGCGGAAGATCCCGCTTTAAATCTGAAAATATAAAAATAGCCGAAAAAGAAACGGCAAAATTAAGCTTCTTTTTACCCGAAGTAAAATACACTTTTGAAAAATCAGATATTCTTTCTACTTCACAAAATAGTATCTTTTTAGGGCAACAGTTAAAAGGAAAAGCGATTGGTATTTTTAATAATAATCAATTAATTATCGCAGAATAAATAATTCTAGAAGCATGAGTCCACAACCCCAAAACAGCTCGAATAACGGCAAAACTGCTGCGATTACGGCCTATATAACCATATTTGGCTTTATAATTGCTATTTTTATGAATATGGATGATAAACATAAATTGGCTAGTTTCCATATTCGCCAGGCTTTTGGAACTCATCTCATTTTTTACTTGCTTGGAGCCATAGCTTCCATGTTTAGTGATTTATTTATTCCTACGGCTTTTTATCTGGTCTCTGTAATTATTTGGATTTATGGACTAATTGCTGCAGTACAGGGGGAATTTAAAATGATCCCTTACATTGGAGTCTATTTTCAAAAATGGTTTAAATCAATTACGTAATGTACACAGCAAATTTATCTCTAGATCACGTTATAAAACAACCAAAAGGTCAAACTGAAAAAGCTCCCGTAGTTTTCATGTTTCATGGCTACGGAAGTAACGAACAGGATCTTTTTAGCTTTGCCAGCGAATTACCTGAAGAGTTTTTTGTAATCTCAGTAAAAGCACCTTATCCCATGCAACCTAGCGGAAATGCCTGGTATGCTATCTATTTTGATGATGCCAACGGGAAATTTAGCGATGATGAGCAAGCTGTTGAATCCCGGAATCTAATTGCAAAATTTATTGATGAAGCGATTGCAGCTTATCCAATAAACAAAAATAAAGTAACACTATTAGGCTTTAGCCAGGGAAGCATTTTAAGTTATGCCGTTGCACTCTCTTATCCAGAAAAGGTAAAAAATATCGTTGCGCTAAGTGGATATGTCAATAAAGACATCATCAAATCTGGGTTTGAAAATAATAATTTTGAACATTTAAATTTCTATTGTTCTCACGGAACAGTAGACCAGATAATCCCCATCGAATGGGCGCGAAAAACCAAACCCTTCCTTGACCATTTGAATATAAAAAATACGTATTCTGAATTTCCGGTAGGACACGGAGTTGCTCCCCAAAACTTCTACGAGCTTAAAGAATGGTTGGAGAAAAATGGATAGCTGTTTTCCCAATATTATTTCTTCCCTATTAAAGTTATTTTAACTTTATAATATGACATTTATTAGGTTTCATGCCTCAAATTACTGGTAAATTTGTACCACTTCTTTAAAAGAGAGAAGTATTTTGAAACTAATTTTAACTGTTAAATATCCCCATACAACTAGGGAATTAGCATCAAGATCTCATTAAGGTGAGAAAAAATAAACACTATGAATAAAGGTATCTACATTGCTACCATGGAAGAAGACAGTGGAAAGTCTTTAATCTCCCTGGGCTTAATGCAAACACTTTTAGGAAAAACCGATAAAGTAGGATATTTTAGACCCATTATCGACGATTTTCCAAAGGATCAAAAAGACAATCACATTGAAACCATACTTTCTCAGTTTGATATCGAAATCCCTTACGAAAAAGCTTATGGTGTTACCCGTAAGGAATTGGTAGACAAAAGAAATGCTGGTAAAGCAGGAGAAATTATCGATGTCATCATCCAGAAATATAAGTATCTGGAAGAGCAGTTTAATTTCGTTTTGGTTGAGGGCACCGATTTTTCTGTAAAAGGAAATGTATTTGAATTCGACACTAACGTCACTATTGCTAAAAACCTGGGATTGCCAACAATAATTATTTCTAGCGGAAAAGGTAAAACTCAACAGGAGCTTGTGGATGCCCTAAACTTTGCTTACAGTTCTTTCAATAACCGCGATGTAAAAGTTATTGGTGTAGTTGCCAATAAAATCCAGGAAGAAAATATTGAAAAGATCAAAGTAGATCTTGATAAGTTTTTCCCTAAAGAGGTTGAAGTTTCTATCGTTCCCATGATCAACACGCTACTTCATCCCACCATTAAAGAAATCGTGGAGGAGTTAAATGGTAAAGTTCTTTTTGGAGAAACGCATTTAAATAATCAAACCGGAAGTTTTGGTGTTGGTGCTATGCAGCTTAGAAATTATATCACCAAGCTTAAAGAGAATAGCCTGGTAATCACTCCAGGGGATCGTGCCGATATTATTCTTGGAGCCTTACAGGCTCATATTTCTGCCAATTATCCTCCAATTTCGGGAATTATACTTACCGGTGGACTCATACCTGAAGAAAGTATTTTAAAACTCATCGAAGGACTTTCTCAAATTGTTCCGATTGTTTCTGTACAAGGCGGCACTTTTGGGGTGACTAATCAGATTGGAAGTATTAAGTCTCAGATTTATAAAGACAGTAAACAAAAAATTATGACGTCTTTGGCGGTGTCTGAAAAATACCTAAATCTTGATAGCCTGACTGAAAAACTATTCAATTTTCAGCCAAAAGCACTTACTCCAAAGATGTTTCAGTATAGTCTATATAAACGTGCACAACAATCCAGAAAACGTATTGTCCTTCCTGAAGGAACAGACGAGCGTATCCTTATTGCCACGATGCGTTTAATCGCTTTGGATATTGTAGATATTACGCTTCTTGGTAATATTGATAAGATTAAAAATAAAATTGCAGATCTTGGCTTAAACATAGATCTAAATAAAATCGCTGTGATCGATCCTGTACATTCATATAATTATGAAGACTATGCCGAAACTTTTTACGAGCTTAGAAAACATAAGAATGTAAATATGGATATGGCTAGGGATATGATGGCTGATGTTTCCTACTACGGAACCATGATGATTCATAAAGGTGATGCAGATGGGATGGTTTCAGGAGCGGCACATACCACCCAGCATACTATTAGACCTGCCCTTCAATTTATCAAGACAAAACCTGGCGTCTCTGTTGTATCTTCAGTATTTTTTATGTGCCTGGAAGATCGTGTTTCCGTCTTTGGGGACTGTGCAATCAATCCAAACCCTAATGCTGCCGAACTTGCTGAAATTGCCATTTCTTCCGCAGAAAGTAGTAAAGCTTTTGGGATAGAACCAAAAATTGCGATGCTTTCCTACTCATCGGGGACTTCTGGTAAAGGAGAAGATGTAGATCGCGTTCGTGAAGCTACAGAAATTGTAAGAAATAAACGTCCTGATCTTAAAATTGAAGGACCTATCCAGTACGATGCAGCGGTAGATGCTACGATAGGAAACAGTAAACTCCCAGGTTCTGAGGTTGCAGGACAGGCCAGCGTACTTATTTTCCCTGATCTTAATACCGGGAATAATACTTATAAAGCCGTACAACGTGAAACCGGAGCTTTAGCCATTGGCCCTATGCTACAAGGACTTAATAAACCTGTTAACGATCTTAGTAGAGGTTGTACCGTAGACGACGTTTTTAATACCGTAATAATAACCGCAATCCAGGCACAAGGAATTTAATATGAATATTTTAATAATCAACTCAGGTAGTTCTTCCATAAAATACCAACTTATAAAAATGCCGGAGGAAATAGTGGCAGCAAGCGGACTCGTGGAGCGTATTGGTTTACAAGGGTCTTTAATACACTACAAAACCGGGGAAGACAAAATGACCAAAGAAATTGATATCCCAGATCACGAAACAGGATTAAATAAAATCACCTCTTTCTTAATGGATAAAGAAGTAGGAGTGGTTGAAGATAAAAACCATATTGAGGTGGTAGGACATCGAGTGGTTCATGGTGGAAAAAGTTTTTCCAAAACTGTCGAAGTTACTGAAGATGTAAAAGAAAAAATTAGAAATCTTTTTCCTTTAGCACCCTTACATAATCCGCATAATCTACTTGGAATCGAAGTTGCCGAAAGTGTATTTCCTGAAGCAAAACAAGTGGTAGTTTTTGATACAGCTTATTTTCAAACCATGCCAAAGAAAGCCTATCAATATGCCATTCCGAAAAAATTTTTAAATGATCACGATGTTAGGGCTTATGGCTTTCATGGCACCAGCCATAAATACGTTTCTGAAAAAGCGATCGAATACTTAAGCGAAAAGGGATTACCGTCAGAAAAAATTATCAGTGTACATCTTGGTAATGGTTGTAGTGTCACGGCTATAAAAGATGGAAAAGCTATTGATCACTCCTTAGGAATGGGACCTGCAAACGGACTAATTATGGGTACCCGTGCCGGGGACATCGACCAGTCTGTTATCTTTTATCTTATCGATAAACTTGGCTATTCTCCAGAAGAGGTTAAGAATATTTTATTAAAAGAAAGTGGAATGCTAGGGCTTACCGGCTATAGCGATATGCGAGATATTGAAGAACAAGCTGCTGAAGGTGATGAAAATTGTAGACTCGCACTTTACATGAATGGTTATAAGATCAAAAAATATATTGGTTCCTATATCGCAGCGATGAATGGTGTGGATGCCGTTATTTTTACCGCAGGAATTGGTGAAAATAGTAGTGTTATTAGAAAGATTGCTCTAGAAGATATGGAATATTTAGGGCTGTATCTGGATCATCGAAAAAACGATGTGCGTGGTAAAAGCATTCGTGCTATCAATTTGCCGGAAGCTGAGAAACAAATTTTAATTGTTCCCACTAATGAAGAATTAGAGATTGCCAAACAGTCTTATTCTTTGGTGAGCTAAGTTAGTTAGTTGTTGTAAGTTGAATAAGCTCAGATTTTTAAAGAATCCGAGCTTATTTTTTAAATAAATAGCACTTCGATTAATTCTTCATTGATAGCAATGCTTTAATTCTGGTAAATCCTTATACTGTTCCAGACTCCAATCCATCTGAAAAGCCAGCTGAAGATTGGTTTACATATCGGAAAGACCAACTTCTGCCCGTAACTGTCTACTTTGTCTGGATTTTCAATAGGTTGAAAATACTGTTTACCGGTATTTTTATCGATCCAAACCTTGGCTGCCGTAAATTTGTTTCCCTCCTTCCCTAAGTGTGATTCGGTCTTTTAGCACGGCAAGATTAGAAGCTAAAGTTTTACCTTCTTTAACCGCAGATTCTACAACCGGTAAATACTTTTTTGTGTTTTTAAATCAGCATGCTAAATCACCAAAATAAAGATTGATTTTGCTGTACTTTCAGGTTTTCAGGCCAGGGAGTTTGTAATATTTTGAATACTTTTTGCCGATTGATTGAATCCTGAGTTTTCATTTTAGCAATAAGCTCTCTAAACTCGGTGATATTTGTTTTTCCCGCAGCTGAAGTTTAATTAATTCTATCCTGATCCCCTGATCGGTTTCCAAAATAGAATATATCTGTGTCACAACCTACTCATTTGGATCAAAATTATATTGAAAATAATATAGAAACTAAATAACTGATGATAATCTTTTTATGATTGATGTCTGTCTTTCTTCAAAGACGAACCAGGAAAGATTTGTTTCAGGAAAAAATTAGTTTACGATCCTTATAATTTGGATTTCAAGAGTAAAGATGAAGCTACTAAAATCAAAAGTAATTTTTATTATGAAATTGAATATATGGAATGACGACAACAAAAAGTTAGTACAGATTAAGGAAATCAATAAATAACTATTTCTTTCATACTTAGCTGTAGCTTTTATTCCGTAGGATAAAGGAAAGCATTTAGAGGTTCAAATTGAACATTACCATCATTAGTAACATAATAATTCAATAAAATTTCTCCCCAGTGTTCACCATCCGTGAAATTGGCGATTAGCCATTTATGATTCAGTAGCTTTACTTTATTAATGCGCATTGGGCCATTCAGTCCTTCAAACGGTACCATTTTATTATCCTCACTACTTCTATTCATATCGATTAAAACATCCTGCACTTTTCGTTCAATTTCGGCAGCGTCAAAACCGCTATTTTCAAAATAGGTCATAGCGGGCTCATTTCTTTTCAAACTAAAATCGTAAAACTCTTCAGATGCTACTGCATTTATATGGTCGTCTTTCGTCTCTAATTCATTTAATCGCTTTTGTAAGCTAATGATTCTGTTTGTTTGATCATCCAGGATTTTCTTATCATTTACATAAATAAAAATCGCGAACAATGCAGCAAATATGAATAAGTATAGTAGGATCTTATTTTTCATCAATAGTGATTTTCAAATTGTCGTAGGCAAGATGTACGTTTTCAGGTAGTGATTGTTCTACCTCATCATGAAATCCCAATAAATGACTAATATGAGTCAAATATGTTTTATTTGGCTTAATTTTCTCGATAAATTCCAATGCTTCCGCCAGATTAAAATGAGAATGATGTGGTTCTATTCTTAAAGCGCTGACCACCACCACTTCCAAATTTTTAAGTTTTTCAGCTTCAGTTTCAGAAATAGACTTTATATCGGTTAAATAGGCAAAGCCACCCATTCGATATCCATATACCTGTAACTGGTTATGCAGGTAGCTTACCGGGGTGATGTGTTTACCTTCGATCTCAAAATCATTATCAGTAACGATATGTTCGCTGACACCTGGGGCACCGGGATATTTATTTTCAGTAACAAAAATATAATCAAAACGTTTTTTGAGCGCATTTAAAACCCTTTCATGTGCGTAAATCGGGATGTTGCCCTGTCTAAAGAAAAAGGGTCTAATATCGTCTAAACCGGCTACATGATCATTATGCTCGTGAGTAAAAAGTATAGCATCTAATCTGGCAAAATTATTGGCCAACATTTGCATTCTAAAATCGGGACCGCAATCTATTAAAATGTTTAGTCCCTCCCACTCTACCATTACTGAAACCCTTAGACGTTTATCTTTAGGGTTTTTACTTAAGCAAACGGGATGAGTACTACCAATAATGGGGATTCCCTGTGATGTTCCTGTACCTAAAAATGTAACTTTCAAGAATGTTATATTTGTGACAAAGTTAGGTATTATTTTTTGTTTACCTTAGTGTTTTAGTACCTTTGGAAGCGTAAAAAAGGAAAATTCATCTAAAAGGAAAAATATGCCAATCACCATAATGGGCGACAAGGAATTTGAGAATGTTCCTTCTATAAAGAGTAAAGCTCTTCGTATCAATCTAAACGAGAATATTTATGGTACCTTTTCTGAAATTGGCGCAGGACAGGAAACTGTAAGAAACTTTTTTAGAGCTGGTGGTGCTTCGGGTACCATTGCCAAGGCGATGAGTGCTTACGATAAAGATTTTAGTGATGCTATCTACGGTGTAGAAGATGACAGAAGATACGTTACTGAAGCCCGACTTAAAAAAATGCTTTCTCATGAAATTAAATTGATTGAAGAAAGGATTTCAAGAGAAAAGCACCCCAATAAACTTTTCTTTAGTTACGCCAATACCGTGGCCACCATAGACTTCGCTAAAAAGTATAAGGGACACGGCTGGGTTGGAATTCGTTACCAGATAAGCCCAGATGAAGATTATAACGAAATTAGCCTTCATATTCGGTTTAAAGAAAATGATGCCCGGCACCAACAAAATACGTTAGGAATTTTAGGAGTTAACCTCATTTATGGGGCATACTATAAATATGACAATCCTAAAAAATTACTGCGCTATTTATATGATCATATCGATAAAGATCAGTTAGAGATCGATACCATCAATTTTTCTGGCCCAAGATTTAAAAAGGTAGATAACCGTCTTATGAGTTTACAACTCGTTAAAAACGGCATGACCGATGCGGTAATGTTTAGTCCGGACGGAAATAATGTACTTCCGGCAAAAATTCTATATAAAAAGAATATCCTTGCACTTCGTGGTAGTTTTAGACCGGTTACGAAGGTGAACATGGATATGTTCCAGAAATCTCGTGAATTGTTCTTTAACGAAAATCGGGTTTCTGAAGAAAATACCGAAGTGATTTTTGAAATTACCCTGTCTAACCTTAGAGCTGAAGGTGAAATAGATGAACGTGATTTTATGGATCGGGCAGAATTACTATGCTCACTAGGGCAAACGGTAATGATCTCAAACTTCCAGGAATATTATAAGGTAGTGGAATACTTTAGTAAGTATTCTAAAATGAGAATGGGGCTTGCCATGGGTGTAAATAACCTCGTAGATGTTTTTGACGAAAAGTATTACAGACACCTAAGCGGTGGTATTTTAGAAGCTTTTGGTAAATTGTTCTTTAAAGATCTTAAGGTTTACCTTTATCCACTTAAGGATCCTGAAACCGGCGAAATTACCACAAGTGAAAACTTAAAGGTACATCCACGTATGAAGGAATTATACAAATTCTTTAAATATAATGGTCGCGTAGAAGACATTGAAAATTATAATCCTGATATTCTGGATATATATTCAAGGGAAGTCTTACAAATGATCTCAGACGGAAAAGAAGGATGGGAAGAAATGCTTCCTGAAAAAACCACACAAATGATCAAAGAACAAAACTTGTTTCATTATAAAGAAAATAAAGAGCGAGCTCAAAAAGTTTGATTTTTGTAATTTAAAATCACATTTCTAATAAAATAGCTTCTTATTGAAGTCCAAAAAAAAGCGATCATTTTAATGATCGCTTTTTTTTTAGAACTTTTTCTTTTGAACAAATGGTTAATCTTTCCGAATAACGACTGATCTTATAAAATTCAATTATATAAAAAGACAAACCAAATAATTTATAAATACCTAAAAAACAAATAATTAATATCTATCCCAACCAAGTATTTAAATTTTATCTGGATTGATTAAAAATTATATTAAATTTTTTATAATTCTTTTATATCACTTTAATACATTTGCTTTTATTGTTTATAACAAATCTAAATAAAAACAAAATGAAGAAAAGTTTACTTTTATTATTTCTAATCTTAAGTAGATTTTATGGAGCTTCTGCCCAAAATCAGTCTGCAGAACTTAGTGGATTTGTTTTTGATGAGCAACAAAACCTGGTTAGCAATGCCCATATATACTTAAAAGATTCCAATTATGGAGCATACACCAATCAGAATGGTTTCTTTAGCATCGCAAACATACCAAAAGGAGAATATACTCTTGTGATTTCCGAAATCGGCTTTATAAGAAAAGAGCTAACAGTTAATATTCAATCGAATAAAACTATAGAGGTCATCATTCAAAAAGAGATTACCTCCCTCTCGGATGTTTGGATCTCTGGAGAAAAAGAGGCTTACACGGCTCGCAAGGTTTCTTCTTCCCTTAGACTAGATGAAGAAATCATCAATATTCCTCAAAATATCCAGATTATTACCAACGATGTCCTAAAAGACCAGGCGGCGATCTCTATCATGGAAAATGTCACCAGAAATGTTAGTGGTGCACAAATGATAGAGCATTGGGGAAATTTTGCTAGAATTAATATGCGCGGCTTTAGAATCCCTCCCTTTAGAAATGGAATGAATGTATTATCTACCTGGGGTCCGATGGCCGAGGATCTTGCTTTGGTTGACCGTATAGAAGTAGTAAAAGGCCCATCTGCCTTTATGTTATCCAGTGGAGAACCCGGTGGACTTTATAATGTAGTGACCAAAAAACCAACAGGTAAAACCGGTGGAGAGATTAGCATACTTACCGGCAGTTACAATACTTTAAGAGCTACGGCAGACATCGAAGGGAACTTATCTGAAAATAAAAAACTGCAATATCGATTTGTAGGTGCGGCATCTACCAAGGAAGCTCATAGAGATTTCGAGCCAGAAAATCGCTATACCCTTGCGCCGAGTATCACATATAATTTTAATGATAAAACCTCGGTAACAGCACAGTATACCTATCAATATTACAAAACAAAACTTATAGGATCTGCTTATGTTTTTGCTCCCAATGAATACGCTGATGTGGACCGTGATTTTACATTATCAGATCCAAGGCTTGGTCCTTCGGTGATGAAAGAACACTATGGATTTATAAATTTTAAACATCAACTTAATCAGAATTGGAATTTAACCGCACAGCTTAGTTACCTTAATTATCAGCATGAAGGTTCCAGTTTATGGATCAATAGCGCATTCGGAGTTCAGGAAAACGGTGATTTATTACGTAATATTAGTATTTGGGACGCCAAAGAAGAACAAAAGCTAGGACAGGTTTTTATTAATGGTAAAGAGCTAACTGGTGATATCTCACATAAAATTTTAGGAGGATTAGATTACGGAAATAAAAATTACATAGCGGATTGGTCGCAAAGCCTTAGCATAGATACTCAAGATAATCCTTTTAATATTTATAATCCACAGCCAGCAGCCCTATTACCTGAATTTGACAGAAGTAAAAATCTACAACAACGGGCAAGCGGAATTATAACTTCTAACTATCTTTCCTATTACCTTCAGGATCAATTGGGTTTTTTTGATGATGCACTGCGTCTTACTCTTGCCGGTAGATATACAGAGTTTAAAAGTAGTGCTTACGGCGTAACATCAGACGATAAAGTATTTACACCACGTGTAGCGGTATCTTATTCGATTTTGGATAATTTAGTCATCTACGGAATGTACGACCAGTCTTTTTTACCAGAACAGGGAACGAACAGATTTGGCGACGCTTTTGATCCGGTAACCGCTGAGGACATTGAAGGAGGATTAAAGTTTGAATTCCTGAACGGAAAA
>Ga0208014_1000202_pt1 | contig 34040 bp, 30 predicted proteins | sample 25_taG_FD_184099 | JGI IMG/M metagenome (GOLD analysis project Ga0208014, IMG submission 184099) | Marine viral communities from Cariaco Basin, Caribbean Sea - 25_WHOI_OMZ (SPAdes) (version 2) | ecosystem: Environmental > Aquatic > Marine > Oceanic | place: Caribbean Sea: Cariaco Basin...
ATTAAATAGATATTGATGATAAATTCGTCTATGGGCATCTCACAACTCCATTGTATTCTTGGTCGAAAACAATAGATTAGTGAGGTGCTCTTCTTTTTTCAATCACTTTCGAAGTTGAGAGTGGGGTTAAATAACGGTTTTTTATCATGATATTGATAGCTTTCAATGTAGCAAACCGATATGCGTAACACAAGCGCTAGATGCTGAGCCGATACCTGTCAGCTGATAGGGTGGTCTCCGATGTTCCCACTACATTTTTGCATCGCTTGCGAGTGTTTGGCATAAATGCTTTAATGATAAAATTGCCCTGATTTTTGTGGTTATGACTTTTTTCTATACATGTGATTTTATAACTATATAGCACGTGATTTTGGTAAACTATCCACTCTCTCTAACACGGTGACGACTTGTCCTATGCCTATTGACTACCTTACGAATCCGCCAATTGGCGATGATGAAATGATGGCAGCCATCGATATTGGTTCCAACAGTTTCCATTTAGCTATTGCTCGTCTTGACCATGGGGAAGTGCGAAAAGTAGTCTCGATGTCTGAAAAGGTACAGCTCGCCGCCGGTCTGGACGAAAATAATATTCTAAGCGCAGCCGCTGAGCAGCGCGGTCTTGATTGTTTAAGCCGCTTTGTGGCGCGCTTGGATTCAGTACCGCCAGAGCGGATTCGTGTGGTCGCGACCAATGCGCTGCGTCAAGCCAAAAACGCCAACGACTTTATTTCCCGTGCCAATAAAATTCTGCCGAAACCTATTGAGATTATCGCGGGCCGTGAAGAAGCGCGATTAATTTATTTGGGCGTCTCGCATACCAACGAGAGTAGTGATAAGCGCTTGGTTATGGATATTGGCGGCGGTTCGACAGAGTTCATTATTGGTCAAAATTTCGATCCATTATTGACTGAAAGCTTACAAATGGGCTGTGTTTCTTTTACCCAAAAATTCTTCGCGGACGGTCTGATCACAAAAGAAGCTTTTAATAGTGCGATTTCAGGTGCACGTAAAGAAGTCTTAGCGATTAATGGTCGCTACCAAAAGACAGGCTGGAGCAGTGTGGTTGGCTCAAGCGGTACAATCAAAGCGGTACGCAATGTTCTAGTGTCCAAAGGTTGGGCCGATGAGCAAGAGCGCATCACTTATAAAGGTGTTAAAAAATTAGAGAAATTGCTGATCAAGATTGGCAATATCGATGATATTGAGTTAGAAGGTGTCAAAGAACATCGTAAAGCCGTATTTCCTGCTGGCGTGGCAGTACTGCGTGCAGTAATGAAAGTGCTGGGTGTTGAGACCATTACCTACTCAGATGGTGCGTTACGTGAAGGCGTTATGTACGATATGCTTGGTCGTTTTGCTAGTGAAGATGTGCGTGACCGCAGTGTATTGGCATTAATTAAGCGTTATTCAGGGGACAAAAAGCAAGCCAAGCAAGTAGTAAAAACCAGTCGTCATTTATTCGAACAAGTAAAAGACAAGCTTGCGCTGTCCAATGATGATTGCGACTTGCTCAGACGTGCTGCTTTCTTGCATGAGATAGGACTGGCAATCAGTCACAGTAGCTATCACAAGCATAGCGCGTATTTGCTTGAATACTCTGATATTCCAGGATTCTCGCAAGTCGATCAAAAACGTATGGCGCAGCTGATGCTGAACCATCGCCGCAAGCTCAAAGCCGATATGCTAGAGCAGACTTGTCAGATTGGTGGTGATCAGTTGGTTTATCTCTGCTTATTGTTGCGCCTCGCCGTACTGGCGCATCATAGCCGCAGTGATTATGCGCTACCCGAGCTAGAACTAAAGATAGTCGCTGGAAACAGTTGGCAAATCACTTTAGCGGATAGCAGTGAGCATTATGCTTTCTTGCTGGCAGATTTGCGTACTGAGATTGACCAGTTTGCTAAGTGGGGCGTACAGCTTAGTGTGATTGAAGCTCAAGAGGCCGAGACTCCAGAGGTTGAGCAGTTACCATTGTAAGTATTGAGTTAAAGATTAACGTAACAAAAGCGGCGTTGTCGATAATGTCATGCTATTTAAGATGTGCTACTATAGCTCCTATTGAGTTTACAACTGTACTTTCATTATCTGAATACGGATAACGATATTATTCTTAAACATAAATACATTAAGTATAATTATTAAAGGGAAGCGTCTATGAGCACTGTCTGGGATAGTGTGCAGCTTGCACGACACGCCAAGCGTCCATTATTTATGGACTATGTTAATCAGCTTTTTACCGAATTTGACGAGTTGCATGGCGACCGTGCTTTTGCCGATGACAAAGCCATTTTGGGTGGTCTTGCGCGTTTTGATGGTCAGCCTGTGATGGTAATTGGTCAGCATCGTGGTCGTAGCACTCGTGAGCGTATTGCTCATAACTTTGGTATGGCCAACCCTGAAGGCTATCGTAAAGTGATTCGTTTGGTCAAAATGGCAGAGCGCTTTAACATTCCTGTGATGACCTTTGTAGATACTCAAGGTGCTTATCCTGGTATTGGTGCAGAAGAGCGCGGACAAGCGCAAGCGATTGCAGAAAGCATTGCTGTATTTTCTAGTCTGAAAGTGCCTGTGATTGTGACTATCATTGGTGAAGGTGGCTCAGGTGGAGCATTGGCAATTGGTGTTGGTGATAAAGTAAATATGCTACAAAACAGCATTTACTCAGTGATCTCGCCAGAAGGTTGTGCTTCTATCCTATGGAAAACCGCCGAGAAAGCACAAGACGCCAGTGAAGCGCTAAAACTAAACGCCATTAACCTTTATCAAATGGGTTTGATTGACGCTGTCATCGAAGAAGGCGAGGGCGCACATGTGCAGCCACAACCTGTAATGAATGCACTAAAAGCACTGATTACTGAGCAGCTTGATGAAATCAAAGATTTAGATCCTCAAAAGCGTTGTGAGCTACGTTATGAAAAGCTAAAGTCTTTCAATTCAGAAGTGATGCTGCCTGCTTAATTGGTTGTTATGGCGCTTTCGTTAAGTCACTATTATTAATAATGGGCTTTTCATATTAGAGCTTGAGTCTTAGTGCTAAAATAAAAACGTGTCATTTAATGGCGCGTTTTTTTGTGGCTGTTAGTATACAAAGCCCTTAATACAAAGCACCTAACGCAATGTATTGATTAACGTAGGTGCTCACACATCGGCACGATAGTAAATGTATAACCGCTTAATAATAACTAAGGCTGAATATGACCAGCAGCGCAATCATCTCACATCCTATCCAATCAATTGCCGATTTGCCAGTTGATGAGACACTAGCAACCGCGTTATTGAGCAGTATGTCTGCGTATAGTGATCAGTTGCATGGTCGCCGTCTTTGGTTGGCATGTAGTGGTGGACGTGATTCATTGGCACTTGCGGCGCTGTGTGTGCAGCTCTACCGACAAGGTAAATTGCCATGTCTGCCGCAGCTGTTACATGTCGATCATGGGCTACAAGCGGATAGTCGGCATTGGGCTAAGCATGTTGCCAATTGGGCGCAAGCTCAGCAGATACCTTGTCGTATTTTACAGGCACAAGTGAACGGACATGATGAACAGGCGGCACGGCAAGCACGTTATAATATTATGCGTGCTCATATCAACCAAGATGATGTATTGCTATTAGCACATCACGCTGATGACCAAGCTGAAACGGTGTTGATGCGATTGATTCAAGGAGCAGGAGTCAATGGTCTGTCTGGTATGCAGCCATGGCGAGTGCAAACGCAGGGCGTACAGTGCAATATCCTGTGGCGACCTTGGCTCACGATACGACGAGCCAATATTAGCGCCTACGCCAAGCGCTTAGAGTTGCCTTATATAGATGATCCTACGAATGACAGCGGCGATAACGTACGTAGTGGGCTACGCCGCGACATCATGCCAATACTGGCTACATACAATCACAATGTCATCGATAATATTGCTCGTAGTGCGCAGCTGTTAAGTGATGCACAGGAAACAGTCAATGCTCAAGCTATGCAGGATATGCAGCAGACAGAAAATACAGACCTGCAACTTTTACCTGCACAGCGCGTGCTAAATATCGATACGTTGCAAAAGCTACCCATGTATCGTCAACGTCAATTATTGCACTATTGGCTCGGTCAAGATGAGCCGTTACCACCTGCTAAGCAACTCGTCGATGATGTGCTAACTCTCAGCCAACGTGATGACCAAGATCATCAGACAGAATTATTTTGGCAAGGTCGTAAGGCATCTTATACCATTCGCCGCTATCGTAAGCAGCTCTATCGTATGAGCAGCGGGTGGCTATCTTGGCTAAATGTACCGCTGACCGAGCAGGTGCTGACTTTATCTAATAATTTATTTAGTCATTCAGATAATAATTTAATATCCCTCACCATGCGTAGCAGTGATCGCTATACTTGGCAGTTGCAATTAAATGCAGATGCGCTGGTACGATTGTTAGAAAATAGTGCGAACGGTGTAGCACAGCAGGTAGGGTTAAAAGTAGTACCGTTAGGTAGAAAGCAGCGGTTACAAACTAAGATGGCTGGGCGCCCACAAGCAGGAAAAAAACTGTATCAGACGCTTGGGATTCCATTATGGCTACGAGACAGCTTAATGGTAGTCAGCATTACCCTTATAAAAAAATCTGAAGATGGAAGCGACATACAAACTGATATTCCTCTATTACTAGCATCACCATTTGAGAGTTGGCTTTTGAGTTCTGAGCAGACGGATAGCGATGCTAAAAGCAATCAATTGGCTGAGTACATCAGAAGTGAGCTTAGTCTAAAATAAAAAGTGTCAAAAGTTTAATATCTGTTGGCTGACTCGTTGATTTTTATCAAGTTGATATCAGGCGTGACATTTTGAATTTATCAAACGGCGATAGTGGCAGTATGATAAACTGAGTGTCGTTTTACATATCAGTATGTTAAGTTGAATACCTTTGAATTTTGTGACTAGGAGACAAGTATGTCGGTATTAGATAATAAAAAAATCAGTTTTATTGGTGGCGGAAACATGGCACAAGCGCTCATTAGCGGGCTTGTGGGTTGCGGCATCAAACCAAATCTAATCACAGTCGCCGATCCTAGCAGCGATGCACGTGAGCAATTAGCCGCCAAAGGTTTAAATACTGTTGATCCAATGGCTGATCCAAAATCTGCTGTGATCGGTGCGGATATCGTAGTGCTAGCAGTCAAACCACAAATGATGAAGGTGGTGGTAAGTGCTTTTGCAGATGTATTAGACACTCAATTAGTTATTTCAGTGGCGGCAGGCTTGTCGACTGATCTTTTATCAAACATGTTGGGCGGCTATAGCAATATCGTCCGTGCAATGCCAAACACGCCTTCTATGATTCAAATGGGTGCGACTGGCCTTTATGGTACAGACAATATCTCAGCGGAACAGAAGCAGCTAGCAACGGCTGTTATGGAAGCATCAGGTTTGGTCATGTGGGTTGATGACGAAGAACATATGCATGCGGTTACAGCTGTATCAGGTTCAGCGCCAGCGTATATGTTTTACTTCATCGAATCGATGGTCAATGGGGCAGTTGCATTAGGGCTGGATAAAGAACAAGCCTCAGCGCTTGCTATGCAGACCATGTTAGGTGCTGCAAAAATGGCGATGAACAGTGATGATGCACCAGCTGAGCTACGCCGTAAAGTCACTTCACCGAACGGTACTACTCAAGCAGCGGTTGAGTCAATGCAGGCCAATGAGATTGGTCGTCAAATCAGCGAGGCCATGCAAGCTTGCTATGATCGTAGCCAAGCGTTAAGTGAAGAGATGAGTAAGTAAACACTGACAAGGTGTGCTGTGAGTGATAACTGACGACACACCTTATGTAATCATCAGCATCTGATAATGACATTTGTCATCCTAGAATCTGTTAATAATGTCACATTGAGTAGCACTTCATGAACAACATGTTATTTCAAATTTTTGATTTGGTCACCACATTCGCTATGATGCTGGTGTTTATTCGTTTTATGTTGCAGTTTGCAGGGATGGATGCGAGCAATCCGATGATTGCACCTGCTTATAAAGCGACGCATATCGTCGATGTATTTGGGCGCATTTTCCCGACTGTTGCACAAGGACGTATTAGCATTGCCGCTATCGTGCTGATGTTTTTGATTCGTCTAATCGATATCTCTGGAAAGGCCGCATTGACGCATAAAGGTATTGCGCCTGTACCGCTATTCTTTACAGGTACGACTAGCTTATTGTTAGACTTTTTACGCATGTGTCGTTATCTAGTGATTGGTTCTATCATCGTTAGCTGGATTGTGGTGTTTACCAGATCTGAGCATCCGATTATTGGCATTATCATTAATTTGGCTGAGCCTATTTTGGCCCCGTTTCGTCGTATTACGCCGAATTTAGGTATGCTCGACTTATCGCCAATGGTTGCTTTCTTGGCATTTTATTTGCTGGAGATATTCATTGGTGGTTTGGCTGCGAGTGTGTTGCCAACGTTAGGTTAAGTCTAATAGAGTTGAATTTAAAAACTGTCATAAAAAAGGCGCTCTATATTTTTATAGAGCGCCTTTTTTGCGTCTGTTACTTGGGTAAGCTATTGCTTTGTAAATATTCTAAAAACGAACAAAGCGATTTGGTATGAGTTGAGCCTGAGTATCATCAGGATGCGGTGCATCAGCTGCCCGCAATGTTTGGGTAATCCAGCTGTCTGCCGCTTTTACCGCGTCGATGAGAGCATCACTCATTGCCAAGCGTCCAGCGATAAAGCTGGCGAGTGAACATCCTGAGCCATGGAACTCACCATCTAAGCGCGGCAAAGTACTTTTATGGACCATTTCACCCTGTATATATAAGTACTGCTCGATATCACCGCTATCAAAATCATGTGAGGTTTTTACCAGTACAGCATGAGCGCCTTGAGCACATAGTTCTTGTGCACCGACATGCAAATCTTGCTCTCCGCTTAGCGCACGTAGCTCATGAGTATTTGGGGTGATTAAAGTGGCGTAGGGTAGCAATTGTCTAAATGCGCTAACCAGTGTTTTTTCATCACCCAAACTGCCCCCGCTATTTGCGACTAGTACAGGGTCTAAGACAAATGGCGTATCATTATCGATAACTTGATCAGCAAATAGTTCGGTCAACATTGCAATGTTATCAGTGGTGCCGAGCATACCTGATTTGATAGCACTAACAGGTAAGTCATCAAGCACCGCAGTAGCTTGAGCTTTTACCAATGATGCCGCACAAGCCTCAAAGCCAAATACTTGCTGTGAGCTTTGGATAGTGACCGCCGTACAAGCGATGGCTGCATGTGCCCCTGACTGTCCGATGGCCTCGATATCCGCTTGTAATCCAGCACCGCCTGAAGGGTCTAATCCTGAAAAACACAGTACGACAGGTCGCATAACAGCTCCTTTTGAGATATTTTAAAGTAAGTGACAAATACTATAGCCACCTACTACTAAAAAATCTATCATAGTCTTATGCTTGCGGATTAGGTATAAGACAATAGAGTGAGTAGGCCTAATATTAATAAGCAGTTTAGTTGTTATATTTAGCAATAATATGCCGCAATTTTCCGTATAAAAATGCAATATAAGTACTTATATCTATAATTTTGATAAAAGCCGCATTAAATCTGTAGACAACGCTTGCAATTCGTTTTGGCTTTGTTATAATACTCGCCCACGACATGAGACGTATTGTTAGCATCAATACTATGTTTATAGAAATTTTATAAATGTCTTGAATCGTTAGGTGAAGTGGGTGAGTGGCTGAAACCAGTTCCCTGCTAAGGAACCATACGTGTAAGCGTATCGAGGGTTCGAATCCCTCCTTCACCGCCATTTATTCAGTTGTTATTAGAGTAATAACGCAATATACTGCGTTAAACATTTTAATAATTAATTCAAAAAATAATTTGTTTTAATTAAAAAAGATGTTGACACAAGCGATATTATCTATATAATGACCAACCTAATTTACTGCAAAAGATATTATCTGCGCAGTGGATAAAGTGCAAAATACGCGCCTGTAGCTCAGTTGGATAGAGCACTTGGCTACGAACTAAGGGGTCGGGAGTTCGAATCTCTCCAGGCGCACCATTTGCATAATAGCTTAATACAAGCTGATAAAACATTAAAATAATCGCCTGTCTTATGACAATTGGCGGTTTTTTTATGTCTGTAACTTTTACCCTTCTACTTATTTATTCTACGACCATCTCTTATGTGTAGCATGATTGGATAGCCAACTAATAATATTAAAGAGCAATCTACGATATTGGACAGTCATCTACGATGTTAAATAGTCATCTAGGATAATGTACGATAGCCCCACCATTTACGGTACAATAGCGTTACTATTCACTGCTTGCTATGAGCTTGTACCATGTCAAAAAGTCCATCTAAACGTCCGTCAAAAACGACTCGCAAATCAAAGCCTCAATCTAGTGCGCCTGTACAGCAAGATCCTAACGAAGAGCCAACCATCGCTAAGCCTATGATTCGTGTCGTGGCGATTCTCTATGACGGTATGCTGATTTTGGCGTTATTGTTTTTGGTAGGGACGATACTAACCGTCGTAGGTACACTGTTGACTATGGAGACGGGTACTGAGTCCTCACAAGCTCAGTCACTGCCGCTCTGGTATCAGAACGCCATTATGACGCCATCATTTGTACTGACGCTCGTGGCGTTCTACGGGATATTCTGGCGCCGTGGTGGTCAGACATTGGGTATGCAGACGTGGCGGTTAAAAACGATTAATGATGCAGGTCAATGGTTAACGTGGGGTCAGTCGTTTAAGCGTATTTTGGCCGCTTGTTTGATGCCGCTGATTTTCGGCATTATTGGCAGTCTTATTGATGGATCACGCGCCGCCTTATTGGCCAGCGCGTTTCTTGGTTTGGTATTCAACTATGTGTTCTGCCTGTTCAACCCTCGCGGTCTGGCGGTACAAGATATGCTGTCCAACACCATCACCCTAAAAATGCCAAAAGTGGCACATGAAGGGCTATGGCGCGGTTTTAAAAATCGTAAGAAAAAATCCTAGTCTGATTTGATTAACGTAATAACTATTATCGACGTAATAATTTAGTCTTATTCATACTCAGCTGGTTTAGCCTAAACAGTTACATACTAACGCTTTGAATCAGCCATGCGGTGTAGCCCATAAAGAACAGCACCAACGTAGCACCTGACGTACGACCGAATTGGCGCTTTGTTTTAAAGGCAAACACGCATAGTGTCACTAGCAATATCGTCAATAGTCCCATTGCCATTACATCACGCGATAGAATCACTGGGTCGGCGGCAATAGGAGCGATGACCGTTGCCAAGCCGACAACTGCCAAAGTATTGAAAATATTAGAGCCAATGATATTGCCAAGCGCCATATCATGTTCGCCTTTACGGGCAGCTGACAAGCTCGATACCAGTTCAGGTAATGAGGTCCCAACGGCGACAATCGTTAGACCAATGATGAGCTCACTAAGACCCCATAGCGTTGCTAACTCGACAGCACCCCAAACGATAGCGCGTGAGCTGGCTACGAGCATCAGCATACCGATAATTAAACTGACAAGACCACGCGTTACACTTGGTTCTAGCTTTTCTAAGCTCTCTGAGTTATTTAAGTGCTCTAAGTTATTTGAGTGCTCTAAGTTATTTGAGTGCTCTGAGTCAGCATTAGCCACGACTATATCGTCTTCGTGCTCATGATAGCCTTCGCGTATACTCATTATGATCTGTAGCCCTAAAACGGCGACCAACAAAATCAACAATACGATACCATCAACTTGGCTCAATGTCCCATCACGTAGCTGCCAAGCGGCGATGACAGTAATTAGCAGCAGTAAGGGCAAGTCGCGCTTTACGATGCCTCTACGGATGATAATAGGGCTAATCAATACGGTTGCACCGAGTACCAATGCGATGTTGATGATATTCGAGCCATAAGCGTTACCTAGAGCCAGCTCAGGGCTGCCTTCTATCGCTGCTAGTACTGATACCACCATCTCAGGCGCTGACGTGCCTATACCCAATATTAAGACACCAATTAAGAAGCTAGGCACACTAAACTTCTTTGCTAGTGCTGTCGCCCCATCAATAAAGACATCGGCACTCCAAACTAAAATTGCTAACCCAATCAGTATTGCAAGCGCGGCCAACCACATCAGTATGTTTCCTTATATATGATGAAAAATGTGAATTTGATAAATAAAAATGGCATAAAAAAAGCCGAATCTTGATTTAGATTCAGCTTTCCCTTTAGCATCGAGATTTTTAGTAATAATAACAGCTAATTCAAAGATGTAACTTTGTGTTTATCTTAAATTTACCAAAACCTCACCATCCTGTCATATTAAGCAACTTGTACAGGAATGATATTTGCTGTGTCTTTTACGGTGTTGTCTTCGTTGCAATAGACAAGTTTTGGCTGATACGTTGACGCTTCAACTTCATCAAAATGTGCATACGCACAAATGATAACGATATCGCCCAAATCTGCCATATGAGCCGCAGCACCATTTAATGAGATAATACCAGAGCCCGCCTCAGCACGGATAGCATAGGTGCGAAAGCGCTTACCGTTGGTCACGTTATAGATATCAATAGATTCGTTTTCGCGTAGACCAGCAAGATCTAATAGATCGCCGTCGATACCGCAAGAGCCTTCGTAATGAAGCTCGGCATGGGTAACACGGGCACGGTGTAATTTGCATTTAAGCATATTAAGTAGCATAGGTTGGTTCCTTGGCGTAACTGATATTAATTAACTAAATCAAAAGGTTAATGGGGATAAAACTGCCAAAATAAAAGGTCATTATAATTTAATGACTATATTATTCTGGTAATTTAAAGCCATTAATTTGTGAACGTGCTTTTTCGACATCACCATCTAACAACAATGGGAGCGCGTCAAAAGCAGCTGTCAGCGCGCTATCAATCGCAATCTGCTCATCAGGAGATGCTTTAGAGAGAACGTGTCCACTAACTTTAGACTTGTGACCAGGATGGCCGATACCCACACGCAGGCGATGAAAATCATTGCCAATATGCGGCGTGATATCACGTAGGCCATTATGACCACCATGTCCACCGTCTGTTTTGAGTTTGATACTACCAGCTGGAATATCGAGCTCATCATGAGCAATCAACAATTCATCATTTTTGATGCCATAGAAATTTACCATAGGCACCACTGACTGACCAGATTTATTCATAAACGTCAGCGGCATAAGTAAACGCACATCAGACCCATGAATTTGCCCACGCCCTGTCACTCCATGAAACTTCTTATCAGGGGAGAGCGTGATATTAAACTGCTGAGCCAAATGATGGACAAACCAAAATCCTGCATTATGACGCGTAAACATATACTGCTGACCAGGATTACCAAGACCGACAATAAGCTTTATGGCCATAAAAACACCCTGCTTGAATTTGATAAATAGGGGTAAGGTTTGAAGTACTGATAGACAGTTTATTTTCAAACCTTACTTACAAAAACAGCAGGAGATTTTAATCACCTGCTGTCTTATTGACTAAACGAATGTATCACTAACCAGCACAAAATAATGCACTAGTTAGAAATAGTATATTACTCGCTGTCTTTGTTTTCGTCAGTACCGTCGTTTTGCTCAGTTGCTGGTACTTCATCAGCATCAACGTCAGCATCAGCATCAACTTCTTCTACTGTTGGTGGCTGCATGTTAACGATAGTACGGTCATGACCGTCTTCTAGCTCAAGCTCATGGATAACAACGCCTTCAGGAAGTTTGATGTCTGATAGACGGAACAAATCACCGATTTCCATGCCAGACACATCTACTTCTAGGTATTCAGGAAGTTGTGATGGTAAGCAGATAACTTCGATATCAGATACTAGAGTAGATAGTACACCAGCAGCAGCAGTACCAGGCGCATCTTCACGACCAGTGAAATGAACAGGAACGTTCATGTGGATTTTCTGACCTTTTACAATGCGCTGGAAATCAGCATGCATTGGGAAGCCTTTAGCTGGATGGCGCTGCAAGTCTTTGATAACTGCTTGATGCTCTTCACCGTCAACGTTGATAGTCAAGATGTGTGAGAAAAACGCTTCGAATTCTAGTGATTTTACTAGTTCGTTAAGCTTGATAGAGATAGCTGTTGGCTCTTCGTTACCACCATAGATGATAGCAGGAACTAGGTTCTGCTTACGTAGGCGGCGGCTCGCACCTTTACCTTGTAGTTCAGCAGCACGATCAACGGCGTTTAGTTCAAAATGATTAATGCTCATGGATATAATCCTATAAAAAAAATGATGAAGTGTCTGGTCATAAAAAAGTGGATTTGCGACCAATCCACTAATACGTGATGATAGCTAATATTATGGTTACGAATAAAACTCGTAATGTTTAAGCTTAGCCATTTGCTTATAGCAGCGCTCGCTACGATAATTACCATAACGATAGTTGCTGTTAAGCATGATCAGCACTTTTGATAGTGCTGGCCTAATAAAAACAACGAAAAGGTCAGCACAGGCGCGCATTATACGTGATTCTGTAGCAATAATAAAGACCTACGCAAAACGCCTACACAAAACAAAGCGCCAAGTAAGGATACTTGACGCTCTGTTTTTTAACTATTTAAGATGTTTTACTACAGTCATTGCTACTAAAAATTACCGCAATAGCTTTTTTAAAAATAACTGTATCAAATTAAGCGTCAAACATCGCGCTAATAGATTCTTCGTTATTGATACGGCGTAAGCTTTCAGCCAGCATCGGTGCAATACTTACCTGACGGATTTTGCTACAGGCTTTGGCTTCAGCGGATAGTGGAATTGTATCGGTCACAACCACTTCATCCAATGCAGATTCGCTGATGTTTTTCAGTGCGTTACCTGATAGGACAGGATGCGTGATGTAAGCTAAGACGCGACGGGCACCATTTTCTTTCAATGCTTCAGCTGCTTTACACAATGTACCTGCAGTATCGACCATATCATCAACGATAACGCAATCACGGTCACGAACATCACCGATGATATGCATTACTTGTGACTCATTGGCACGAGCACGGCGCTTATCAATAATTGCCATGTCGGTATCGCCTAACTGTTTGGCCATCGCACGTGCACGAACCACGCCGCCTACGTCAGGTGAAACAACCATGATATTGTCATAGTCTTGCTTTTGTAGGTCGTTTAGCAATACAGGTGTGCCGTAGATGTTGTCTACAGGGATATCAAAGAAACCCTGAATCTGATCTGAGTGCAAATCAACAGTCATTACGCGATCGATACTGACGATGTTCAGCATGTCAGCGACCACTTTAGCCGAGATAGGTACACGAGCTGAGCGTGGACGACGATCCTGACGAGCATAACCAAAATACGGCATGACAGCTGTGATACGGCCAGCACTAGAGCGACGCAAAGCGTCAGCCATCATCATGATTTCCATCAAGTTGTCGTTGGTCGGTGCACAAGTAGGCTGCATGATAAACACATCTTTACCACGTACGTGTTCTTTGATTTCCACGGCAATTTCGCCATCAGAAAAACGCGTGATGTCAGCTTTACCAAGAGGTATGTGAAGATGATCGGCTACGGTTTTTGCTAATTCTGGGTGGGCATTACCCGTAAAAATCGCCAAATAAGGCATGACAGAAGTCCTATTGATTGACTCAAGCAGCGACCGCTAAGCAGTGTCAAACTGCTCAAATTAAGAAAAGAGTGGTGAAGGTGTTGAAGTATACTATTACAGTAAAAAATGGCAGGGGTAGCTGGACTCGAACCAACGGATGTCAGGATCAAAACCTGATGCCTTACCAACTTGGCTATACCCCTGTAATGTCTAGGCTATGAACAACTGATATATAATAGCGACTAAGTAGTCGTTCTCAATATAGTGTCATGACCTGTCAGTTATCTAAAAAACGGATAAACCGTTTAAAACATAACTTTTCCCTAGCGGTGTCCATTGCGAACTATACCGAAACTGGGATAACGTTGTCAATGACAATAAGATAAGTGGCTGTCTATAAACCGCTTATACTCGATGTATCTCTAACGCTTCGTACTAAAAAATGGCAGGGGTAGCTGGACTCGAACCAACGGATGTCAGGATCAAAACCTGATGCCTTACCAACTTGGCTATACCCCTATTGTGGCGACCTATTATAAGTAAATTTTCAGATTTTGCAAGTCATTTTGCGCTTTTTTATAGGATTTATTGATGATGTACTGATGTTGATAAAAAATATCGACTCGCAATCAAAGTCATGATTGAGGTCAGTTGTTATTATCGTTCTATTAAATTAGAAAGTTTTTTATCTGACATATCAACTAAAGTAATGAGTTCATTGCTCTTAAGGTAGAGATCACAAGATTGTGAAACTTTGTGATAATTTAAGCGCCTAATGCTATATTTCATTAAAAATATGCTCTATGCTTTATTAATTCTAGATGAGCTTTCTAACAAACTATTTATGGAAAAGTAATATGACAACAGAGTATGACAAAGGACAACAACTACTAAGGTTTCATTTATACCTAGCTTATCCACATACTCCTGAGGATTATGAAGAATTTGATGCACAATACATTGCTAATGATTCGCATATGGATGAACACGCTATATTTTTTGATGAAGATACTATATTTGAAAGAATAGTTAGGCATGAAGGCTTAGAAGAGTTAGCTAATCTGATTCACCATGTGCGAGAAAATTATAGTGATAATCCTTACATATTTAATGACCAAAAAAGTGCTCGAAATTTTGTTGATACTCTCAAAATGATAGACTTGCAAAGTTTTTGCGTTCATAAATATGAATTGGAGAGCTTTGTTAGTTTAATAAGTTTATATAGCGATATTGCAAACGAGTCGTGTGCTGGAATGTCAATAATAGGATATGCACCTTAACAAAGTTTGAGTAGAGTGCGCCTAGAACACATAGATAATGTGAACTTTTCAAAAAGGGAGCGTTAAACACACCTTAATTCTTAAATAGTATCCTACAAACTCCCAACCATAAACGCTTCACAAGGCGCACCTTCAACCCACTTTGCCAATAGCTTTTTATCACTGGCAATACTCGCATCTAACGGCAAGAATACCGCGCTACCAGAGCCAGTCATTCGTGCTGTGCTCAGTGTTTGCGCTTCTAACCCCTGTAGATAACTTAAGGCATCTGCAACAGCAGGAGCGAGGCTCGTGACCACTGGGGTAAAGATATTATGATAAGGCGTAGTGAGCGTTTGTACATAGTCAGCGTATTGGTTTTGGATAGTTGTAACTGATAAGGGCGCGATATCTCGCTGTAGTTTAGGGTGTGCAAATAGGGTAGCGGTATTGACATGAGCGTTAGGCGTCAGTACTAAATAGTGCTGGTCAGGTAAGTCAATGGCAGTTAACTCTTCACCAATACCCATGGCAATAGCGTCTTGACCAAATATAAATATTGGTACATCCGCACCCACAGTTGCGCCAATCTTTATAAGCTCATCACAAGTAAAATTAAGCTGCCAAACCTCATTGAGCACTAGCATAGTCGTTGCTGCATTAGATGAGCCACCGCCTAGACCCGCGCCCATTGGCAAATGCTTATCTAAAGTAACATGCACTTTTGCTAACTGCTCAGGTAAAGTGTTTGACTGTATGGCAGATGCTAGCAATGCGCGTGCCGCTTTGAAAATTAAATTGTCTTCTATACTAATAGTGATAGCCTCTGCACCATCCAATATCAGTAGCTGATGACAAAGTTGATTGGCAGTTAATTTACTATCCGTAGTAGAGAACGCGGAATCATCGCTGACCGAAAAATGCAAGTAATCGCCCCAGTCAAGCAGGCGAAATACCGTTTGCAAATTATGATAGCCGTCGGCACGTTTACCAGTGATATGCAAAAACAGATTGAGTTTTGCAGGCGATAAACGGGTAATCGTAGAAGCAAATAATGAAGCTATATTTTCAGTCATATTTTTTTTATCATAAGGTGCAGTTACAAACAGCTATCTTAATTAGCAATGATGGTTTTCAGCAGGATTTCTGTTGTTAATAAAAGATAGATCAATGATTAATCGTCATTACAACTTTGTTGCCTTGAGGCTGTACTGCGCTAATTTTACTAGGTAGCTTATCCGTACCTTTATAAGTAAAGCTGGCTGTCCACTCGCCATTGACTGAGCTAACTAAGCGGTTCTGATCATCCAGTTGTGGTGCGCTGTCTGAAGGTGCTGGGCGACCAGAAATCCAATAAGGCATTTGTGAAATTGGTGCTTGCCAACCAGTGGCTTTCTTTAGCAAGGTTTCAGGGTCGTCAGCAGTCAATGTACCTGTCTTTTCGCTGACTAGAGTAGCGGTTTGACCATTATATTCAATGTTGGTTTTACCAATACCGAGTGCGCCAATCAGCTCAATGGCAAATCGGTCATTTTGTTGACCCCATGCATAAAATGCACTACCACCTTGAGTACCTGTCGAATCATTCGCAGGCGTCGTTACCCCAATTTTACCGGTGATATTGAAGCTCTCTAGCTTTTTAGGTTGATCAGCGTTTTGACCTTGTACAGTGGTCGTTGGCTGGTTGGTCGCGTTGGCCGTTTTTAATGACTGACAACCAGAGGTAATGACCATTGCTGCAGTCATAGCAGTAAACAGAGCCAATTTATTTGGTTTATAAGAAGTGATTAATGCTGACATAATAGTTTCTCAAAATGGAAAGATGAACAAAGATATTAGCTTAAGCGTTATTTGTTGCTCGGTTATGCACGGCTGTTAGCTTCTTATAATGACCTTGTAATTTATAAATGCTTCGTTATTTATAAAAACCTTATCAACTATCATATCTCTGTGACTACAAAGCTCGAATAACATATCCAAAATCAGCGCTATTAATACAGCTGTATGCGGTCATTGATATTGTGCTGTCCAAATGAGAAGCGCTGCTGCAAATCTGCGAGTAACGCCTCAACTTTGTCATTGTTACCTAAGCCTTGGTAGGCGCGCAATAACAGCGTGCCTGAACGCAAGGTCGGTAGCACATCATAAGGTGTCTGTAGGTAGTCGATGACCTGCTGATAGTTCTCTTTGGCTAATGCATTGCCTGCCAAGACATTTAAGGCTTGCAGATGTAGGTCGTTATCATAACGTGGATCATCATAGCGAATCTGAATAATCGCTGTCGCTAGTGCCAGTCCTTGCTCTGAGCTGCGCTCATTTGCCAGTAGTAACTGTGCATAGCTCAACTGATACGATAAGTTGCTAGGATCTAATGCTTGCAAATGGTTAAGCAGGGTACGCTTAACGACATAGTCTGCTTTATCATCTAACAGCTGAGCCCGCGCAAAGAGTAGCATCTCATTATCAGGATATTTACGAGCGGCACGGGTCAGTAAGCGCAGAGCTTCATTAGATTCGTTTTGTTGCCACAAGATATCGGCCTGCATGACAAAAGTGTCAGGCGCGAATACTGTGAAGTCTTTGCGCAGCTTCTCTAACGTCGCGATTGCCCCATCGACGTCGTTATCGAGTAATTCAAACGCCACTACTTTTCTACGAGCTTCTAATACCAAATCCTCTTGCATGACGCCATTGAGATAGTATTTGGCTTGATCGAACAACTGCTGACGCTCAGCACTGATACCTAGATAATAGTAGGCTTGATCAAGATAAGCTGGACTTTTGGCAAGCATATTGAGTAGCTCATCGGCACTAGCGTACTCTTCAATATCCAAGCTCACTAAAGCTGCGAGTAGAGTAATCTCAGAATCATCACTGAAACGGCTATGCGCCTCAAGCAGTAACTTCCACGCTTGTTCGCTTTGTTTTAAATCTAATAGATAGCGAATCTCATATAAATACAAGCTTTTGCTATCAGGGTTGCGTAGGCGAGCTTGACTGACATAATTGATGACAGTCTCTGCGGTGACAATTTTGCGCAATATATCGGCTTTTAAGGTAATAAAGGGCACGTAGTCTGGCTGACGCTCTAACGCTCGATTGATATGAACGATAGCCACTTCAGGTTCGTTAAACTGATAGAGTAAACCTGCTTTTAACACTGACAATGAGGCATTTTGCTCGCTATCTAGTGGCTGCAACGCGGCAAGAAGCTCACGTTTGTCATCATCATTATTTGGGTAAATGCCTATAAGGATTTCGCTTAAGTCTGCGCGTGGGTCATAGCGCAAGATGCGGTTTAAAGTCTCGCCTGCTAATATATAGTCATGGGCACGTAAGGCCAAATGCGCGACATAAAACCACGCAGGCACATGGTCAGGGTTTTGGTCCTGCCATGTCTTGGCAAACTGTAATGAGTCTTCAACCCTTTCGTTACGCAACGACAGGCTAAGCGCTCTCTCAAACACGGCTGTGGCATCTTCTTTAAAAGACTGTTGCTTATAAACGGCAACTGCACGTCGTTTGTCGTCGCGATCAGCAGCAAACTCGGCATCCAGTAGAGCGTACAAGCTTGGTTCACTAAGCTCAGGCTGCCATAAGCTGGCTGGCGCTAGGCCATTAATGTTTTTTACGTTTTCTATGGTGAGCGTATCTTCATTATAAGGTGTATCAATCGCAGCACTACTATCATTTACTTTATTGCCATTTGGCTTATTGGCAGTTACCTTATTGTTAGCTGCCTTATTATCGGTAGCAACGGATACTTTAGGAATTTTTGTTTCTAGCAATACATCGGGATGGCTAGCATGAACAGGGGCTGCCAAACACAGGCACACAGCTAGAGACAACGCTAGCTTATACCGTTGACACAGGCGCTCAATAGCGACATGCAATAAAGCACGGAAGCTAGAGTATTCGCTATAGGGATGTGGTGACCGAAGTAATGACCCAAAAAAAATCATAGATAGCCGTATTCGCCCATGGTTTACCTACACAAATGAGGCAAGTTTGTTTTAATCATTTTAAGTTAAATATTGGCAATATGTACCCATGACGAACATTATAAGAGTAGACCGATGAGATAAACAATAGCATCCGTGTTACTCAGATATTGGCATGTCTGACTATATGAATGTGCTACTAGTAGCGAGTACGTTACCAAAGAATGATGCTGAAGATGATTAAATATAGATATGTTTGTCGAACTGAATATTATAGAAATATAACAAGTTAAGATAGAGTAAGCGAATGATTTAACATTATATTATTGACCATAAGTCAAAACCCAGCTATTGATTTTATAAATCGTATAAGTAGTTGATTTGTTACATTTGCGACCAGATACAGAGATATGGTTATCATAGATGGGTGAGTGTTAATTAAAGCCCGCAATAATGATATAATAGGCGGTTTTTAGGGTCTTCCTTTTTAGCGCTGTCGTCAAAAACTGTCTTTTAAAAATAATAAGATAGCGTAAGGGGCAACTGAGCGTCATGTTTATGGTCTATCGATAATGAGATTAGTGGTCATTGGGGTCAATCACAAAACTGCACCAGTCGCTCTGCGAGAGCGCTTGGCGCTTGTGGGTGACGATGTAAATGTCGCACTCAAACAAATAGAAGCCTTTACTGATGGTAGCGTGATCGTCTCTACTTGTAACCGCACCGAAATCTATGCGCTAGTGCCGCACACTTCAACGTCGCATCATGCTAATAGCCAATTGTCTGACTCACAATCATCCGATATACAGGATGTCAAAGCTGCTGGCCAGTCATCATCTAATAATGCTTTTAGTAGTAGCATGAATATCTCGTCTGCTGCGATTAGTGCGCATATTACCAAAATCAAAACGTGGTTGGCTGACTTCAAGCAACTACCACTCGTTGATATTGATCCTTATCTCTATGTACATCGTGATACTCATGCATTGACTCATTGGTTGAGAGTAGCGGCTGGTCTCGACTCTATGATATTGGGTGAGCCGCAGATTCTCGGTCAAATCAAAAACTCTGTGCATCTGGCTCAAGACCAAAAAGTACTCAGTAATCAGCTCGGCTGGATTATCGATCAAGTGTTCGCTGCCGCCAAACGAGTGCGTAATGAGACGCAGGTTGGCGCACAGGCCGTATCGATTAGCTTTGCTGCTGCCAAATTGGTCACACAGATATTTGATGATTTACCCAGTCGTACTCTACTGGTCGTTGCAGCAGGCGAGATGAATCGCTTGGTGGCCACCCATATCGCAGGGCTAGGGGTCGGACGAGTCATTATCTGTAACCGTAATCCCGAACGTGCCGAAGCATTAGCGGCTGAGCTACGTGGCCCTAATCGCCGCGTAGACGTTAGACCCTTACAAGAGTTACCGCAAGTATTGGCGGAAGCCGATATCGTTAGTAGTTGTAGTGGCAGTATGGATTTGTTGATTGATAAGACAATGACCATACAAGCGCTCAAGCGTCGCCGTTATCAGCCAATGCTTATGATAGATCTGGCCGTACCGCGCGATATCGATTCGACCATTAGCCGCATTGATGATGTTTATCTGTACTCTGTCGATGATTTGCAGCATGTGATTGCAGGTAATATCGAGCAGCGTCGCCAAGCCGCAGTGGATGCTGAGCTGCTAGTGAGTCAATTGGTGGTTGAAATAGATCGCCGCTTTCAGGTTCGCCAAGTTGGTAAAGATATTCAGCAGTACCGCGCGTGTACTCAAGGTCAGGTGGATAAGCTGCTGCATGAGTCTATTGCTAAGCTGCAACAGGACGATGTTAGTCCAGAAGATATCATCACTGAGCTGTCACGACGTCTGACTCAAACATTGACCCATGCACCATCGAAACTGATGCGTAAAGCTGCCCGCGAAGGCGATAGTGAGTTGCTAGACTTCGTGGTGTCAGGACTACAAGATGCTCATCGAGGGCATTGATGTTTTTATCGTGGCTTTATAAATCAAAACTTATCAACCAATACCTACCAATAAATGATCGATAGCGCAAGTCATATCGTTGCCTGAGCGTATCGTTGTCAACCTTCAGTATCAGTGCTAATATCAAGCTCTCATGGATGGCTTAGGTCAAGATATGTGCTGGTGTTTGCTCGTAATATGACTATAAATATATTAGCTTCACGTTAGTAGACCTCATCAGTGTTCGTTGTTTTTTATTTGTTTAGAAACAATGCATCTCTAGACAGCGCAAGACCTCACCATCAAATAATAGTACTTGATTATAGTGCTATCTGATCCATGTCGCATATTATCTAACCATACACTAGGAGTGTTCAATGCCTGCATTACGTCAAGATATCGATCCAAACGGCTTATTAGAGTATTCAGTGGTTTACACCGATCGTGCGCTGAACCATATGTCAAAAGCCTTTCAGCAAGTGATGAATGACCTATCTAGTGACCTAAAATCTGTGTATAACGCTGACGCCGTGGTGATCGTTCCTGGTTCTGGTACTTATGGTATGGAAGCAGTCGCTCGCCAGTTGGCAAATGATGAAGACTGTCTAATCATTCGTAATGGCTGGTTCAGCTATCGTTGGACGCAAATCCTAGAAAAAGGCAAAATCGCCAAATCATCTACAGTCCTTACGGCCAATCGTGCCGATGATAGTGAGTCGCCAAAACCGTTTGCTCCAGTCGATATCGACGTTGCCGCAGCCAAAATCAAAGAAGAAAAGCCAGCAGTGGTATTTGCGCCGCATGTCGAAACCTCATCGGGTATCATCTTGTCAGATGACTATATCAAAGCGTTGAGCGAGGCTGTGCATAGCGTTGGCGGATTGTTAGTCATTGATTGCATCGCCTCAGGCTGCGTATGGTTAGATATGAAAGCATTGGGTATCGATGTACTGATTAGCGCACCGCAAAAAGGTTGGAGCAGTACGCCGGGCGCTGGTTTGGTCATGCTAAGCGATACTGCTGTCAAAAAAGTAGACAGTACTGAATCTGATAGCTTTAGTATCGACTTAAAGCAATGGTTGAACATCATGCGTGCTTACGAAAATGGCGGTCATGCGTACCATGCGACTATGCCGACAGACAGCTTACGTCAGTTCCGTGATGCTGTGAATGAAGCCAAAGCAATCGGTTTTGATAAATTGTGTGACGCACAGTGGATACTTGGCAGACGTATCCGTGAAGTATTAGAAGCCAAAGGTGTTGAGAGCGTCGCTGCTGAAGGTTTTAAAGCACCTGGCGTTGTCGTCTCTTATACTGATCGTGATGACATGCATAAGGGTAGCGCCTTCGCTGAAATCGGGGTACAAATCGCGGCTGGCGTACCATTGAAAGTGGGCGAGCCTGATAACTTTAAAACTTTCCGATTGGGCCTGTTTGGCTTGGATAAATTGACTGATATCGATAGCACAGTAGCGCGTTTTGAAACGGCACTTGATAAAGTGCTGAGCCAGTAAAGATAACAATTAAGAGGGCTGATAAAGATAGTAATATGATAGCTTATTAAGTTTTTTCACCGCCTTTTTTAAAGCCTTTACAGTACAGTCTTTACAGTTATAAAAAATACTGAACCATTAGTGTCATGCTAGGTTCAGTATTTTTTTACCTTTTTATTATATTTTATAATATAATGTATTTTTATAAATTAATACTCAAGTACGTATTTAATAAACTTAATCAGGTAGTCCGTTATGAGCATACAAATAGACTGGCAAGCATTTACGCCGATCTCCTTAGTTGGGGGTCTAATGCTAGGTGTAGCGACGGTTATCTTACTGCTAGGTATCGGTCGTATAGCAGGTATCAGTGGTATTTTTTCAAGCCTACTAAAGCCCAAGCGTGTAGAGATGTGGCAGGTGCTGTTTATACTGGGTCTGGTCATCTCACCACTGCTATATCAGTTGGCAAGACCGCTACCTGAGGTAGCTATCAGTACTTCCGTGCCATTATTGATTGGTGCAGGGTTATTGGTCGGCTTCGGCACGCGTTTAGGTTCAGGATGCACGAGTGGGCATGGTATCTGTGGTAACGCACGGCTGTCTCCACGGTCATTGGCAGCGACTGTCACCTTTATGCTGTTTGGGATTGTGACCGTTTATATCGGTCGTCACGTACTAGGCCTACTATAGTCAGTTCAATATAAAAGAGGTACGTTTAAAATAGTGTTCTGCTAGTATAAACTTTCCTCGCTTGCTGTGTGCTTCGCACTCCAGAGGCTTCGAAAAATTTATCCTAGAAGCACTGTATTCTTTTTAAATTGAATCGACTATATAGCGAACTCATGGCAGATTGCCAGATGAAGACTGATGGTCGGACTCATACGCGAACGACATATGATGGTTAATAAAAGATAATAATAGCGAGATACGACGATGCTAAAAAATATAATCGGATTGCTAGCAGGACTGCTGTTTGGACTGGGACTACTGGTGTCAGGTATGACTGATCCTATAAAGGTACAAGGGTTTTTGGACGTATTTGGTGCATGGGATATCTCCCTTGCTCTTGTGATGGGCGGTGGTCTGATTGTCGCTTTCTTCGGTGTACGATTAGCAAAGCGTCAACAAAGCAGCTGGATTGGTACACCGATTGATATGCCAAGCAAAACTGTCATTAATAAAAAATTACTTATCGGTGCGATGTTGTTCGGTATCGGCTGGGGGCTAGTTGGTATCTGCCCGGGACCTGGAATTGTATTGCTCGGTACTGGTCAATGGCAAGCCTATGTGTTTATTCCTGCCATGATTATAGGAATGCTGGTTTATAAATGGCTTGAGCCTAAGCTTGGTTAACATAACTAGTTCTCTATAAATAGACGAGCGCTCAAAAAAAGGTCAGCTATATGTAGCTGACCTTTTTGATGAATGTTAATTGACGATATGATTTAATAAATAACAGTTTTATTTAGCACTGGCGGTTACTTTTGGCGTTTCGTGTGCCAATGATTTAGCCGCTTGGCGTAGCTCAAACTTTTGAACTTTACCGGTACTGGTCTTAGGTATTTCTGCAAAGACAATATATTTCGGCACTTTAAAACCTGCTAGGTGCTGACTACAATGCTCCATCACCGTATCACGTTGCAGCGTGCTACCGGCGTGAATCTCGATAAAGGCGACGGGCACTTCGCCCCATTTATCATTTGGTGCGGCGACGACGGCACAGCTCTCAATCGCAGGTAGTTTATACAAGATGTTTTCTACCTCGATACTAGAGATATTCTCACCGCCTGAAATGATGATATCTTTTAGTCTGTCCATAATTTTGATATAGCCATCAGGGTATTTAACACCCAGATCACCCGTGCGGAACCAGCCATCAGCGAATGCCTCTTCGGTAGCTTTGCGGCTTTTTAGATAGCCTTTCATCACCATATTGCCACGTAACGCCAGCTCACCCATCTCTTCTCCGTCAGCGGCGACTGGCTCGGTAGTACCTTGTTTAAATACCTCAAACCCTGCCATCAGATGTGATGTCATGCCTTGGCGTGATTTCTTTTGGGCGCGTGTGGCTACATCTAGCTCATTCCATTCTTCTTGCTCAGCGCAGACCGTCACTGGCCCATATACTTCAGTGAGACCATAAACGTGAGAGATATGAAAGCCCATCGCTTCCATTGCAGCCAGCATGGTTTCGGATGGCGGTGCACCCGCGACCCAACCTTTGACCGTATGGGTGATAGCTTCTTTATACTCTGGTTTGCCACCCGCAATCATATTGTGCACGACCGGTGCAGAGCAATAATGGCTAACTTGATACTTGGCAATCAGCTGCAATATCAAGTCAGCATCAATTTTTCTCAAGCATACATTGACCCCAGCACGCTCGGCGATGGTCCATGGAAAGCACCAACCGTTACAGTGAAACAGCGGTAGCGTCCATAGATACATGGGGTGTTTGGGCATGTCCCAATCTAAAATATTAGAGACAGCATTGAGAGTTGCGCCGCGATGGTGATAGACCACACCTTTGGGCTTGCCTGTCGTCCCAGAGGTATAATTCAGCGCAATAGCGTCCCACTCATCCGTCGGCATCTCCCAATTATCCAAGCTGTCTGAACTGGCTACCAATGCTTCATAACTCATGAGCCCAAAACGCTCGACATCGACAGCTTTGTCCGTTGAATGAATGACGATTAAGTCTGGAAAAGTCTCATCAATAATCTCAGCATGCTCAGCAAACTCGCTGTCTAAGATTAAGACCTTGGCTTCGGAATGCTGCAAACAAAAGGTAAGTGCATTAATATCAAGGCGGGTGTTTAAGGTGCAGAGTACGCCGCCTGACATAGGCACACCAAAGGCGCATTCGACCATCGCTGGCGTGTTCGGTAGCATCACGGCGACCGTATCATTTTTATCGATACCCAATTTGCGCAGGCCATCAGCCAGTTGGCGGCAGCGGGTATAGGTCTGTTGCCATGTCTGAGTGAGGTTATTGTGTTCTAGGTCGTCATAAATGATGGCAGTCTTATTAGGATAAACTTGCGCGCTGCGAATGATGAAATCAATAGGGGTAAGTGGTTGATGGTTGGCGGCATTTTTGCCAAGACCTGTATGGAAATCTGTCATGATGATAGTCCTTTATCGTATTTCTATAATGCGTCAGTACATTAACGTCAGTACATTAACGTCAGTATATTATTTAGTACAGTAATCTAGCATAGAAATTATAGGTATAAGTCGATATTTATCGATTTATACCTTAATCTAATCTCTAAGTGATATTAAGTTAACGGTATATAATGTACCTCAAAAGTTGGCTGGGTTTTGTGGTGTTTGCTTAACCATATGCCACAGTACAGCCTGATACACCGTCCCGCTCGTTATATCAATTAATATAGTGCTCACTCATCAGTCGCTTGTCTGCATAGCTGACAATAATCGCGGTGTGTTACGATATCGATGATGCTAAACCTCTTAGCTCCACTAATTCTAAAAAGCCGTTTTTAAGAAGTAGCCTCATAAACTATTCATAAGGAAAATGATATGTCTGCCAGCCATAGTGCCAATACGATCCAAACCGCTAGCACCAATGAACACTATCCGCATTTATTTGAGCCGCTAGATTTGGGCTTTACTACGCTAAAAAACCGTATGGTTATGGGCTCAATGCATACTGGGCTTGAAGACCGTTTTTATAATTATGGCAAGCTGGCGGCGTATTTTGCAGAACGTGCCAAGGGCGGCGTGGCAATGATGATCACTGGCGGTATCTCGCCTAACCGCGAAGGTTGGTTGTTGCCTGCTGGCGGAACGATGAATACCAAAGCTGATGTTATCAATCACCAGCGTGTCACCCGTGCTGTGCACAAGCACGACAGCAAAATCATCATGCAGATATTGCACAGTGGTCGCTATGGCTATCATCCTTTTGCCGTATCCTCTAGCCCGATTAAATCTCCAATCTCACCGTTTAAGCCACGCAAGATGAGCATCAAAAACATCGAGCAGACGGTAAAAGATTACGCTCGCTCAGCCAAACTTGCCAAGCAAGCAGGCTATGATGGCGTCGAAATCATGGGTTCTGAGGGCTATTTGCTCAACCAGTTTTTATCAAGCCATGTGAATAAGCGTAAAGACATCTATGGTGGTGATATTCATGGACGTATGAAGTTTGCTGTTGACGTGGTCAAAGCGGTACGTGAGGCGACTGGCGAAGATTTTATTATTCTATTCCGCTTATCAGTGATTGATTTGGTCAAAGACGGTAACGTCATGGATGAAGTCATCACCGTGGCCAAAGCGCTAGAAGAAGCGGGCGTGACCATCATGAACACTGGTATCGGCTGGCATGAAGCGCGTGTGCCGACTATCGTGACTAGCGTACCACGAGCCGCTTTTGTTGATTTCACTGCTGAAATCAAAAAACATATCAGCATCCCGATGATGGCGGCCAACCGTATCAACATGCCAGAGACAGCAGAAGAAATCGTTGCGACTGGTCAAGCTGACATGATTCAGATGGCGCGTCCATTCTTGGCTGATGCGCACTGGGTCAATAAAGCCAAAAATGGTCAGACAGATCGTATTAACACCTGTATCGCTTGTAACCAAGCCTGCCTCGACCATACGTTTGAAAACAAACGCTCGACTTGTTTGGTCAATCCGCAAGCTTGTTATGAGACTGAATTGGTCTATAAGAAAACCAAAAAACCGAAAAAAGTCGCCGTCATCGGCGGCGGTGTTGCTGGTATGTCAGCGGCTCATGTGGCGGCCTTACGTGGTCATGACGTGACTCTGTTTGAAGCTAAAGACGTGCTTGGCGGACAGTTTAACTACGCTAAAGTCATCCCTGGTAAAGAAGAGTTCTTTGAAACTATTCGCTACTACATCAATGAGCTTGAGCATCTGGGTGTTGAGATTAAACTGAATACCAAAGTCGATAAGGACATGCTTGAAAAAGCTAAGTTCCATCATGTCATCGTGGCAACGGGTGTCGTACCGAGAAGTCTAGAAGGTAAGCTCGAAGGGGCTGAGCTGCCACAAGTAATGAGCTATGCTGAGCTACTGTCTGGCGAAAAAGCAGTGGGTAACACAGTCGCGGTCATCGGTGCTGGTGGTATCGGCTTTGATGTAAGTGAATATCTAACGGCTAATCATGGTAAGTCACTGGATGAGATCGGCCCTGAGGGACTAAAAGATCCAAGCTATCGTCCTGAACCACAGTCTATCAGCGAGTGGCGCGAAGAGTGGGGCGTGACCAACGATACCGACTATCAAAGTGATGGTGGTCTGGTCAGACCGCACGCGATTAAGCCAATCCGCCAAGTTTATCTCATGCAGCGTAGCAAAGGCCGTCTGGGTAGTGGTCTGAACAAAACCTCAGGCTGGGTACATCGTGCGCATATCAAATCTCACGGCGTGATCCAAGTCGCTGGCGTGCAATATGACAAAATCACCAACGAAGGTATCTGGGTGACTAACCCACAAGGTCAAAGCCAGTTATTACGTGTCGATAGTGTCGTTGTCTGTGCCGGTCAAGAGTCAGTCGTTGAGTTGATGCCAAATGTTGGTGATGCACCAGACGCGCAATATCACCTAATTGGCGGTGCTAAGCTAGCGGCTGAACTAGATGCCAAACGTGCGATTCGTGATGGTGCTGAAGTTGCCGCTCAGATCTAAACTCTTTAGCATGAATGTTAAATAATGGACGGCGAGGGGGATATCTCTTGCCGTCCTTTTTTATTTAGAATGAAAAATTGACTTATTAAATTAGATATTCAGTTCAGCTTATGTTTATTCTGAGAGAATAGAGAGATCTTGTTCACTTACTCATGCTCTAATACAATACCGTCAAAATATCCTCGCGCACCACAATGCAGTCTTCTATATTGATCATCCATATCTCTTAATAATAATTGAGTTTTACCCTTATGAAATGCTGGATATAAGCGTAGCTCAACGTTTTTATCTGATTGATCATCGTTGATGACCCAATGATTCTGTGACCATACGGCCTTACTCTCTCCTAAATCACAAGTATGAGCATTGGTAAAAATCAAAACGCCCTCGATAATAGAAAGATAAGGTTTATTAGCGATACTATGAATCGATACCGTGTTTTTCGCCTCTCCTGTATCCTCCCAGCGTTGAGTACCTGAATTATATATTGAGATTTGAGAGATTTGAGAAAACTTACCAAAGGCATTTTTACTCGGTAAATCAGAAGGACTTAACTCATCTGAAAAATTCCAAGCCACACCGTAACTGCTTTGCTCTTCGATATACTCTTTATACTCGCGTATCAGACATTCTTCACTTTTACAGGTATTACGCTGAAACGTAAGCCATGTGCGTTGGTTAGCAATGAACCTATCTTTAAAAGCTTTGCTGTCTTCATAGTCAGGAGCAGCGCCAAGATTGATTTTATATTTCTTCGCCATTGTGTCATCAAGCTTAGAAAGCTCAGGACTGTCACAAACGGTTTTTTCTACCCAGCTAGCAGCTTTGTTGCAATCAAAACTTGCTGAATTTGCATAAGTGGAAAGTAGGCAAGTGCCTAAAATACCGATTGTAGTGATGCATAACCTTTTCATATTACCCTCATTTTTTAGAGCTTGATTGTATTTTAAGAAAGCTACCACTGTGATATATGTGTCATCATCACTATTTTCAAAAAATGAATCAGTCCACCCATCCTAGCCCAACTAACCAGCCTCACTCACTTACCAACTGCCAATATTCTCCATCGAAATCCAAGGCTCAATAGGTTCTAAGTCTTCGCCATTTTGTAGCAGCTCAATTGAGATATTATTAGGGTCTTTAACAAAAGCCATATGGCCATCTCTTGGCGGTCTTAATATCTCGACCCCTGCCTGTATAAAGGTGTCGCACTGTGCATATATGTTGTCGACTCTAAAGGCAAAGTGCCCAAAATTATCGCCATTGGTATACTCTTTTTCATCCCAGTTGTGTGTCACCTCAATTTCTGGTGCACCCTCATGCGTTGCTAAAAAATATAAGCTGAATCTGCCTGATTCAGAATCTTTCTTTCTTAGCAGTTGTAAGCCCATAAGGTCACAATAGAAAAATAACGTTTCTTCTAGTTTGTTGGTTCTAATCATTGCATGTAAGTACTTCATGAAAATACCTTAATATTGATTATTCATAAAAAATGGAGTAATGGTAGGGTGCTTGTTATGCATCATTAATATACAAAATCTCAGATGGCGTATGTATGGTATCAATACCGTTAATTACATAAAGCGCATTTGTGTCAGTAGCTTTTTATCAAGCAGTGTAAGCAGCACACTCTGCAATACTTGTTATATTAAATCTGACGTCGCAAAATCTAACCTTCCATCTCACCAACCAACCATTTTTCAAAATCACCCACCTGAGCCGCCAATTCAGGTTGCGCTTTTGCTAACTCATCGAGTTTGTTTTTAATCTCAGGCTTATTATATTTAACGCCAGTCAATGTATTCTTAAGTAGGTCAATAAGCTCAACATTTAGCGCATCAGAAAAGATGACAACCTCGGTAATCACGGCTTGCTTCACATCCATATGCACATCTATCATGCCCCAATCAAAGCGCGTCTCGATATGATGGCTAAACTCAGGTGTCTTGCCAAAGCGCCAATCCCAGTCTGCCATCTGCTGATAGTAAGCGTTTAGCGTGGGCTGCTTAGCAAGGCTGGCTTCATCTAATGGCTCGACCTGTGCAATCTCTCCATGATATTCACAGAACGCTTCGATAATCGCATCAGACAATGTCTCGTGATTGATAGCCTCATTAAAATCTACCAAGTTTGCCACGCGCGCACGTACAGACTTGATGCCTTTTGCTTTGAGCTTTAGCGGATGCGGGTTCAGATAGTCGCCAAGCTTTTGCATATTGGCATTGACCAGCAATGTGCCATGATGAAAGCTACGATCGGCGGCATGTCTAAATGCGCTGCCCGATATTTTGCGGTCGCCTACCTGCATGTCGTTGCGACCAGACAGCGTAGCGTCTATGCCGAGTTTCTTAAGCGCATTGATGATGATAGTGAAGTTTGCTTCTTGGTCGTAAGCATCACTGGGCGATAAAAAAGTAAAATTGGTATTGCCCAAGTCATGGAATACTGCGCCGCCGCCGCTCTGACGCCGTGCTAAAAACACATCGTCTGCTTCCATTTTGTCGGTTTTGCACTCTACCCATGGGTTTTGCGAGCGTCCAATAACCACGGTCTCAGAGTTACGCCATAAAAATAGGGTATGCGAGTCGGGATTGAGCGTATTAAATATCCAATCCTCGGTGGCAAGATTAAACCAAGGATTGGTCACAGCAGACTTTAGGATGCGCAGTTTCATGTATTTGACTCTTTAATAAACTGGGTTGGTGAGTAGATTTTATAAATAGGTAGCATCATTCTTACCGATGCAGGGTTGTAATTCAATGGCTGTCTAACAGGGAGGAGGATTTTACAACTTGAAGACGTTGAGCATATTTTTAAAAACTAAGATTTATAGCTTAACAAACTGGTAAAGTAGTTGAAAATTGGGCCTGACCTACTAACGTTAGCTTTTTGGAAATATTTTCATGCAAATAGAATGGGTGAATTGGGTATCTGTATTTATGGCTTTGATAGCAACAGCGTCGACTATTATTACTTATGCTGTATATCGCTCCTCAACTGATCCAGAAGTTATAGTTTACGCTGATACAGATAAGAAACGCCCATCAGTTATAATTCTAATTATTGAAAACATAGGTAAAGGCCCAGCAGAAAATATAAGTTTTAAGACCTCAAGGGAATTACCTGAAAAAGCGTTCGGTATAAAAGAGCCTGATGATATGCCAAAGGCAATGAGTTCTGGTCCTATAACAACCGGAATACCTTATTTAGCTCCGAGTCAAAAAGTAATTGTTACTTGGGGCCAATATGGAGGATTAAAAAAATATATTGGTAGAGACAACATTGTAGTCAAGGCTCAATACAAAAGAGCAAATTCTAAGTTTCGATTTAAGGAGTTAGATAGTTCATCTCAAATTTTTGTTGAAGCATTCTATCAGACAGATATTTCTGACTTGAACTGGGATAGAAAAATCTCAGAAACTCTAATAAAAACCAATGAGCAATTACAAAATATTGATAAGGCTATTAAGAAATTAGGTTCAGAAGAGGTTTGAATCTCGTCTATAAATGTCAGATATCTTGCACGTCTCATTGGTCATTAGTCATTGTCAGCCCTCATAACTACTATTTAGCACAAATCTCCCACTGCGATTTTGTACTAAGATAACATTGCATAACCGCTTTACCAGACTGCGCATAGGCATCACTGACGATACGCTGATTGGTCGGCAGACGATATCTGATGATCGCGGGCTCGTCATTGACGGTGGTGGTCCATCCAGTCACTTCATTACGGTCATTATAGTTTGCACTGGTAGAGGTCGCCATTTTGCCAAACCCTGGCAGGTTATAGGAGACCTGTCTAAAACTATAACTCATCGCTGCACCCTCAGCGCCCTCATACTGACAGTTTAGCTTTTTTTGTAGTTTATCTTGTTTATAAACATAGCAAGTGGTCTCATCTGAGAACTGACCAACCCCGCAAAAACCTGCCGTTGCAACTGATATCATACCGACAAATAACGCTATCCTTTTCATAATCATTCCTCAATAATTTATAAATCCTACTAATGATGTTTGCCATCTATTTTGTGTATTGCCAAATACTAACCAATACCTTGTAGATAGTAGAAAATTAGTAAACAAATATCAACTAATATATTTTAAGTAAAACTTGAATTGATTTATCAGAGCTACTTTTAACAACAGTATTATTAAGAGTAGCTGTTATAGAGTAGTGCTATAAGCAGGATTTACTATGACCGTGAATCTGTTTTTATAGGTGTTGAACTCATGACTTACTTAAGGATGACTTTCGAGTTCTTTAGTATGTAAATAGAAAAGCGCTGGAATAGGCTAAAGTATAGGAAATATAGGATAAGCGCTGCTTGCTATATGCTGCTTAATAAAAAGAATTTGTCCAAATTTACAGATTATCAAAAAGGTGAAAGTCTTAAAGCTGTGCTAGAAAAATTAATAAGCGGATAAAAACTCACTATAAATTTTATAAAAAATTACCCATCAAACAATTAAAAAGTTATCATCATGACTTTTTAATTACATGATAATTTTTACAACGCATCAGACGCTTATGACCGACACGAGTTGGCAAACGCAGTCTAAGCGCTTAATAGGATTACCCAATGACCAACCGTGACCTCATCATCTTTGTGACGCTCTCTTTTATGTGGTCACTCTCTTTCGTTTTTTATCGTATCGGCGTGCCTGAGTTTGGCTCATTAGCATTTGCCAGTTTGCGTGTGATATTCGCCGGATTGGTTATGTTGGTATTTGTATTATTAAATAAGAAAAACAGAGTCGGCATCAAGGAGCATTGGAAAATGCTAGCGCTCGTTGGCTTGTTTTCAGCAGCGCTGCCTTTTGTGTTGTTCTCGTTTTCCGCGCAATCAGTGAACGCAGGCGTGCTAGCCGTACTAAATGCTTCTGTACCGATGATGAGTGGTTTTATCGCTAGAGTCTTCTTTAAAGATAGGCTATCAAAAAAACAAGCACTCGGTTTGGTCATTGGGGTGATTGGGGTAATCATACTGATGAGCGAAAGCTTGTTTGGTGGCGGCGAGCCAGGCAAAGGATTGATCGAAGGACTCCTACCGATGGGCTACGCGCTACTAGCCTGTGTAGGTTATGCGCTTGGGGCCAACATCACCAAGAACTATCTGTACGAAGTATCGCCAGTCGCTATCACTGCAGGCTCGCTCATTATCGGTAGTATTATTATGCTGCCTGTGGCTTTTAATGAGTTCCCTTATGGTAAAGATATCAGCATAAAGGCGTGGGTATCCGTGATCTGTATCGGTGTATTTTCGACCGCCATTGCCCTTATCTTTATGAATCAGCTTATTAAAAATATTGGCCCGACGCGCGCCACCAGTATTACTTTAGTCATCCCAATTTTTGCTATTATTTTAGGGTATCTATTGCTTGGCGAGGCGCTAAATATACAAGCCATCATTGGTTCGATTGTGATATTGATCGGCACATATCTGTCATTAGAGCTATCAATTAAGAAAATGCTAAAGCCAAAAGACAAGACCCAGACGAACAGTATTTAAGGCTTAGTAAACAGTCTTCGTAGTAAACAGATACGAAGATTTGTATAGGTGAATATTACTGTATCTGTTTGTAAATATTGCTTGGAATAATGAAATCTGTTCCCTATAAAGGTAGGCGCTAAACGTAGAGTTACTAATGATATTATAAGTTTTTCTAAACAGCATTCGATAATAATCAGTATGAATGATGGTTGCTATAACTAAAGATCATAAATAGCGACAATAACCAATAGGACAGATTATGGCACACGATATTTTATTTGAGCCTGTAAAAATGGGCACACAAACGCTAAAAAACCGCATTATGATGGCCCCACTGACACGTCTGCGTGCCGTTGAGCCAGGCGATGTCCCTATCACATGGGCAGCAGAGTACTACTCGCAGCGTGCAGGGGCGGGCCTTGTCATCACTGAGGCAACGCAAGTATCGTTTCAAGCAAAAGGCTATGCAGGCGCACCAGGGCTACATACTCAAGATCAAGTCACTGCATGGAAAGCCATCGTTGACAATGTCCACGCTAAAGGTGGCAAGATCGTCGTCCAGCTATGGCACACAGGACTTGTCTCACATGAAAGCGTACAACCTGAACGCCGTGCG
>Ga0208014_1000203_pt1 | contig 33881 bp, 26 predicted proteins | sample 25_taG_FD_184099 | JGI IMG/M metagenome (GOLD analysis project Ga0208014, IMG submission 184099) | Marine viral communities from Cariaco Basin, Caribbean Sea - 25_WHOI_OMZ (SPAdes) (version 2) | ecosystem: Environmental > Aquatic > Marine > Oceanic | place: Caribbean Sea: Cariaco Basin...
GGTACACCTAAACCAAGCATACCATCTGCTAGAGTAACAATAGAAATATCACAAGCATTCAAGCCTATAGACTTGTTCTCCTGAGAAACAGAACCATAATATATAATATTTTTATTGTTTGACTCGCTAATCAACGACTTAAGCTCATCGACATATACACCATCTCCGATAAAAATAAATTGAGCATCCTCTGCCCTTTTCATTAACTTAATCGCTTTCATCAAACTTGATATACCTTGCACTCTTCCAAGATTACCAAAAAACTGGAATACTACTTTTTGTTCATCTTGCCAACCAAGCTCAGTTAAAATAGAGTTATTATTCTTAGCTTGTAACGTAATATCCTTTTCATCAATCCAGCTAGGTATGACAGTGATCTTATTATGATTGGTTTTATTATAAACCAGATCTTTCATATCTCTACCAATAACAATAATATCATCGGCACTAGCGTAAACAGAATCAAAAACACGCTTTAATAATTTATATCCAACATTATCTTGTTTGATTATCTTTGCTGCAACTAAGTTTTCTGGAAAAACATCATGAACCAGAAGCACCCATTTAAAACCTATTATCTTTTTTAAAATATGAATGATAATCAGGAGTAAAATGGGAGTAGTACCAGTGAATACTATGTCATCTTTTTTAATATACTGAGCGCAATTTTTAAAAAAACTAAATCCAATAAATAGCTCATAAGAAGATCTACTGACTAGGCTTTTCTTATCGAACGTCACTCCTTTTACATACAAAGCTTCAGACTGATTAAGTACTTTCTCGTCCTTTTTAGTCAATAAGGTTAGATCTATATCTTTTTGTTTACTAAGAAACTCATGTAGCTTACCAAATAGATAACCCGTTGTATTTTGAGAGGAATCGTAAAACTCTGTAATTAAAAATAATTTTTTAGACACAGTCATTCCTAATATTTTTTCCAAACAACACGATTAACATAATCAGTATAACTCAAAATAATCCTAACGACTTTCTCACTGACATTGGGTATACTATAATCATCTACCAAGCGTAATGTACGCTCCTCACCCCGTGTCTGTGACTCTAAAATATCTAGACCCTGTAAAATGCGCTTAGCAGTCAACCCTACCATCATCACAGCAGCTTCTTCCATGCCTTCAGGACGCTCGTGGGCTTGGCGTAGATTTAATGCAGGAAAGTTTAGAATAGAAGATTCTTCGTTAATCGTGCCGCTGTCCGATAAGGCCGCTTTAGCAGATAGCTGCAACTTATTATAATCACTAAATCCTAGTGGTTTTAATAATTGAACCAACGGATGAAACTTAATATTCAGCTCTTCAATACGGTTACGAGTACGGGGATGCGTAGAAACAATTACTGGAAACTGATACTTCTCTGCAACTGCATTGAGCATATCAACTAAATCTAAAAAATTCTGATCAGAATTGATATTTTCTTCGCGATGAGCACTGACGATAAAATACTGCTGTTCTTTAAGCCCTAACGTTTCTAAAATATCAGATGCTTCAATCTTGGCTTTATAATGGTTTAAAACTTCAAACATGGGGCTGCCAGCTTTAATCACTAGATCGGCAGGTAAACCTTCAGCAAGCAAATAGTCACGCGCAATAGTACTATAGGTTAAATTAATATCTGCGGTATGATCAACGATACGGCGATTAATCTCCTCTGGCACACGCATGTCAAAACAGCGATTACCTGCTTCCATATGGAAAGTAGGAATTTTACGGCGTTTAGCAGGAATGACTGCCATACAGCTATTGGTATCGCCGAGCACCAGTAAAGCTTCTGGCTGTACTTGCTCTAAAACTTTATCGACGCCTATAATGACGTTACCGATAGTTTCAGCACCCGTTGAGCCTGCTGCATTTAAAAAGTGATCAGGCTTACGAATTCCTAAATCAGTAAAAAATATTTCATTGAGTTCATAGTCATAGTTTTGACCCGTATGGACAATTATGTGATCGAAATATTTATCACATGCCTGCATGACTCGAGACAGTCTAATAATCTCTGGACGTGTCCCTACGACAGTCATTAGCTTTAACTTATTCATAATAAAACTCTTATTCTGTTATTGGCATAGCATAAGTATCAGGTTTTTCTCGGTCAAAAATCTCGTTCGCCCACAGCATAACGATCATTTCATCCTCACCGATATTAGTAATATCGTGAGTCCAACCTGGTACAGTTTCGACAATTCTTGCTTCATCGCCATTCGTTGTTAAATCATAGTATTCGCCAGTAACGATATGCTTAAATTTAAATAACGCATTACCTTTAATGACTAAAAACTTTTCAGTCTTACTATGATGATAATGTCCACCTCGAGTAATGCCTGGATGAGCAGTAAAATAGGAGAATTGACCAGCATCAGGTGTCTTAAGCATCTCTACAAAGACACCACGCTCATCACCATGCTTAGCTACCGTATAGTCAAATTGACTAGGCTGTAAAAAACTTAAATAAGTAGAATATAGAGCGCGGGTTAGACCAGTACCTACTGGCAGCGTTATCATGGTTTCACGCGACTGTTTAAACTCTCGCAGAGTATCGGCTAAATTACCAACGGTAATTTGATACTCTGGCTCAATGACAAAGTACTGCTCTGGTGCATAATGACCTTGAATCATCTGCCAAAATATCTCTACCACATCATCTATATAAACTAAGCGAATAACCGCATCAGGATTATTAATTTGAATGGGTAAATCGTTAGCGATATTATGGCAAAAAGTTGCTACAGCGGAGTTATAATTAGGGCGCGACCATTTACCAAATACATTAGCTAAACGACAGATATATACTGGATTACCTTGATTGTTGTTTAAATCAATTAATACCTGTTCACCACCGAGTTTACTTTGACCATAAGCGTTGTCTTGCTCGGCTTGAATGGATGAAGATAAAATGATCGGAGTCTTTTTATTATGCTCTATTAGCAAATCAGCAATTTTTTGCGTTAATGTAATATTGCCCTCTACAAACTCTTGCTCATTTAATGGACGATTCACCCCCGCTAAATGTATGATCCAATCCGCCTTGATAACCGCATCTTTTAACTCATCTTCACTAGAGTTACGGTTAAGACACAAGATATTAATATCGTTTTGTTCGGATAAAAACAGAATAAGGTTTTTGGCAATAAATCCATTAGAGCCAGTCACTAAAATATTCACAATTAAGCCTCCGGATCAACATGTCTGCCTTCAGTTAAAGCACGGACAAACTCAAGTTTGAAGAGCAATTGCTTCATACCTTCCACATCTAATCGCTCTGTATTATGGGAATTGTAATCCTCAATCTCAGTTATATGCAGATCACCTTCTTCGACATATTTGCCATAGTTAAGGTCACGCTGATCTGCTGGCACTCTATAATAATATCCCTGATCGATAGCCACGGCCATTTCTTCGCGGCTTAAGAGTGCTTCATAAGCCTTTTCACCATGGCGTGTACCCATAATGACAATAGGATGCTCATCAAGATTCATTAGCTCTTTTAAAGCTTTGGCTAGCACTTCGATAGTGGCGGCAGGCGCCTTTTGGACAAAAATATCACCATTCTCACCGTGTTCGAAAGCATATAATACTAAATCTACTGCATCCTCTAATGTCATCATAAAACGCGTCATATTAGGATCAGTGATAGTTAAAGGCTTACCCTTCAATATCTGATCCACAAATAGCGGAATAACTGAACCACGAGACGCCATAACGTTGCCATAGCGCGTACCACAAATCACCGTATCTAAACCTTCTAAATTACGAGATTTGGCAACCATTACCTTTTCCATCATGGCTTTGGAAATACCCATTGCATTGATAGGATAAACTGCTTTGTCAGTACTTAAGCAAACCACACGCTTCACTTTATTTTGAATAGCCGCTTCTAGTACGTTTTCTGTGCCAAGCACATTGGTCTTTACTGCTTGCATAGGATGGAATTCACATGATGGCACTTGTTTAAGTGCAGCAGCGTGGTAAATATAATCCACCCCGCGTGTAGCACTAAGCAAGCTGTAATAATCCCTTACATCACCAATGTAAAATTTGAGTTTAGGGTTAGCGTATGTTATACGCATGTCTTCTTGCTTCTTTTCATCACGACTAAAAATACGAATCTCAGCGATATCTGTATCTAAAAAGCGTTTTAGTACAGCGTTGCCGAATGAGCCTGTACCGCCAGTGATTAGTAAAACTTTATTTTCAAACATTATGCTTCTCTTCATTAATTATCGACATGATTTGCTCATATCTTTGCTCTGGTTGCTGCTCATTTACCAGCTTTTTAATACTAGGTTGCATATTGTAGAAGTTACTATGACAGTACTCGATAGATTTTTTTACTTCATTTAGATTGGTACACTTAAAAATAGCCTCATGTTCATAAAATTTAGGCATACCGTGTACTATAAGGGGCAAACCAAGCGACATTAGACGAAAGGTTTTATTTGCAGCTGTTACTGCTTCCGTAGATTTAACCCCTGCCCTATAAGGTAATAGAGCGGCGAAAAAATCACCTATACCATCTAACTCTTCAAGTGTCTTAGGATCTAAGTAAAATACATTACTAAAACCCTTTAACAACTCAGTTATAAAATTTTGAATTTTTAAATCCATAGGACCAATCAGAAAAACCTTATAATTATGAAAACTTAAGGAAATATTTTTTATTATCTCATAATCAATAACATTATTAATACTTGCCCATACTAATATAGAGTTTCTTTCTTTCATAGGAAGCTCAACATAATTTTTTTCTGCCCAAGGCAAAAAAAGCTCTGCTCTTTTATTATATTGCTGTACTTGTTTAAGTAAAGGATAAGATACAGTTAACACTGCATCACTAAATTCTGACACCTTGATTAAAGATTTTATAACATGTCTTCCATTATTAAATTTAGCCTGACCAACAAAATCGTCATTTATTAGAGTTATAATTTTATTTTTCTTAAAGATACTTCTTAGAAAAATATAGTCATAATTAAAATTAATAATTACATCACTCTCATCTATATTTTCTAATGAGGATCTTATTTTTTGAATCTCATAACTAGAGTTCAAAGATGAAAGTAAACTAAATAGCCGTAATTGATGATGTAAAAGTTGTTTAGTCTGCTTTATTTTAAGATTATTCGAAATCTTTTGATTAACAAATTTTTTTTTCTTTTCAAAAAAAAACAGGGGCTTTTGATAGAAAACTACTTTATGTCCATGAGAAACTAATAAATCAGCTAACTGATGCCGTATACGTGGTGTTTCAGAATACATTGTTTTGGAGAAAAAAATGAACTTTGTCATATGTTATCCTAAAGTATAAGTAGAAAGCACCTTAACAATTCTTTCAGCAGCTACCCCACCCCCATATAAACTATGCTCATCTTTTACTATACGGCCTAAGTTACGTGTTGCAGCTTCAATAATAGCATCCATATCAGCACCTACTAATTCATTAGCACCTACCTCTATTAACTCAACCCATTCAGTTTGATCACGCATAGTGACGCAAGCTTTGCCGAAGAAGAAGGCTTCTTTTTGTATACCACCGCTATCAGTTAGCACTAGACCTGTACGCTGTAATAACCAGATCATTTCTAGATAACCTACCGGTTCGATTAAATGCACATCAAGAGTCAATCCCTGCTCAGTAATTAGATTGCGAGTGCGTGGATGTAGTGGTAAAACAACTGGCGCAATATTTTTATGCAGGTGGTTTAGTGCTTCTACAATCGCGGCTAAACGCTCTGGGTTGTCGGTATTTTCAGCACGGTGCAAGGTGGTAAGGATAAAGCCATCGGCTAAAGTAAAGCCTTGGGGTTGGGTTGCTTGTTGGGAAAAAAACTCAGCGCTGTCTTGCATGACATCACCCACTTGTAACACTTCAGTAGGCTTATCTGTAAACCCTTCACGTTTTAAATTATCAATAGCCGAATCTGTAGGACAAAATAAAATACGACTTATTTGATCAGTAAGAATACGGTTAATTTCTTCTGGCATTTGCATATTAAAACTACGCAAACCAGCTTCAACATGTGCTACAGGAATATGCAGCTTAGCTGCTGCTAATGCACCAGCAAGCGTAGAGTTAGTATCACCATAAACCAGTACCCAATCTGGCTTTTCTTTTACAATGACTTTTTCTATATCAATTAACATACGGCCAGTCATTTCACCATGACTACCACTATTAATATTCAACTGATAATCAGGACGTGGAATAGCTAGCTGATCAAAAAATACATCGGACATATTTGTATCAAAGTGCTGACCAGTATGTACTAAGACTTCAGTTAAACCTTCTGTCCCCTGTATTGCTTTAGAAACCACACTTGCTTTTATAAATTGAGGGCGAGCACCAATGACTGTTAAAATCTTTTTCATACATAATCTCATATTATATCGCTATAGTTAATTCGCTTTCAAAATCATAGAGTAACGCCTAGATAAATTTTGAGAAACCTCTAATTTGAGAATCACACAGCAAAGGAAAAAAATATACCGATAAAACCTATTTTTAACGAACCGCTTTTATATTGAACTAACTATGTTTTATCTATAACGGAAACAAGTTGGAAGAATTTATAAAAGTGCATTTTTATTACCATAACTTAAAAACATCAAAGCAAATTATTCAGTTTAGAATTTATCAGATATTTTCATACACTTTAAATAAAACCTTCTCTTGCTCTTCCCAACAATATTTTTTTCTCGCAGTATATACATTAGCTGTTATCTCTGCATACTTCTGCTTTAATGAGTTCTCTACAGCATCTTTGAAACTTTCAACAGTATTTTCTTTAGCAACGATGCCAACGCTTTCGTTCTCTACTAAACGTTTCATTTCTAATAGATTAGAAGTCAATACTGGTAAGCCGGCCATCAAGTATTCAAATATTTTATTTGGTGAGCAGTAGCGATGGTTTAAACAGGAATCTTCATAGAAAAGTATTCCATAGTCTGCTGAACTGGTATAGTTAAGCAAAATACTAGGTGATACAGCTTGATGGAAGAAGATATTTTTTGAAGAAAGAGATTTTTGCTGAATTTTACCTTTTAATATGCCATAACCCATACAAACTAAAACATTATTATCGTTCTCTAGGCCTTCAAATGCTTCTAACAACAGTTCAATCCCTCTCCCCTTATTTAACCCTCCTTGATAGAGAAATATTTTTTGATCCTCTCTTATACCTAAGCTTTTGCGAAAAATATTATGTTTTGGCTGTTCTGTATAGTTAGGACAATTAAGAACTAAATGAGGCTTGGTAATTTCGTAAAGCTTGGCATACTCATTAGCTATCGAATCACTTACACAAATCACTTGGTCAGCAAAGCGAATTAAAGATTTTTCGAGATAATACTTTATTTTTATAGAGTGAGCTGACTGATAAGGAACATCGTTGATTGCAAATTCATGAGAGTCATAAACCAATTTTATTTTCCATCTTGTGAACTTACAAAGAACCCCGACCAAAAGCCCATCCAAATCATTGCAATGTAAAACCTCGTACTCTCTATAAGTAGAAATGAATCTAACAATAAACTCAGTGAGTTTGACAGCCTGAATTAACTTATTTTTCGACCAGCTACGACTGGTTAACTTTATCCGGTGGACATCAACACCTTTTATAGTTTCAAATTCATCCAAACCTTCTTCATGAAGTGCAACCACAAGCACTTCATGGTTAAGCTTCTGTAAACTCTTAGTAGTTTTTAAAACTCGACTATCATTAGTAAAGTTATTTAGTACAAGATTTATTATTTTCATTTCATATCCATTAAAGTATACCAACGCAAGTAATTAACCCAGCGCCAAACTCTACCATCAAACTTACGTTTACCTTCTACAACTTCCTCGAACTCTTTAATTATTTCTTCTTTATTAATAAAAGAAATTCTAGGTGCTGTTACTATCCAGTCTTTAATAATGTCTTTCATCTCTAATAACCATTGAGATTCAGGTGTCGCAAAGCCTATCTTATCTTTCCTATCTAAATGACTGTCTGGCACAATTCCACGCATCGCTTCACGGAAGATATGTTTAGTCACGCCTTCATCAGATATAAGATAGTGTTCGGGAAGACTCAACAAAAATTCAGCTAAGGGTAATGTCAAAAAAGGAACTCTGCTCTCAATAGAGAAAGCCATAGAGTTGCGATCGCCATGTCGAAGTAAAGAAGGAAGACCTCTGTTTTGCAATGAATTCGCTAGAACTTCACGAACACGCTTTCCTTTATTTTCTTTCATTAAGTTTGGGCGGTCTTCTTTGAACTCGACACCTTCATTTTTCATGTAATCTATTTTCAACCAAGGTGGATAAAAGTCACGCCCTGTCTTTCTTCTAGCAAAAGCATATAATGAGTCAGGTAATTTAATACGACCAACATATTTCCAAGCTAAAGAGTAACTACCACCTGGTAATAACGCCCATTTTTTTGCATATTTATGCGCTTGCCACAATCCATGATTTTCAATAATGCTCAATAGCTTATGTCCAGGATAACCAGAATAACCAGCCAATAGTTCATCAGCTCCTTGCCCATCCAGCGTAACAGTAACACCTTTTTCTTTAGCCAATTGAAAAACTCGATATTGGGCATAAATACTAGTACCACCAAAAGGCTCGCCCTGCATAAGTATCATTAAGTCTAAGTCTTTCTGCATGTCTGACGCATTGGAAAATACTTTATGCTCAGTTGCTCCTACTTTCTGGTTGATTAGATCAACCCACTTTTCTTCAGAAAGATTCTCATCGGAAGCGATATAACTAAAAGTATTGATAGGTATATTAGGCTGTAAATATCGTACTGCACACACTACGGCAGAGGAATCTATACCACCAGAAAGCGCAACACCTAAAGGTACATCACTACGTAAATGTAGTTTTACACTGTCTAAAAAAAGTTCTCTTAATTTAAGTTTAGCATCATCAAATGTTAGTTTAGATGTAAAGGAGATGTCAGGCTTCCACCAAACCATAGGTGCTGAAGTATTACCACTAGTTAAATCAAATTCAAAGTAATTCCCTGGCAAGAGATGCTTAATGTCTTTTACAAAACTACATTCTAAAGAATCGTAATCACCATGTACTAAATAGTCGTAAGCTCGCTGCATATCGGGTTTTGGTTCAACATCACGTAACTTTAATAGTGCACGAATATCAGAGCCAAAGAAAAGTCCTTTAGTTTGATGCAGACTATAAAAAAAGGGTTTAATACCAAAAGCATCTCTTACCAGAGTAAGTTTTTTATTAGATCTATCTAAGACAGCAAAAGAGAACATACCGATAAACTTAGGTAAAGACTTTAAGCCCCAAGCTGCCCATGCGTTAATTAAAACCTCAGTATCGGAATCGGTATAGAATTCAAACCCTATATTTAATAGTTCTTCTCTGAGCTCTTTATAGTTATAAATCTCACCATTATAGACCAGTGAATAACGTCCACAAGAAGACTCAAACGGCTGTGATGCTGCAACACTTAAATCGATAATTGAAAGTCTAGCATGACCCAATCCAACATAAAATTCTTCGATTTTCTCGATAGTAGTAAGTTGTTTATCTGGTCCACGATGTTTCATTATATCTAACGAATTATAAAAACATGAATCATAACTTTCTTTTGAAACAAAACCTAAGAAACCACACATTACTTTTAACCTTAAAATTTAAGATATATGAACTATATTTAATAAAATATAAATAAATATATTTTACGATATTATAGATATTTACGATTCTTGAATATTTGCGCTTATAATCAGATAAAGTCCACGTAATTGTCACTATATTATTATAGCGTTTTTAAGTTTACTAGAGATAGGATTAACAGTCCCAAAATCTTTAAGATTAACAAAGGGTTTTTAAACTGGTTATTTGAATAGATAAAAGTCTCAGTCTATATGCCCACTGCTAAATTTAGTATTTCATTTTTAGAATACATGACTAATACAAATTCAGTTTATTATCATGTTAATTTCTACTATTATCATTCTTATAGAGCTCAGTTTTTATATTCGAAAAAATTATGTAATGCAGCGAAATGCACCTTTTCAATTAATACATTGAAAGTAATTTTTTCATATATTTATCATAGACTTGTATCTCATGGTCAACACGCAGAGTATATGCAAACCTCGATCGTGTCATAAACCATACATATTAGCAGTTTGTTAAGTCTAGATTAAATTACTACTAAACTTTAAATTTCAGATTATAGTTAAGGCGATAAATTAATAGCTGTGAGTTTTATCTATAGTTTCCATTTCCATCAAGGTATACCACCGTAGGTAATTGACCCAACGCCAAACCCTAATATCAAACTTACGCTTCCCCGCTACTACCTCCTCGAACTCCCTTAAAAACTCTCCTTTATTGATAAAAGGAATGTCTGGCGTATCGTTTATCCAAGCCTCAATAGCCTCACTCATACCTAGTAACCATTCTGACTCTGGAGTTTCAAAACCAATCTTATCCTTTCTGTCCAAATGACTATCGGGAACTATACCACGCATAGCTTCACGAAAAATATGCTTCGTTACACCTTTGTTAGAGATCAAATAATCCTCAGGTAAGCTTAATAAAAACTCAGCCATAGGTAACGTTAGGAAAGGAACACGGCTTTCAATCGAGAAAGCCATTGAGTTACGATCACCGTGACGCAATAATGAAGGAAGACCCTTGCTCTTAATAGCATCAGCCAAAGCTTCTCTAACACGCTTTCCTTTGTTATCATCACATAGAGTCGCTCTAGCAATTTCGAGGTTAACACCTCTATTCGCTAAGTAATCTAACTTTAATCCTGATAGATAAATATCACGACTAGCAGTTTTTTGAGCCCGATTATATAACCAATCAGGAAGTTTTAGACCTGCAAGGTTCTTCCATGCAGTAGTATAATTCCTTCCAGGAAACGTAGCCCAGTTCCTCAAAAAAGAGTTGGCTTTAATGAAATTGCCAGTTTCTAAGATACTTAATAACCTTCTACCTGGGTAACCGTTGTAGCCAGCTAGTAATTCGTCTGCACCTTGGCCATCTAAAGTTACTGTAATACCACTTTCTTTTGCTAGCTTAAATACACGATATTGTGCATAGATGCTTGTACTACCAAAAGGCTCGCCCTGCATAAGTAACATGTTATCTAAATCTCTTTGCATTTCTGCTGAGTCTGCAATCACTTTATGTTCTATCGCTTTAACGTCTTTGTTAATTAGATCCACCCATATTTCCTCAGAAATACGATTATCAGATGCAATATAACTAAATGTATGAATTGGTATGTCTGGTTCAAGGTGACGAACTGCACACACAACGGCTGAAGAGTCTACACCACCTGAAAGAGCGATACCCAATGGAACATCACTACGTAAATGCAGCTTTACACTATCTAAAAATAGTGTGCGTAATTTATCTTTTGCTTCATTAAAACTAAGCGTAGAAGTGTAACTTAGATCGGGTTGCCACCAATTTTTAGGTTCAGTCATATTGCCCGTAGTCAGATTAAACTCCAAATAATGCCCTGGCACTATATGCTTGACTCCTTCTACAAAGGTAGACTCATTAGAGTCATAGTCACCATGCACTAAATAATCATAAGCCCTTTGCAAATTAGGCTCAAAACTAGTATTACGAATTTTAAGTAATCCACGCATATCTGAACCAAAGAAAATACTTTTATCTTGAGGTGAAGTATAGAAAAAAGGCTTAATGCCAAAAGCATCTCTAACTAGAACTAATTTTTTAGCAGCCTTATCAAACATAACAAATGAAAACATGCCAATGAATTTGGGTAAAGCTTCTAAGCCCCAAGCTATCCAAGCATTTAAAAGCACTTCAGTATCAGAGTCAGTAGTAAATTCAAGGCCTATTGCTAATAGTTCAATTCGTAATTCTTTATAATTATAAATCTCACCATTGAAAACAACATTATAATTACCACAAGCTGATGTAAACGGTTGAGAGGCTTCATCGCTTAAATCAATAATTGAAAGACGGTTATGGCCTAAACCAACATAATAGCTTTCAGATTGCTGCACAAGAGCTAACTGCTTATCTGGTCCACGATGCTTAATCGTGTCAAGGGAATCAACTAGGAGTGACTCATAGTTGACCTCTGAAATAAAACCTAAAAATCCACACAAATTAAATCCTCCTCAGATTTATTTTTTTAATAAAATTCGAAATTGTTTAAAATCTCTTAACGATATTAAACCCACTAATAAAAATACAAAAATACAAAAAACTAGGGCTATAGATTTATAAATTAGTAATAAATAAAAGCTCTCATGAATAAGAGGAATAAACCATGCTAATAGTGAAACTAATAAAGTACTAGCAATGATAGGTTTGAAATCATGAGGAACATAGTACATTTTCTGACTTAGAACCATGTAGATAGTGAAAACAATGAAATAGCTAATCAACGTCGCAACTGCAGCGCCTTGAATCCCAGAAATAGGTATAAGTACATAGTTAAGTATAATATTCAAAATTGCACCTATAATATTTACAATAACAAAATAAGACGTTTTTTTGGCAATAGCCATGCCTGGCGCAAATATATACATATTAGATAATATAATAGCAGGTACTAAAAAAATGATAACACTATAACTATAGTAAAACTCTTCTGTAACTATTAGGTGTAATATGTTTTCAGCAAAAAAACTAATTAAAATAAATATAAGAAGTATCAATGTAACGAAATACCTGAATATACGAGCAAGTTGAGGAGGCGTTGTTTTTTCATGATAATGTTTATAAATGAGAGGGGTTAAAGCCCCTTGAAAACCAACCATAGCTAGACCAGCAATACTTGATACACGATAACCAAGACCGTATAAACCTACATCACTAATGGTCATAAGATGTTTAATCATAATACGATCAATATAAAGACTTAACCATACTGCTACACCAGAGAAAACTAACGGTATTGAGAAAACAAGCATCTCTTTCAGTTTTATCAAACTAAATCTAAATCTAAAGGTATTACGTAACAACCATAAACCAAAAATACCACCAATCAAATTACCAATTAACAGACCAAATAAGAGCCCTTCTAAACCATAGCCTAAGAAATAAGCTGCTAAAACAGATACGAATGCAGTAGCTACAGACATAATGACACTTACAACTGCATATTCCTTGCTACGCAATTCCCATCTGAATTGATTTTGGATCAGATAGAACAAGCCGTTAGACCAAATATATAGAATACCTAGTACAAAAGCGCTTTCAACGTTTAGTTGACCCATAACAATAAAAGAAAGTTTTTTATGAACTATTAACAACGATACAGAAAATACTGTATAAACAGCGAATGTAAACCAAAAAGCCGAAGATGCATAAAGAACTTTTGAATTAGTATTATCTTCAGAAGTAAAGTAACGTGCTAAACCTTGGGAAACTTCTAATGTAATAGTTAGGTTAATTATATTTACAAAAATAAGGAATAGATCAAAAGACCCATAGTCAGCTGTTGTCAACACCCTAGTATAGAGTGGAATTAAAAAAAATGACATTCCTCTTGAAATCAAACTAGGAAGAGTATAAATAACACTGTCTTTGAAAAGTCTTTTTAACATAGTATTTTAATCTTTACTAATAAATTCAATATATGCATGCTCAATATCAGAACGATTTTTTAATTGTAGAGAGTCAATACCATAATTAACAATCATTTGGTTAACAATTTTCTTAGTTAATTCAGAGCTCTGACCTACTCCTTCCAGATAGATAATTTCTTTAGGATCAATCATCCATCCACTAGGAATATTACCCTCAATGATTTTTTTATACTTTAGTGCTACTTCAGTTATATTCCATTTTTCTCTTACAAAATTTCTTGCCTCAACACCTAACTCTATTCGCTGTTTCGTATCTTTTATCAATTCCTCTATAGTTTCTTCTATTTTATCTGGATGACAAATTTTCGAAGGTGGCCACATATTTTTATTTACGTAGTCTTTCAGATTTTCAAGACCATACCCTCCAACAACTGCAGGTTTACCAAACCAAGCTGCCTCAGTAGAAAAACCTGCTAATGGTGTGTCTGAATACAATTGATCAACAATAAAATCACACTTTTTTATTTCTTCTATTACCTTAGAGTTAGGCATATTTTCTAAAATAATGAAATCAATATCATAACCTTTGTTTTTTAGATTATTAATTGCAGTAATAATTATGCTTGTTCCTTTAACTGCTGGATGGCTGGGCGAATGGAGTATTTTAATTGAATGACTATTTTTTCCATAAACCTCTTCTTGATTTGAGTTTTTAGACCAAGAGATAGGTAGCCCTATTTGAAAATGGTTGATAAATTCTTTATTAACAAACTGACTAGCATTATAAGGTGCAGCAATTACAATATCAGAATATTTTGATATTGTTGAAACATTCTTTTCAATTGTTTTTGATATTTTTTTATATTTTATAATTGAGGGAATAACCTTACCATCTTTGCTTTGATACGTACCATCCATATAGGGTGGACGAGCCTCTGAGCCATGTAGAATATTACAAATCACCTTTTTTTTAAAGATTCTATACATAATAAGTTCAAACTTAGTAAACCGTGTCAACGTTTGTCCAAAACCAAAAATAAGGACATCATACTTTCTTATTATCTTAAAAAAGAATAATAGTTTCATTATTTCCAATACGAGCATAGTTGGTATTACTATAAATAAACTATTATATTTCTGTCGATTGATATATAAAGACTTAATTAAGTGTAATAAGAAATCTGGTTCCGATTCCCCCCCATAATTGAATGGATGATTTTGATAAGTATAGAAATCGGACGAAAGACCTATACTCTCAAAACCTTTTGATAAATTACTGTAGTATCCAGCAATCTCACAAGGCCCAATAAATATCTTTTTTTGTTTCATATAAAATTAGACACCTAATATTTAAATTATCATTTCTTTTATTCCATTTTCCAAGCTAACATTAGGATAATATCCTAATATTTTATGAGAGTGATCTATATTAAATTCGATCCTATTTTTAAATTTCTCGCTTTCAAGAAATATACTTTTTATTTCAGATTTACTATTCGTTAAATCAATTATAATTTCAGCTAAATCACGCATATTATAAACACGTTCATCAACTATATCGAAAGTGCCAGAACCGTTATATTTTTCCGAAAGATTGATAGCTTGTAACACATCTTTTATATTTACAAAGTTCTGCTCTCTCTCCCCGTTGTTAAAGATCGTTATATCCTTATTAGACCTAGCTAGATCGATAAACTTATGTATAACTGAGTTTTCATTACCATCAACTCCATAGGGTGATGGTAATCTTAATATAATAGTATTAACACCTTTATTTGATAGCATTTTGCAATAATGCTCGCCAACAATTTTAGACATCGTATAAAAATCTTTAATATCTAGATCAGATATATCAGTCATACTTCCAAAACTAGATATATAAATAAGCTTTTTTAATTTATGTTTTAAACAATAATTATATATATTATTAAACATATCTACGTTTTTCATAAATAAATCATAATTTGATGAATCATAGCTGTTCGGTATTATGCTAGCCATATGGATAATGGTTTCTACTTCATAACCATCCAAAACCTCTTCAATATCTTCGTATTGAGGTTTAAAAATAAAATTATCTTTATTCTTTGAACTTATAGAACCATAAATTACATTTTTTTCTTTGGATTTCTCTCTATAATGATTACCTATAAAACCATTTGATCCAGTTATTAATTTATATATCATTTACAAAACTCTCTTCTAAAGTTCTAGTTATTGTTGCTTCTTCGTAATTGAAATAAGATTTAATACCTTCTTTAAAAAAATGCTGCCTAATTAATATATCTGCCTCATTAAACCCTACCATAGCTCGCAAAGATGAAGTTCCAGAAAACCTAGGATTAATTTCAAAGACGTATAATTTTTTTTCAAAGTACCTACATTGAATGTTAATAGTAGATACTGATCCAATCTTTTTACCTATTTCTGCACATATTTTACCTATATGCTCAAATCTACCAATTTCGCCCTGCGAAACCCCTGAGCTTATAATCAAATTATCACCTAAATTTTTCTTACAAGTAATGTTTTTTTCAACTACTCTTTGACTTAAGATACTAGATAGATCACGCTTTAATACAATTGTATTTATGAATACTCCGTTCATATCAAATAAAACGCCACAAGTATATTCATCTTCAGGTGTTCCTACATATTCTTGAACCATATACTCTTGATTACTATTTACTTCGTTTTGATAATCAATTATTGATTTTAATTGTAATGCATTTTGTGCTATCTGCACACCTTGGGATCCACCTCCACCAACTGATGGCTTTAAAACGATTGGGAAAAAATCAATCGAATCGATCTCACAAGTAGAACTTATAATTTTTGTAATAGGATAATTAAAACCACTTTCTTTTAAAAATTCGTTAGTTAAAAACTTATCTAAACATATATCAAGTACCTTCTGTGAAGTTATAGGCATGAATATTTTATTCTTTTTAATTAAGTCCCTATAACCTGACAATACCTTTATTTCAGGCTCGCAGCCTGGTAATAACACGTCAATATCATTAACCTTACAAAAATCCAGTAATTCTTTAATATATTCTTTACTATTACAGTTTGGCAAAACTACATGTTTTTCAACAATTGAGTATTGATACGCATTTTCTTTTGTATCAGCACCATATATTATATACTTAGTTGTTTTAGCTAGTTTCAAAGCTTTAATTAATTGGTACCCAACACTATTACCACCTATTGCTGTTATCAACACTTTAATTTTTTTTTCAGCCATTTTTCAAGCCCTTCTATTAAATATTTTTTTTACACTTGTATGAATATCATAGTTTTTAGAGTTATAAATATTTATATCTTCAATATCCACTTGTAGTATTTCAATACTACTAGTAACGCTATCCAATAATGCACATGATGCCAAATTACCATAATCTCTTGGTAAGCCACTACTACCAATATTAACGAAACATGTATTTCCTTCATAACGAATGAAAGGACGATGAGTGTGGCCCATAAAAATAAATTCATAACCTGAGTCTGCAAATACTTTAAGATCTGTGTCTGGATAAACATAGCCATTGGTAAAATCTATTGGTGAACCATGAACCAATAATAACTTACCAACATGCGTTACTAGTTCTATAGATTTTGGCCAAGTTTTAATATAATCAAGGCTTTCATTAGATATAAGATTTTCAATAGTTTTTAATTGATATACCTTATCTTTACTTTCGTTAAAAACTCCATTCAAAAGCATTGCTTCGTGATTACCCAAAATACATTCTATTCCTCTATTTCTATTAAGGAATTCAATTGCACCGCATGATGGTATATATCCAACTGAATCACCAAGAAAGTATATCTTCTTCGCACCTTTTTCCTTTAGATTAATAATACATCGCTTCATCGAAGCTAAATTACCATGAGAATCCGATATAAATCCAATTTTCATTTAACAACTCAAATCATTTAATATTTTAGTAATGTGTTTTGTGATTTTTAGCATTTCTTCATAACTAAGCTGCTCATGTAATGGTAATGCCAAACCATATATATATAATTTAGGACCAATAATATAGTTAGATTTAGTATTACTATCATGGTTGAATAATTTCAACTCACTCATACTTTGAGCGCCTAAACTGGATTCAATGCCACCCTCTTTCAATGCTTTCATTACTTCAGTTCTATTAAACTGATCAGAAAGCACTATCATATAAGTTTGAACACTGTGCCCTTCAACTATTTTAGGTAACCGAATTAATCCTTGCTGCTCTAAAGGAGCTAGCGCATCCTTATAAATAGCAGCTAATTTACGCCTTCTTTCTATCCAACCGTTTAATTTAGGTAATATTGCTCTACCAATAGCTGCTTGAAAATTAGTAAGCCTGTAGTTTAGGCCAATACATTTAAACTCGATACCAAACTCACCTCGAATCATTCCGTGACTTCTTAATAACTTTGCCTTCTCATAAAGCTGTTCATTGTTAGTTACTAAAGCCCCACCCTCACCTGTTGTAAGAGTTTTTCGAGGATGGAATGAAAAACAACCTATATCGCCCAAGGTGCCAGCCATGACATCTTGCTCTTTCGCGCCTAAAGCACAAGCAGCGTCTTCTATCAATGCTAAATTATATTTATTTGCAATTTCACGATATTTTTTAAGTCCATTGGGATTGCCAAATTCTAAAACAGGCATAATCGCTTTTAGTTTTTCAGGGCCTAACCATGACTGAATACAAGACTCAAGTAAATCTGTATCCATGTTATATGTTTCAATATCAACGTCAACAATAATTGCTTTAGCACCTGTCATTTCTACGATGTTAGCAGTAGCCGCAAAGGTAAAGTCAGGGACGATAACTGCATCGCCAACTCCAATGTCTAAAGCTAATAAGGCGAGATGGAGTGCAGCCGTACCGTTACTTACCACTAAGGCATGCTTTACCCCAAGAAAACTCGCTAATTCTTGTTCAAAGCTTTCACACTCTTCACCATGAACAAGTTGACCACTTCGTAGAATTTCACTAACACGCTCAATTGCTGACTCTGGGATTGTAGGTTGTGAGAGCTTAATCATATTATTTTTCCTTCAAAAACATATCTGGCATTACTGGCAAATCATTCATATTAGCTGATAGCCATTCTGCTGTACGAATCAAACCTTCTTCTAAGTCTACTTGTGCTTTAAATCCCAATAACTCTTCAGATTTATCAACATTGGGTATACGCAGTTCAATATCTGCAGAAAGCGCCTCTCTAAATATTATTTCTGACTTTGAGTTAAGCACTCGACAAATGGTTTGGGCCAAACCATAAATAGTTGTTATTGCTCTTGCGTTACCGATATTGAAAGACTCTCCTATCGCTTGAGGTACAGATAATGCTTTCATCAAGGCATCAATCATATCATCTACATAACACCACGCTCTGATTTGTGAACCGTCACCAAAAATATAAATATCTTCATTATTTAGTGCTTTACGAATCATAATAGAAATAGCACCTTCACCAATTTGTCCTGGACCATAGACGTTAAAAGGCCTAAAAGTAACAGTTGGTAATCCATGCTCACGATTATAAGCATGAGTTAAGTGTTCACCAGCGAGTTTACTTACTGCATACGTCCAACGAGCTTCACCAACTGCTCCTGTAGTAGTAGAATTTAGCTCGTCTACTCTGTAAGCTCTAGAGCCAAACACCTCTGAAGTTGAAAATTCTAGAAATCTTTGTACGGTACCAGCTTGATGTGCAGCTTCAAGCGCATTGGCAGTTCCAATCATATTTACTGTCATAGTACGAACTGGACTTTTAACAGTATTATCAATACCTGCTATAGCAGCAGCATGTATAAAAACCTCACTTCCTTTTGCTGCTTCAATAATTTTTTCTTGATCTAACACATTGCCCTGTATTAATGTTAAATTTTTATGATTAGCAAAGGGTTGACTTTTCAAAGTGTTACGTTCTAAATTATCATAAACAATCATTTCATTGTTTTCGATCAATTTTCCAATTAAAGTTGATCCAATAAATCCAGCACCACCTGTTATGAATATTTTCTTGCCCGTAAGTTCAATCATTCGTCATCTCTTTAGTTGTTTAAAGTTTAAAATGAATTACAAATAGCTTTAATATCTGTATTTTGCATATATGGATGCATCGGTAAACTCATTACTTTTTGAGCCACTTCATCACCTACGGGCAATACTGCATTACTATCAGCAACCGCAGGCTGCTTATTCAAAGGTATCGGATAGTGTACCGCTGTCGGGATGCATTGATCTTTTAGCTTAGCTTGTACTTCGTCACGATTATCAACTTGGATCGTATATTGCGCCCAAGCACTCTGATTGTGTGCTTCGATAAAGGGTATCGTAGTAATGCCTGCTTCAGTAAAGAGCTGATTGTACGTCTCTGCTACGTGCTGACGTGCTTGCATCTCATCATCTAGGATTTCCAGCTTAGGAAGTAGTATCGCCGCTTGTAAGGTATCTAAACGACTATTCACACCAACTCGGATATGATGATAGCGACGATCTTGACCATGGCGTGCTATTTGGCGCATTACAGTCGCTAAAGCCTCGTCATTGGTAAAGACAGCACCACCATCACCGTAGCAACCTAGTGGTTTACTAGGAAAAAAGCTAGTGCATGCAATCGTCGTTAAATTACAAGACTTTTTACCTTTATAGCTAGCACCAAAGCTTTGTGCAGCGTCTTCAATGACCGGAATATTATGTTTCGCTGCGATAGCATTAATAGTGTCAAAATCTGCACACTGACCATAGAGGCTAACACCAATAATGGCTTTGGTACGTGGTGTAATAGCAGCTTCAAGCTGCTCGACATCTAGGTTATAAGTCTTTGGATTGATATCTACATAGATAGGTTTGGCACCTAATACCGCTACCGTCTCTGCTGTCGCAATATAAGTAAATCCTGGCGTGATCACCTCGTCTCCAGGACCGATACCAAATGCCATTTGAGCAATTTGTAGCGCATCAGTACCATTGGCACAAGTGATGCAGTATTTAGCACCGGTATATGCTGATAGCTTTTCTTCAAGCTCATGCACTTCAGGTCCCAAAATATACTGACCATGAGCTAATACCTTTTGGATATTGGCATTTAATTTATCTTTTATTCTGTCTTGCTGTGCGACTAGATCAATAAACTGCATGCTAAGCCTCCTCTTTGATAAGCGTGCCATTAGTAAGCGTATACTTGGCACCCGTATGGATACAGCTTGTCTCACCATCGCCAATTAACGGTAAATCTAAACGCTCACCATATTCGCTCATCCAGCCTATCTGCTTGGCAGGTACGCCGACCATCAACGCATAGTCTGGCACATCTTTATTAACCAAGGTCGCAGCACCGATAAAGGCAAACTTACCAATAGTATTGCCACATACAATTGTACAGTTAGCACCCATCGAAGCACCTGTTTTTACCAGTGTGCTCATATATTCAGACTTTCTATCGACGAATGATCTAGGGTTATAGACATTGGTAAAGACCATACTAGGGCCGCAAAATACACCATCTTCTAGAGTAACATTGTCATAAACAGAGACGTTATTTTGTATCTTGCAATCATTACCGATGATAACTTTATTACCGATAAAGACATTTTGACCCATGGAACATCTTTCGCCGATTTTGGCTTCAGCACATATATGTACAAAATGCCAAACACGGCTATCTTTACCGATAGTCGCACCTGCATCTATAATTGCTGACTCATGGATACTGACACTAGGATGAATAGAAGTACTCATAAACTTGACTCCGTTAGTAGCTTTTTCACATTCGGATGTAGTCTTGACTCATCGATGACTAAATCTTTGGCATGACGGATATGCTCGACTGTCTTGACACTGAATCTAGCATCCTCTAAACCATAACCACGCCCTGCAAGGATTTCTTGATACGATATAGTATGTAAGTCAGTAAAGCCATTTGAGAACTCAATCTCTTCACCTTCGATATCAATAGAACGATAAGTAGACTGCTTACCTTTAACGCTTTCAGGCAGGTCATTGGCATCAATAGATAAGAACCAACGCACACGCGCTTTATCATATTCTAAATAACCACCAGCTTTGGTCTCACCAGTATAGTAAACTTCGCTATCTACCAATTCACCAAATATAAAATGTAGCATATCGAAAAAGTGAACACCGATATTAGTTGCAATACCAAAGGATTTGTTTAAATCACCTTTCCAACTTTCCAGATACCATTTGCCGCGCGAGGTAATATACGTCAGCTCTACATCGTACTTTTCTGTGCGATTGTCATTAGCTATTTGTTCTTTTAGTTTTAATATCGCGTCATGATGGCGCAGCTGTAAGATATTATAGACTTTTTGCCCTGTCTCTTTTTCGACTTCAATGAGATCATTAAGAATAGCTTCAGTAGGAACTAAAGGCTTCTCGCAAATAACATCTGCGCCCAATCTAAGACCCGCTGTGATATGAGGATGATGCAGGTAATTGGGCGAGCAAATAGAAACGATATCAATCTTGGTATTAGGATCGCGTTTTAGCTGATGACAATGATCGCTAAAGCGCTCAAATTGAGTAAAGAACTCACTACTAGGAGAGATACTATCAATAATACCCACAGAATCATTGATATCATAAGCAACAGCTAACTCATTACCAGTCTCTTTGATAGCTTTCATATGACGCGGAGCAATGTAACCAGCAGCACCTATCAGTGCAAATTTTTTCATTGTAATTTCCTTCAGTTTTTATAAACGAATATCTGTTTCGCCTTCTTGGAATACATGTTTGACGTCGTAAACCACATGGTTTGATTTAGCCAGCGCTCTAATAGCTTCTACGCCCATCTCTTTGTATTTACTGTGATCTACGGCGACCACGACACCATCGTAATAGCCTTTTTGCAACTCATTGATCAATTCAATCCCGTAATGGTCAAACACTTCTTGCTTATCAGCCCAATCATCATAAACATCAACATTAATATTGAAGCTTTTTAGCTCTTTGATAATATCAATCACTTTGGTATTACGAGTATCAGGGCAGTCGCCTTTAAAGGTAAAACCAAGTACCAATACCTTTGCTTCATCGATATGTATTTTATTACGCGCCAGTTTTTTGACCATTTGTGTAGCAACATACTGTCCCATACCGTCGTTGATTCGTCTACCAGCAAGAATAACTTCTGGACGGTAACCAACCTCTTGAGCTTTATGAGTCAAATAATAAGGGTCTACACTAATACAATGCCCACCGACTAAACCCGGCTTGAACTTAAGAAAATTCCATTTACTACCGGCAGCATCTAATACCGCTTGTGTATCTATACCAATGATATTAAAGATCTTAGCAAACTCATTAACGATAGCAATATTCAAATCGCGCTGCGTATTCTCAATCACCTTGGCAGCCTCGGCGACTTTAATTGACGTAGCACGGTAAGTACCTGCGGTAATAATGGAAGCATATAGACTATCAATTAAATCAGCCGCCTTTGGCGTTGAGCCCGAAGTAATCTTAATGATTTTAGTTAGCGTATTTACCTTATCACCGGGATTGATACGTTCTGGGCTATATCCAACATAAAAATCTTTATTAAACGTTAAACCAGATATTTTTTCTATAATAGGAATACAGACTTCTTCTGTTGCACCAGGGTAAACAGTGGATTCATAAACCACAATACCACCAGCTTTTATGACTTTCCCAACTGCTTCGGAGGCACTTGCTAAAGGGGTAAGATCTGGCGCGTTATTTTCATCAATTGGCGTCGGTACGGTGACGATATAAAAGTTACAATCAGCAATTTCGCTCAATTGAGTAGTAAATTTTAATGAGTTAGCGGTTTTGAGAGAGTCAATATCTACTTCAAGTGTAACATCAAAACCATCTCTCAGCTCTTGCACTCGTTTGGTATTAATATCAAAACCGAGTACTGGGCGATGCTTACCAAACTCAACTGCTAACGGCAAACCTACATAACCGAGTCCAATTACAGCTATTTTAATGTTATTAATATTTATCATAGTATTCTTTTAAACAACCCTATTGAAGTATTTAATAATTAGTAATGTTAGAGTTATATTAATAACTCGTTACAAAAGATCTAGACTTTTCATTTAAACATATCGTGCTATCAAGACCTCGTAAAAAGCTTACGTCACATTAGCTGAATGACAATTTATTTAGCTTTTTAAAATAATAATTACTATTGTATCTAAGCATTTATTCCCGAAATTATGCGTAATAAGCGTTATATCATTCTAACACTTCGTTTTTTTAATAGCATTATAAGTTATTTATAAAAGACTATCTATTATTTAAACTTCGCTTTTAGTGGACGTAAACAATACAAAGTAAACAAGAATAGTCACTGTTAAAAAATTGACGAAATAATAGGGTTGAGAAACAGAGGCATTAATCATAGATTGCAAAAAAAGAGCCGTAAGCAATATAAACAAAAACACCCGTCTAGGATACTTATAATTAGTACCTAAGTCATTAGTTTTAACAAATCTTCTGATTAAAACACCCATGATCATATATACGGAAAAAAAACCGATAAGACCTACACGATATATCTGATCAAGAATGAAATTATGAAACCCAGGAGCATCTCTCTGACCACCTCCAAAGAAAAGAACAGATAAATTACTAGTAAAGAAATCGTAAGCATTACTTAAGATATCTACTCTACCTGAATCAAAAGTTTTCTGCTCAATAGAAGATATTACCCTATCTGAAAGAGGTGTATTTACATAGAAAGCAAAAAACAATATAAATAAAAATAAATATAGAAACAGAGACCATACAGTTTTCTTTTTAACATATCTATTAGAGAATGCATATATAACTGAGAAGACTAAAATAACGATTAAGGAACCTAAGTATTCAACTAAAAAAGCTCGTCTACCGCTAGCTGCCAACATGTATAATAATATAATTAAAAAATAATATGCAAAATACTTATAATTTTTAAGCTCTGGTAATATACCTTTTTTACCAACATAAATCACACCAATGGTAAGGAATAGATACAGGCTCAGAACAGCAGGATACGTTATTAATGCTTGATAAATCAGTACTCCATAAACATTAGAAAACTCTTTATTATCATTGATATTTAAGAAGTCAGCTGAGGTCAATAAAATTGATAGAAAATGAACATTAAAAAATAAAAAACCACTTAATAAAGTGTTCCTTAAAAGGTCTAGCCGATCTTTAATCATGACAGGAAAGCTAAGAAGGCTTATAAAAATCATTGGTAGCAGTAACTGTGCTAGACGAGGCAAACTAAGATGAGATATAAAAATGGAATATAATGCAAGAGGTAGAACAATTAAAAAATAAAACAATAGTATTTTAGCCGGAGAAAAAACACTACGGAAAATATTTGAATAAAAAATAGATCCAAGATAACCAATTAATATCGCGAATAAAAAAGCTAATGCTCCGATAGGCATAGGTATTTTAGGGCTATCTGTAAAAATATTGAAATCGTCAATACTTACATATAAAAAGCTAAAATTTCCAAAATCAAAAAATAATGGGATAGGTATTAATAGAAACATTAATTTGTAGAGCATTAAGAAAAATTTCTTCATAAAATAAAACTCTTACAATATCGAAAACAGCAATTACATATAGCGATATTTAAACACACTATAAATTCATAAATATATTTAGCTTTTGAATAAAAGATACGACAAATTTCAAACCTAATAAAATGGGTCTTAATCCTCTCTAAGTCTAATATAAGTTTTGTAAATTAATTAAATAGTACTATTTCTTATAATGTTATATATATAAAAATAATCAATATTATTAAGCTATTATAAACTTGTAGACCCCTCACGATAACCATCTACAAACTGCTTAAACTGCTGCTTTAGCCAAGGGACGTCAAACTCTTTTTGCTTCTCATTAAGTTGAGACAACACATACTCAATTTCATTCAATGGAAAGCTATGCTCCATCGCCTGCATGATTAATGAGTGAGCAGTCGTTTCAATATTACCTTCACCGATAACCAGCTCTTCATAGAGCTTTTCTCCTGCTCGTAATCCCGTAAAGACAATTTCTATATCCCCATCAGGATTTGCCGCAGTTTTTGTTTCATGACCACTCAAATGAATCATTCGATGGGCTAGATCAACGATTTTAACTGGCTCACCCATATCCAGCACAAACACTTCACCGCCACTCGCCATTGCTCCTGCTTGAATCACTAAATTTGATGCTTCGGGTATGGTCATAAAGTAACGCGTTACATCTGGATGAGTGACGGTTATGGGCCTACCTTGTTCGATTTGCTTGGTAAACACTGGTACTACTGACCCTGATGAGCCAAGCACGTTACCAAAGCGTACCATGCTGATACAAGTTTGGTGTATTGATTGATTCGCTTTGACTTCATTACTGAGACCTTGACAGACTAATTCTGCCAAACGCTTGGTTGCACCCATGATGTTGGTTGGACGAACCGCTTTATCGGTAGATATAAGCACAAAGGTCTCTACATTAGCTTCTACCGCGGCGCGTGCACAATGATACGTGCCCTTGGTATTATTAATAACGCCTTCAAAAGGGTTGAACTCTACCAAAGGCACATGCTTATAAGCGGCAGCATGGTATACCGTCTTTATATGATATCGGGTTAGGATTCTATATAGATTGTCTTGGTTGCTAACATTACCGATCACGGCGACGATATCGATATCTTGATAATGGTTATGCTTAGTTTGTAGCGCTAGCAGCTCTTGGTGAATGCTATAGAGAGCAAATTCAGATAGTTCGTATAGAACCAAACACTGAGGTTTGTTTTTGATAATTTGACGACAGAGCTCACTACCAATAGAGCCTCCTGCTCCCGTGACCAATACGCATTTACCATTGATGTTTTTTTGTAGTAAGCGCTTGTCTGGCTCAACAGTTTGGCGATCTAATACGTCTAAGATATCGACTTTACGCATACTGCTAACGGTTACTTTTTCGTCAGCGATTTCCTCTAAACTTGGTAATTCTTTTATTTTTATAGCGATACCAGACAGCTTATCTATAATCTTGCGTTTTTGGGCACGGCTAATAGAAGGTATGGCTAAAAAAACTTGCGCAACATTGAGCTTCTCTACTAAATTTATTAATTGATCCGTAGGATAAATCCTCTTACCTTGTAAATAACCATTGATAAGCTGACGATCGTCATCGACATAAGCGACGACATGATATTTGTGCGAATTTCTTAGGCCTTCTAATAACTCCTTACCCGCCTCTCCTGCACCATAAATTATCACATTGTCATAACTACTCGTCTCTTTGAAACGTTGTTTACTGTTACTACGCCAACGCGTCAACAGCTCGCGAATAGTCAGCCTGCTATTCCACAACCAAAGGAAAAAGAAAAACAAGAATATGATTGGAGCAGAGCGAGGTATCTCTTCTAAAGGATTGAAGTAGATAATAATCTCGTAAATAATAATAAGAACAAAAAATAACTGCGCTACGCTGCCCATGACCGTATCTAAAAATCCGCGCGCCACCCCTTTGTAAAAACCAATAAAATACAAGCCAATGATTGGCAGCGCCGCATACGCCAATAATATTGCTAGATTAATGTCATGAGCGATATTACCGTAACGTAAAGATATGGCTAAAAAAAGACAGACAAATGACATCACAACATCTGCACTGAGCAATACGGCGCGCTTGATACTTCGTGGTAACGAAAGCAAATGCTCAGCGATACGTGCTAACCAGTCACTTTTATGTTTAGGCGACTGATCAGCACTTTTAGTTTTTGACTCTAACAACATAACGACCAACTACTTAAAAGGAATATTACAAAACCAAAATACTTAAAAGGCATTTAAATATTTACTATTGATTATTGCCATAAGCATAACTGTAGTGATAGCTATACTTACTCATGATGCCCTGTTGCACGTCGTTGAGAATGATACCATCGACTTTTATATTCGCCTTATTCATCTGATTGACCGCATAAACCAACTGTCCTTCAATCGAGTCATCATACCTTGTGACCATCAATACTTTATCGGCGTGCTGCGCTAGTATCATAGCGTCAGAGGCTGCCAATACTGGTGGCGAATCAATGATAATATAATCATAATATAAGTTGAGCTCGGCCATTAAATGCTCAAAGCTGCCATTTGCTAATAACGAAGCAGGGTTACGCGGATGCTCACCCCGTGGCATAAAGTCGATATTATCAATGCCTGTTGGATGAATAAATCTTGCCAAATTACTGCTTTCTTGAATGCCATCATGACTGATGACTTGAGCAGCTTCTTTTGATAGATGTATAGTATCTTGCATTAGATAATCAGCCAACCCATTATACTGATCCATATTAAAGACTTTATGCAACTCACCCAAACGCATATCCGCATCCATGATGAGTGTCTTCTTATCTAACTGCGCGAATACTTCTGTTAAGTTAGATGAGATAAAAGACTTACCAACAGCAGGGCTTTCACCGGTAATAAGGATTACCTTAGCTCGCTGACCTGCTCGTCCTTGGACAGGCATGCCGAACATTAGATTTGTCCTGAGGCTTTTAATAGCTTCATAACTCAGACTATTGTTATCTACGTAAGCCAGTAAACGATTAGGCGCTTTTTTATTTTTACGCAGTCTTGTCAGCAGCGGAGAGCGTGGAATGGTAGCTACTACAGGAACACCTGTTTTGACTTCTATACGCTCAGGGTCTTTGACCACGTTTCTAAAAGAATTCCTGATTACAACTATTGCTACTCCTAGTATCGTTCCTAAAATCAACGCTAATAAAAGTATTAGTGGTTTTCTAGGAGCAATAGCATTAAAAGTATTAATGGGTAAATCAACAATACGCGCATCACCGATCTGGCCTGCCCTAACAATTTTTAATTGCTCGTAATTTTTCAGCAGATTGAGATAAATCTCTCTATTAATAGCTGTATCTTCTGAAAGCTTTAAGAACTCTCTTTGTATCTCAGGCAACGCTGCAATAGTATCATCTATTTCTTTTCTTCTAGTATTAAGTACCTTGATCTGTTCGTTTATTTGAACAACTAAAGGATGCTCTTCAGTATAGTAAGTCGCTAAATCAGCTTTTTTTAGTTTAAGCTCATTAAACTGCGCTTCAATACGAGAGTTTTCGTTCAATAATAATTCAGCCTCTTTACCAACATCGATAGTCCCATTCTTTTCTCGGAAATCGTTAAATATAGATTCAGACTCCTCTAACTTTCGCTTCAATGTAGGAATTTGAGTTTCCATAAATTCAATCGTTTTTTTGGTTTCTTCTGAACCACGAGATTGGTTTTGATTCACGTAAGATATAATGATTTGCTTTAATATTGAGGTAACTTGCCGCTGATCTGGACCTGTCATGGATAGCTCAATAATGCCAGTCTGCTGCCCTTTTTCTACTACGAACATGGCATTGTTAATGGCACTTGTAGTAGCGGCCAACGATTGTTTGAAAATATTAACAGGGTGCTCATTTAATGGTAGTTCATTGATTGTGATATGAATTTGACCATCTACACCTCTAAACTTATGTTCCTGACCAATCTGTCCTTTAAAGTCATCAAAACCATTACTCAAAACAAACCCAGTAGCGGAGCGTGTTAAGGTAAAGGATTGATTCAAATACTCTGGCGAGACGTTAAACTGACTGATTTGTACTTCACCGTCTTTCGTTTTAAGGGAAACACCTTCAGTATTGTTAATTTGAGTGCTAGTGCTATTACTTTTTATTCTATCCATAAACCCAATATTAGGATCAGAGAGTTTGATACGCAGATGTAATAGATTGACAACTGGCTCCAATATCATACGAGACCTAATTAGCTCCGCCTCTGTTTGGGCTTTACTACCTTCTGCTCCAATCAGTGCAGAGATATCACTACCAAATGCAGAAACACCACTAGAATTATCATCTATTTGGATAAGTGCATCTGATTTAAAAGTAGGGTTGACATAGCGGCTATACAAAACACCTATTACTAATCCCAATATAGCAAAAAAGACAACAGTTTTCCAACCACGCAAAATGGCAAACAGCAACGCCATTAAGTCAATTTCGTCATTGTCTTCTTTAGAGGCAGTATTTGATAAGTTATTTGAATCTGTATTCATCACGGTAGTGTCATCACTTAAAATCATTCGTTTAATAATATTTTTTGAATAGTAAATTATCAATTATAATTAATTAACTAATTTTATCAGCCCACTGTTCTATTCCATCAACAATATCTTGATATGCCGTTTCAAATGCACTCATCTCATGCTGGTAAGGGTCAGCAATGTCCTTTTCCATCCAATGGCCAAGCTTAAAAGTTTTACCACGGCAAAAAGGCCAGCGTTCTTCAATCCACTTAGTTTGACCGTCTGACATAGTGAAAATAAGATCCACTTTTTTTGCTAATTGCTCATCAATTTGCTTAGCAATATGACTGGTAATATCAATCTGCTGTTTTGACATAATCTCTAGGGCAGTAGGATCAGCAGGATGACCCACTAAAGCCCCCACACCTGCAGAGTCAATAATTTTATTAGGAAAACGCTGCTTTAGCAGTTCTAAAGCCATTGGACTACGACAAATATTACCAACACACACAACTAGAATATGATGAAAAGCCATGATAATTATTACCTATTATTTATAACCCTGAGAGACTTCTAATAGCTGATGTAGAAGGTAGGATAGAACTAAGTACTCGATTCCAACGCGTTAAACCAGTTGGATCCACATAAACAATGTCGTTGGAGTGCATCTCAAAACGGTTAGCAAGCGCAAAACTGGTAATCATCTGCATATCAACATAATAAATATTCGTAGACCTTGTATTAAGATTATCACGGATAATATATATTTTGGCTGCATTGGCAGTACTAGGGTTAAGTCCTTTTGACTCGCCTAATACCTGTGCCAAACTAATGCCCTGCTCTCGAATAGGAACAGGCTCTATCTGTCCAAACTCCCCAAGGACATATACTTTATTACGATCTTGGCTATTGACATGAATAGAGTCGCCATCTTGAAGATAAATTTGATTGGCAGATGTTCCCAATTGACGTAGAGATTGCAGCCCAATATTGTAGCTCATTCCTTTGCGATTAAATACAATATTATTTGAATCACCCGTAGGTGTCGCACCGCCAGCCATAGAAATCGCACTGTATAGTGAAACTGGCGCATCAGTAATCGCAAATTCTCCTGGCTGTTTGACCTCACCATCAATAAAAAATTTATTACCCCGATAATCGAGAATTTTAACCTGTGGATCTGAAAACTTCAGATAGCGCTGTAGTTGTCTCTGCAAGTTCGCCGTGAATTGCGGCACACTCATACCTGTCGCTTTAATACGTCCAACCAGTGGAAATTGAACAAATCCCTGCTGATCTACAGGATAGCCTGAGGCACCTGCTAATGTGATATCGGGATAACCAACTAAGTAAATACTAAGAATATCCCCTTCAGAGATACGATATTCTGCTCGACCAGAGTTCCTAATTAGCTGATTCAAATTGCTGTTTGGAAGCACTGCTTGTTTTGGTGGTAATGTCGCTAGGTTTAGCGGTTGAATATTAAAATGAAGGCCGTTGTCAGCGATGAATGCGCCACTGGGTGGCAGCTCACCTGCTTGAAGACCTGCATTGATACTAGAGCAGCCTGAAACCATACTCACTACCAACAGACACGTTATACTTAGTAACTTTGATGAATTGAAAAACATAAAAAGACCTTTATAAATCATAGATATAAGTAGTGTTTAGCATTAAAGAATCAGACAGCCATATCAAAGCGTTGCATTATGTGCAAAAAAACAAAACCATAATAACATAGGTGGTTAAATTTTGAACCATAATCATGTATTTTTGATGAAAATTAGGATTTATCAGAAAACGGCTTAGTATGGGAAAATCCTAATATTTAGCAAAAATTATCGTATAGTTAAGTTATTACTCATATAAATTATAAAAAATCTTCTCTCATTTATTTATACTAACCAATTTAAACCGACAAATGATATGAAAATTATTTACCTTATTCAGATATTAAAGTGGAAAATTATTTAAACATAATATCTATAACCCTTAGAAATAGCGTATAATATGCAGTCCAAATTTATACATTGAGAAATGTAAACCCACCGATTCAAGGAAATCGCTATGAAAGATGAAAAATTACAGAAAGCACTTGCCCGTATGGGACTTGGTTCACGTCGTCAGATGGAAGAAGTCATTAAAGCAGGTCGTGTAACTGTCAATAATGGTCCGGCAACCATTGGTGATCGTGTTGAACAAGGTGATGAGATTCGCGTTGATGGTCGTCAGATTAAATATACTTCTGAAAATGAAAAGCGTCGCCGCGTCTTAGCTTACTACAAGCCTGAAGGCGAAGTATGCTCGGCGAATGATCCAGAAGGTCGTCCTACCGTATTTGAACGTTTACCAAAGCTGACTCATGATCGTTGGGTTATGGTAGGTCGCTTGGATATCAACTCAACAGGCCTATTATTATTTACTAACGATGGTGAAATGGCGCATCGCTTGATGCATCCGTCTAGTGAAGTCACTCGTGAATATGCCGTACGCGTATTGGGCGATGTTACCCCAGATATGGCACGAGCGATGACAACAGGTGTCATGTTAGAAGATGGCTTGGCTAAATTTGAAGATATCAAAGAAGGCGGTGGTGAAGGCGTTAATAAGTGGCATCATGTGCAGCTTAAAGAAGGTCGTAACCGTGAAGTACGCCGTCTATTTGAATCCCAAGGTCTTAAAGTCAGTCGTCTATTACGTACGAGCTACGGTAATATTGCGTTGCCAAAAGAGCTGCGTACAGGTCGCTTCTTAGAGCTTGATAGAAAAGACATTAATACGTTAACAGACCTAGTGAGCTTACGCCCGCGTTATGGTACAGGTCTTCATGGTGCTGCTAAAGAAAAGCAAGAGCGTATAAGAAATAAACCGCTTAAAGCGCGTCGTACTGATACTCGTAGCGATAATCGTAATAGCACTAGTAGTGCCAAACCAAAAAGCAGTGCAAGTCCTGCCAGTCGCGGCACCCGTAATACCCGTGACCGCAACGATAAACGCTAATATGTTTTAGATTTAGCATAATCAATAAAAAGCAGCCAATGATACATAATCATTGGCTGCTTTTTTGTACGTGACGTTAATGAGTATTCTCTAGCCACTGACATATTAGTGATTATGACTATCAATATAGCTTTTCATGATTCGTAAATCCTGTAATTGCTGCTGCTCCATTTGTTCTAATAAGCTATCTAAGCGTTGTTCTATATTATCTAATACGTCTTGCAGCAACTTGCCGGCTTCATCTCGTGATTGATTATTAACGCTTTTAGCATTTGATTTGATAATCGTCAGTTGATAATAACTACTGAGTAATTCGGGTAAACGTGTATGCAGCATCTTATGCAATACGAACTGTGCTTCGGTGATTTCAGGCATCTTTTCTTGTGATTTTAGCTCTATCTGATAGTCATAATAACTGGCTACCTTTTCATCAATATGTTGTAGCTGGCGTAGCTGATTATCTGCTAAAGCTTTAAGATGCTTTTTATTAAAATTTAATTGTTGCCAGCTTATATTAGATAACGATAATGGCGCATTAGCATTTTGATAAATGAGCACACCTGGCGTAATGCCGACCGCTTTATGAAAAGCATGCCAGCCTTTTCTACTTAGATAGAAGACGCTCACTGTCGTTATGACACCAACGCTTATTAATACACTCATAGCAATTTACTCTTAATCGTTCAACCGTCATTGATCATCTTAGCTATTTACTACTCTCTATCTCATATCCTTACTAACAGTATCGTCCGCAAGTTTTTTGATCGTCTCTACTTCATCAGCATGGTCAAACAACTGCATATCTATATCTACATTAGGATTGTCAAAACGCTGTTGTAGATATCGATTGGTTGCCAGTAGTTTTTGTCCATCTTGATGATAAGAGGCGTTAAGTAATTCATCAAACTGGCTATTAATGGTTTTTAATACATCCAACAGCGCTTCTTTACCAGTGACATCCGAATGCTTAATTTTAGTATTATCAGCAAGTGCGCCATCCCCGACATCTAAGTCATGCAAACGGCGATAATCTGCTACTGCTTGTGGTACATGTTTCTCCATCAGATTTTGAATGGTAATATAAGTTTCGTTGACTGCATCTTTATCATCTATCTTGCCATCATTATTGGTATCACCATAAATAAGTCGCAGCTTTTCACCTTTTTCATTAATTTGGGTCAATGCAGCTTTAACATCAACTGGTAAGCTTTTCTCAGGA